>VOFI01000526.1_pt1 | contig 20001 bp, 38 predicted proteins | sample 5384131 | NCBI WGS metagenome assembly VOFI01 (sample SAMN12384728, study PRJNA508395) | human gut metagenome | isolation source: healthy gut H | host: Homo sapiens
CATGTTCACAGGCCGCTGATCCGGCCGCAACGTTCGGGTGAAGCAGTCGTTGAAGCTGGAGAAAGACTGCTTTTTCGCAGCCGGCGAGGTCGATCCCATTTCGCCGGACAAAACCGGCAATGTGAATGCGAGAAAGACGGCTGTCCAGATACCGGCCCACCAGCCGGGACACGGGCGGGGCAGTGAGCCCCTTCAGAAGGAATCGCCCTGCTGCCGTATGATAGAGAAAGGACAGGCCGGGACTGGTGTGTTTAGCCATGGCGCGTTACCAACCGCAGGATCAGGAACAGGAGAAACTCCGCGGCGCCCAGCCCCACCAGAATGAGAATGCCCCGGAAGGTTGGGCTTCTTGACGTGAAACTTCCCACAAAGGCCCCGGCAGTGGCCAGCATCACGGCGTGATACAGCCAGCACAGATCGGCCCGGGTCAGCTTCTGGAGAAGGACCAGGGTGGGGAAGATCAGGGAGGCGGCAGTGACGGGGGAGGCCCGGAGAACAAAGGAACCCGCCTCGGCGCTTGCGGCGCTGTAATTCCACAGGGCCAGGCCGATGCACACCGGCAGAATGCCAAAGGCCACAATGTCCGCCAGGGAATCAATCTGAATGCCGAAGTTTTGCATGGCCCTGGTCGGTTTTTCTTGGTCCGGGCCACCTTCCCGTCAAAGGCATCGCACAGGCCGGACAGCGGCAGCAGGAGAAACACAGCCCACTGGGGATGCGCGGTTGCGCCTAAGGACAGCACAATGCCGACGATGGCGGAGATGATGGAACAGTATGTGAGTACAACCGTATAATCGTAAAAGCCAATCATGGTACCTCTCTCTTTCGGTAGATTCCGGACGCCAGCACGCCAGCCAGCAATATGAGGCCGCACAGAACGAAACAAAGCCATAAAAGGAGATGCCCGGCTGGCAAGCTCCATGCTCACAGGATCCTGGACCAGGGCACAGTAGCCGTCCAGAAAAAGATAATCGGCAACTCCCATCGCCCCGGGCAAGGGTGCGGCATTGGACCCCAAGACAATGCAGGACTGCACAGCGGCCACGGCCAAGGCCTGCTCCAGCCTGCCGCCGGACCCGAAAAAAAGAAGCACACCGGAACCAGGAGGAGGGACAACCGCTGGATGAGGTTGCAAGAGAAAGCAGCAATCAACAATCGCCAGTCCCGGCGCAGGGTCCGGGTACAGCTCCGGTAATCCGGCATCTTTGCCGCCAGACAGGCGCGCCACCGCTCTGCCCGGGCGCGCAGACGGCCCCGGCTCAGAAGGTTTAGCCCCAACCGGCCACCCGCTCCACAAGACCGGGGCGAACCAAAAGCAAGAGAAACAGACCGGCCAGAGCCAACTGCATGATCGCGCCGATGGCGATGAAGCAGCGGGCCGGCAAGCTGAATCCCAGGAAGACGCCGGGGTACAGTGCAATGGTCACCGGCGCAATCACCAAAATGGACAGGGTGTAAAGCACCAGGTTTAAAAGCAGGGCAACGGAGCACACCGGAGCCCGGTACCCCGCTCCGGAGCATACACCAGGCGGAGGCAGGCTGTCCACCAGTGGCAGAGGGCGTGACGGCGGAGAAGAAAATATCTGCCGCAGACCATGTGACGCTGTGCCCCAGGCGTGAGGGGCTACCCAAACGCCGACAAATGACATGAAGGCTCAGGCCCTCAAACAGGATGTAGCAAAGGGTACATCCCACGGCCGCAGCCAACCAGACCGGCTGGACCTGGGACAGGTAAGACAGAAATATGTCTATGGAAAATTTCTGGTTGGCGGAGATCACGATAGATACCGCAGCCACTGCCAGCAATGGAAACAGAACCAGCCACAGAGTCAGGTGGTTTCGTTTTTTCATACCGGAATCCCCAACCGGCGGTTCCAATGGGCATAAATCCGCCCCTGCGCCAGTCCGGCGGGCGAGGAAGAGGCCAATCTCAACCACGGCGATGCCGGTGACGACGTCTAAAACCAGATGTCGCTTCACCAGTAGGGTGAATCAGCATGCCAATTTGATATCCCCGTCCCACCTTCCGGCAGCGGAGGGCCCCACGAAAGCACAGCCAGTTCTCCAGGCAATGAATGGAGGGGAGCAGATTGTCTGGGGTGTCCACCTGATAAATGAACCGGACCAGCCAGGAGAACGGGTCGCTGCCAGGGACCTCTGGCCGCTCCATGGTGGTGGGCAGGAGGAAGAAGCAGACAAGGCACAGGAGCTTTGTAAGTTGCTCTCCAGCCAACACTTCGTAACACACTGCCGGGCTCTCCCGGGCAATGACCCAGATGCCAATCACCCAGGACACAAATGCCAAAACGTATATGGAAACAGCCGATGGAACAAAGGGAATCCATCGGTCCAGGGGCAGAGTCAAATCCCAGTGAGGAAGCCCTTGGGTAATGGGCCGGTCTGCCGTAATAGGTGAGCATATTGCACACAATGGTACCGGCCACAGGCAAAATGGCGTAATAGTACGGGAAGGAGCCCCGCCGGTCCAGAGGGTTCCAATTCAGCTTTTTTTCTCATCATAGGCATAATTATACAGGGTTTTCCGGGAAAATGGAAGTGGCAGTTTCTTAATTTTTGGTGTCAAGCGCAATCAAAACCTGGGAAACGGGCACAGAAAGCGGAAAAATCTCACTTTCTATGCCCGAGGATGGGGGTTTTTCAGTTTTTTTCGGAAAAACCTGGGCCACAGAGGCTCCTCTTAAAATCAGGGAACAGGCGGCCTGAATCCGCCAATTGCCATATGGATGAAGTGCAAAGACTTCATACAAAGAGCAGACTTTATCCACGAGACATACCAAAATCGCTTCCCGATATTTGGGTGGAATGGGGGTCAGGGGAAACATGTGGCGAAGAATGATGTTTTGCTCCACCGGGTCCAGGGTAAAGTCCTGCCTGGCATTCTCCAGAGCCCGGGCGGGATGGTGAAATCCGTGAAGCCGATGGGTGGGATCCGGATCGTGCCAATATAGAAAGTAGTCGTGGAGTAAAGCGCCCCGCAAAGAGCTGCCGCCGCCGGAACCGGAGGGGCCGCAGCCCTGGCCAGGCAATCGCAATAATAGGCCACAGCGATGCTGTGCAGAAGGCACCGGGTGACGCCATGCTGGATATAGTGCGCTTCCTGCCCCAGTCGGGAAGCCGTTGCCACCTGGCTGACGAATCGCAGAAAATCTTCTTGGTTCAAAGCTCGCCTCCCTGCTGCCGTACACCGGCTTTTGAAACTGTGACGCTTGGTGTAAACGTTGTAGATGAGACCGCCGATCAAGCTGATGACCAGGGTGCCGGCAAAGACCAGAATGGCGAACCGGTAGTCCTGCCCGCCCAAGGCGTCGCCGCCAACGGTCGAGGTCACGATGGAGGGAATGCGGGCCACAGTGCTGAGGAGGATCCATTCCGACAGCTTGATTTTGGTCAGGCCCATGCAATAGCTAATCAGGTCTTTGGGCGTGCCGGGGATGAACATGAGAAGGAAGGCTATAACCCGAACTTTTTTGGGTGTTCTGCATGAATTTCAGGGACTCAATTTTTTCTCTTGGGAAGTACAGCTCCAGGACCCGGACGCCCCACCGGCGGACCAGCAGAAAGACCAAAGTGCTGCCCAGGGTGGCCCCCAGCAGGCACAGCAGCGTCCCTCCCAGGCGCCAAAGGCGTAACCTCCGGCAATTTCCAGGGGTTCTCCGGGGATGAGGGCCACCAGCACCTGGAAGATGATCATCCCCACATAGAGCACCCGCCCCCAGATTCCGTGGGTGTTGACCCACGCCCGAAAGCCGTTGGGATCCTTGGCAAACTGCACCAAGGGTTTCCCCCACGAACCAGGTCACGAGGCCCATGAAAATCAGGGACAGCACGATGATCACGGTCAATAGCCGCTTTTTTTTCTTCTTCTCAGACAGAGACATAGAGACGTCACGATTCCTTTCTGTGAGCTCCAAAGAGATGGATCGGAATCTCCCTGGGGAACGGTCTGGGCCGTTCGGGTGAGCGCTGGATCAGCTCTGGGGCGTAGGCTCCCATCCGGGGCGGGAGGCAGGCAGTCGAAGAGGAGGACGGCTTTGAACAGGTCGCCATCTATGACCAGATTCAGCTTGCCCTTTTGCAGGGTCATGAGGGTTTTGGCGATGTTCAGCCCCAGGCCAGCCGCCCTCGGTGTTTTCGGGCACTGTCTCCCCGGACGAACCGCTCCATGAGCTCGTCTGCCGGCAGGTTCAGCTCTGCCCGGGAGATGTTCTTCATAGAAATCATAACCTTTTTTCGTATTTTACTACATCCACATACACCCGAGTTCCGGCCTGGGCGTATTTGACGCAGTTGCCCAGGAGATTATCCATAACCCGCCAGAAGAGCCGTCCGTCGGCAGAGACCAGAATTTCCGGCTGCGGAGCGGTGAGGATGACAGGCAGGTTGGCCCGTTCCAGCTTTTTCCTCATATTCCGCCAGTGCCTGGTTTACCAGCTCCACCACATTCACCGGGGCCAAATTCACCGGGATGTTGCCGGAGGAGGCCTTGGACATTTCCACCAGGTCTTCAGTGAGCTTTTTCAGGCGCTGGGATTGCCGGGCCAGTACCTCCAGATACTGCGCCCCTTCGGCGGGGTGTGAGGCTTCTGAGGAGGTCCACGTAGTTCACAATGGAGGTTAGGGGCGTTTTGATGTCATGGGAGACGTTGGTGATGAGCTCAGTTTTCATACGCTCAGACTTCAGCTGCCGCTCCACGGCCAGGCTGGCGCCCTGACTCAGGGCATTCAAATCCTGGGCGATCTGTCGGAAGGAACCGTGAAGGTGGGTGGTGTCCAGCTTCTCCTGGAGATTTCCCTGGGCCATCCGCCGGGCAGTTTCCCGCAGTTTCCCCAGGGACCAGGCGGGATACACCGTGAGAAATGCCCACAGAGCCAGGACAATCAGGAATCCCAATGGGGAAGTGTAGGGGTTGAGGCATGACAGGGTGAGAAGCCCGGCTGCGGTACTAATGAGCAGCCACTTCCAAATGACGGGAAGCATCCGAAAGACCGACCGAATGCCCCGCAGCAGGCAGCGGCAGCCCCCCGCAGCAGCCCAAGAAGACAATAGCCGATGATGGAGTGCCGCCACCAGTATCCCCTTGCCGTATTTGACCCGGGTGGCCAGGGACAGGAGCGCCGCCATGACCAGAATGCCGCCTACGATCAGGCAAAGCCAATCCCAACCACCAGGGTGATCCAGCTGTCCCAATAGAAGGACTGGTCAAACAGCATGACCAAAAGGGTCAGGCCAGTGCCGATGACGGCCAGGTACAGGTCCCCGGGCAGCCGGTCCAGGGGATTTAAGAAGATGCCCTCCTGGTCGGGTCTGCGCCCGGCGGCGCTCAGCAGGTAGACCGTCAGGCAGAGGAGAGCGGCCAGGCAGACACACACCAGGACCACCAGCACAAAGCGGTACTGATACATGGCCCCCACCAGGGTGGCATATTGGGAGAAGGTGTCGTCGTAGGCCATATCCTGGAGCACATAGCCGGTGACCGAGTAGGTGCGGTTCACGGACTTCCGGTACCAGGATGTTGTGTCTACACCATACTCGATGTCCAGATCCTCCTGGAAACTGGGGGGGTCGGAGGAAGGCGGATGACGTCTAAAATGGAAGTGACCTGGACGGTGCTGCTCTGCTGGGCCAGATAAGCCTCCCCTGGTAGGTGGCGTGCAGGAGCTTGCCGGACTCGTCTCGGATTTCGTAGCGGTAGTTGCTGTTGCCTTTGTAATATTGGGGGTACAACTGCCAGTGACCGTCGTAGGTGTATTCGTATAGGTAGCTGGGAATTTCCTCTTCCGAAGAGCCAAGGTGCTCCTGGGCATAAGCCTGGGCGATGTTGTTGGCAATGGTGCTGCACCTGCTGCTGGAGGCCCTGCTCCAGCAGATCCTCCCGGGACAGGGTGTAAGCTCCCTGGTCGGCCAGATAACAGGCGGCCACGCCGCCTGCCACCCCGGCTACCAGGGCGACCAGGAGGAGCAGAAAGCAGCCGGTTTTCAGAGCAAGGCTGTAACGCTTGTTGTACATCAGGGTTTGCCCCCTCCATTTTATATCCCTGGCCCCAGACGACCTTCAGGTATCTGGGATCCGACGGGTTGATTTCAATTTTCTCCCGGAGGTGACGGATGTACCGCCACAGCCCCCTCACTGCCCAGAGGGGCCTCATTCCACACGGCCTCATAGAGAGACCGGGAGGAGTAAACCTTGCCGGGGTTGGACATGAGCAGCCTGAGAATGGCAAATTCCATGGGAGTCAGGTTGGCGGGCTCGCCGTCCACGGTGACCGACTTGGCTTCGTCGTCCAGGCAAATGCCGCCGATGGTGAGGATGCTGGGCTTCTCCGGCGCCTGACCGCCCAGGCGGGTGTACTGCCGAAGCTGGGACCGGACCCGGGCCAGGACCTCCATGGGGACAAAGGGCTTGGTGATGTAGTCGTCGGCCCCCATGTTGAGGCCCAGGACCTTATCCTCATTCTCGCTTTTTGCCGTGAGCAAAATGATGGGCGCATTGGAGAATTCCCGGATGCGCTGGGTGGCGGCAATGCCGTCCATTTCCGGCATCATGATGTCCATGAGGATGAGATGAATTTCCTCTTTCTGGACAAGCTCCACGGCCTGACGTCCGGTATAGGCTTCGAACAGCTGGTAGTCTCCCCATGGACAGATAAATTTTCAGAGCGTTTACAATGTCTGGCTGGTCATCACAAATCAGAATGTTGTACATGTACTTCACCTCTCGCCTCTTCATTATACTCGCAGGAAGTTTAAGATGAAAGAGGCTCCTTCTTTAAAGATTCTTTAATTTCGGGTGGCCAGCCGTGGAACGTGCTGAGACAGCCCACTTCGCGGGGGGCGCAGCGTTTGATTCCGATTTTCCGCTCTAGGAATTTGGAAGGAATGGGGTATAATGACCAAGGTCATTCCCGAGGCATCCCATTGCGAAGCGCTTCATGTGTACGCGCTCATATGTGAGCCCGGCAGGGGATGCGTTCCGGTTGATCCATATGAGGCGATACGCCGGATGGCATAGGACAGGAGATGTTTGCATGGCACCGAGAGAAAAATTAGAGCGCCTGGCCCAGACGCCCGAGGACCGGGTGTTGCTGGCCCGGGTTTGGGAGCGGCTGTCGGCAGGGCAGCGGCGGAACATTCCGGCCTTCAGCTGTTTCCTTCCCTGCGGGAGCAGGAGCTGGTACGCCGCCTGATGGGGAGGAGTCTCTGACCTTTTTTTGGGGGCTACGCCGGAGCGGAGCGGGCGGTGGCCTGCTATCTGCCCCCTTATCTGGAGCCGGAGAGCTTATACGCCGAGGGGCCTGTCGCCTGTATCCGCGCCAGCTTCTTTGAACAAGACGCCCTGACACACCGGGATTTTCTGGGTAGTCTGATGGGCGCCGGTATCAAACGGGAGACGGTTGGAGATATTTGTGTGGGGAAGGGGTCTTGTGATTTCTTCCTCTTGGACGAGATGGCGCCCTATGTGTTGCAAAATCTTCTGAGCGCCGGGCGGACCAGGCTGCACCTGGAGAAAGTCCCGCTGGAAGAGGCCCAGATTCCTGTACCTGAGCTGGAGGTGATTCGGGGAACTCTGGCCTCCTGCCGTCTGGATAGCGTCATTTCCACCGGCTTCCGGCTGAGCCGGACCCGGGCGGCGGAGCTGGTGCTCGCGGGTGGGGCGGCAATTGACGGATTGCCCTGCCAGAAGCCGGACCGTCAGGTGGAAGCCGGCGCCGTGATCTCCCTGCGGGGTATGGGAAAGATCCGCCTGGCTGGACTGAAGGGGCAGACCCGGAAGGGCCGGCTGTCTGTTGAAATTGAAAAATTTGTATAAGGAAGGACCGGGATTATGATAGATGACATGATTGCACGAATCAATGAATTGGCAAAAAAAAGGCCAAAGGAGAGGGCCTGACGCAGGAGGAAGTGGCAGAGCGGGACCGGCTGCGGCGGATTTATCTGGATTCCGTCCGGCAAATCTCACAGCGCAGCTGGACAACACGTATCTGGTGGACGAAAAGGGAAACCGGCGCAAATTGCCAAAAAAAGGGTGAGAGTAGATAGGTATAGGCGGCATTTCCGGGAAGACCGTAGGGGCGGACCCATGTGTCCGCCCGTGGTGGGCAGTTCGAATGTGTACCGCCTAGACAAAAGGGGATGTGTTTCAAGGTGGTGCGAATTCGCCCCACGAGGATGAGACCGGCGATTGTGCCTCTGCCGGGCGGACACATGGGTCCGCCCCTACGGAGGAGCCGTTAGGTTGTGCGTATTTATTGGGGTAGTAGCATGGTCTTCGTCGGAGACCGTAATAGCTGTATAGGGAACGACCTTGCCCGTTTCGCCCCGCAGGCAGCTGGATTACCAAAAAAATGTTCCGTGATAGAACCATTTCCCCCTAACCCCCCGTAGGGGCGGACCTATGTGTCCGCCCGTGGTGGGCAGTTCGAATGTGTACCGCCTAGACAAAAGGGGATGTGTTTCAAGGTGGCCCGAATTCGCCCCACGAGGGTGAGGACGGAGATTATCCCCGCCAGGCGGACACATGGGTCCGCCCCTACGGAGGAGCCGTTAGGTTGTGCGTATTTATCTGGGATGTTCCGAAGGGTCGTGTGGGTTTCATCGGAGACCATTATGGGCTGTATAGGGAACGGCCTTGCCCATTTTGCCCCCGCAGGCAGCTGGATTAACAAAAAATGTTCCGTGATAGAACCATTTCCCCTGACCCCGTAGGGGCGGACCTATGTGTCCGCCCGTGGTGGGCAGTTCGAATGTGTATCGCCTAGACAAAAGGGGATGTATTTCGAGGTGATGCGAATTCGCCCCACGAGGATGAGACCGGCGATTGTGCTCTGCTGGGCGGACACATGGGTCCGCCCCTACGGAGGAGCCGTTAGGTATATGGCAAAAAATTCAGGCGGATTCGCGGCCAGATGGGGGCTCTGCGAATTCGCCTCAATTTTTTGTTGGGCATGGATTGGGAAACCCCATGAAATGCCACAGCACGCGTTCATTTTGCAGGTATTTTTTAGGCAAGGACTGGGACCCGATATTCCGGGACAATTTTTTGCCAGCAATTCCCGAATGTCCCTCTGTTGTCGACGGCGTGGCAGAGCTCCCGAAGCTGATCTTGCAGGACTTTGTCGTCGAAGGGCTGATCCTTCCCAATGTAGATCAGGTCGTTTTTGGTCTTCCGTACTTCCTCGTCGGACAGCAGAAGTTCCTCAAAGAGCTTCTCGCCAGGGCGCAAACCGGTGTAGACAATGGGAATGTCCACGTCCGGCTCAAAGCCGGACAAGCGGATCATGCCCGCGCCAGATCGTCAATCCGGACCGGATCTCCCATATCCAGGATGAAAATTTCGCCGCCTTTGGCATAGATGCCGGCCTGGAGCACCAGGGAGACTGCCTCGGGGATGGTCATAAAGTACCGAATGATCTGGGGATCGGTGACGGTAACGGGACCGCCGGCAGCAATCTGCTTTTTGAACAGGGGATGACGCTGCCGTTGGAGCCCAACACGTTGCCGAAGCGCACGGCCACATATTCGGTCTTCGAATGCCGGCCGAACATCTGAATGATCATTTCACAGATTCGCTTGGTAGCGCCCATGACATTGGTGGGATTGACTGCCTTATCGGTGGAGATCAGTAAGAACCGGCTGGCCCCGTATCGGTCGGCCATTTCTGCCACGTTCAGGGTGCCAAACACATTGTTTTTGACTGCCTCATAGGGGCTGTCCTCCATGAGGGGGACATGCTTATGGGCGGCGGCATGATAGACCAGATCGGGTCGGTACTGGGAAAAAAAGGTCTTCCAGTCGATCCCGGTCTCGTATGGAGCCAATGAGCACGGTGAGACGCAGGTTGGGGTAATTCCGGCGCAGTTCTTGCTGGATGTCATAGGCGTTGTTTTCGTAGATGTCAAAGAGAACCAGGTGGGCCGGATGGAAAGCGGCCAGCTGTCGGCTCAGCTCGCTGCCGATGATGCCGCCCCCCGCCCGTAACGAGGACGGTCTTGCCGCCTACGTACTTGCCGATCCCAGTCAGATCCACCTGCACAGGGTCCCGGTCCAGCAAATCCTCAATCTCCACGTTGCGGATCTTTTGAATGTTAATTTCACCATTTGCCAGCTGATAGATGGCGGGTAGCGTCCGCAGGGTGCATTTGGTGTTCTGGCAGATGGAGAGGATGGCCCGCTGCTGTTTGGCGCTGGCGGAGGGGGATGGCCAGGACAATTTCCTGGATGCGGTATTTCTCTACGGCACTCAGAATGCTTTTCCCGACCGCCTACGATGGGAATGCCCCGCAACAGCTGTCCCTTCTTGCTGCTGGCGTCATCGATGATGCAGACCACCTGGTTGGAGGAGTGCCGGCTGTTTTGACATTCCAGCAATGCGATGGCGCCGGCGTCTCCGGCGCCGATGAGCATAGTGCGCTTCTGGCGCCCTGTTTTCCGCCTGCGCTGTAACGCATCACGGAAATAGCGGAAAGCCAGACGGTCGCCCCGACGAATGCCATGAGAAACAGGCAGTCTAAAACCGGGAAGCTCTTGGGGATGGGCAAAGAGAGACAGTACATCCCCAGGTATTTTATGGAGGCTGAAATAATAGAGGCAACTGCAATGCGGGTGAGTTCATTGGTCCCGGCATAAGCCCAGAGGCTGTTGTACAACCGGAACAACCAGAAAATGAGGATGGTGCAGACGGTGTCAATGAGGGCATACCGCCGGACACTGAGCAGGAAACCAGCTCTTTGCAGTGCTGTGATATCCAGTTCCATCCGCGTAAAAAGTGCCAAAAAGCTGGATAGGTTTACCAAGATGATGTCTAAAAAGAGTAGCAGAAACACGCGTACTACTTTGGTATGGTCCCATTTTTTATATTTTTTCATAAATGATCCCCTGTTTTCCTATTTGCGAAGTTACTGGAGTGCCTCGGCCAGTACTTGCCGGCATGCGTCCAGATCCGGAACCAAGACCATCATGCCACGAATGGTTGCATTATAATAATCTTCATCTCCCGGGATGTGGACACTGGTCAACCCTCTGCCTTTGCCAGCATGGGGGCAGCAGGTCTGTGACGTAGCCCAACATCTCTGCATTGGTCATGTCGGTGGTCAGCAGGGGGAAAATCTCATTGATGAGTCCCAGGGCCTGCGTCAGGTCAATGTTTTTGAAGGACTGGAAGAGGGAGGTGAGCACATTGCGCTGCCGGTTGGTGCGCCCAAAGTCCGAATCCAGCTTCCGGATTCTGGAATAGGTGAGGGCCTGCTCGCCGTCCAGGCGGTTGACGCCGCTGGTGAGGCCCCAAACCGTTTTCGCCGTTCATGTGGTTGGCTTCCGCGGAAGTGAGTTCGATGTCCACGCCGCCCAAAATGTCAATGATCGAGGCGAAGCTGGAGAAATCTACCTCCAGATTGGCGTCGATGGAGACGCCGAAATTCATCTCCAGCGTTTCATCCAGCATTTCCATGCCGCCGATGGAATAGGCGCAGCGTTCAACCGGTTGGGCAGATAGCCGTCGGGAAGTCGCACATAGTTATCCCGCAGGAAGGAAGCCATGGTGATTTTGTTGGTGTTCTTGTTGAAGCTGACCAGAATCATGGAGTCGGAGCGGGCGCGTCCCTCCCCTCGCGGCGGTCCTGACCAATAAGCAGAATGTTGACGATGTGTTCCTCCCGGCCGATGATTTTGCCGTCCGGGGTGGTGGAGAAGGTGATGTCATTCTCGTCCACGGTGGGGTAGGTGGCGTTGGGATCCAATTCGTCGGTCTCCAGCATTTGGTCATACTCCTCCTGGGAGAGACGCTTCTGATTGGGATCCACACGGTTGATTTTGTTCAGCGATGTGATGACGAAAATAACAATGGCGACAATGAGGGCCAACAAGATCAACAAAATGGCAAGCAGAACCCGCTGCCAGATTTTCTTCTTTTTCGGGGATTCTGTGGGGTATGGCTACCCTGGTAACGGTTGCGAGAACCAGCTGCAAATTTACCTTTGTGTTTGCGAAACATATGGGCCTCCATAGAAGTGAAAATTAAAAGATCATTGGTGGGGGCAGACTGCCCGGTTGCACACGTGCAGAATCTTTCCTAGACAGTATACAACAGATCTCGGAGAAAATCTAGACAGAACTGAGAAAAGACGCAAACAATGTAAAAAAAGTGCCGCATTGTAGGGCTTTGACACAGTTTTCCATTGACAAGATGTGAAAGATACAATTATAATGGAACCGCTTGCCGCAGAAAACAGCACGTTGCGCCCCGTGGAAATTTTCGATTCTTTCCCCAAGCCTTCCATGTCTGGAAGTGCCATAAGGCTCTCACAACACCCCTTACGTGCCCGATTTTGGTGGGACAGATGCAGAAGCGAGCGCCTCGTGCCACAATTGCGGTTGTCCAAAAACTGGTTGTTTCTTCCAGGGGCTCCAAAAGTGCGGAATTGTCCCTGAAAAACAGGGCGCAATTTGTTGCGTTGTAGCTTAGACTATGATATAATGCTTATTTGCTGGCATTTCCCAGGATCGCGGGAGCCGGCAGGAGAAAGGAGTGCCGCCGTGACGGATATGCATTGCCACATTCTCCCTGTGTGGACGATGGCGCCAGCAGTGTGGAGGAGGCGTGCTCCATGGCCTGGAAGGCCTGGGAAAATGGGACGGAGCGCATCATTGCCACGCCCCATTTCTGTCTGGCCGGACCAAAGACGCCGGTTGTCCATTTCGGAGTTTCGCCAGCGCGTGTACCTCCTGCAGAAGGGCTTGCAGGAGCTGGGCTGCGGTCTGGAATTGCGGTCCGGTATGGAGGTATTTGCCACGGCGGAACTGCCAAAGCTGATGGAGGAACGGAAGCTGCTGACCCTGGCAGACTCCCGGTATTTGTTGGTAGAATTTTATTTTGATGAACACGAAACCTATATCTGTGATACGCTGCGTATGGTGGCGGAGCGGGGTTTTGTTCCGGTGATTGCACACCCGGAGCGTTACCACGCAGTGCGGACTCCGGCTCTGGCGCGGGAGTGGTTTTCCCGGGGATACATCATGCAGTTGAACAAAGGAACCATTTTGGGCCGCATGGGCCAGGACGCCAAGCAGACGGCCTGGTGGCTTCTGGAGCGTGGCCTTGCCCATGTGGTGGCCAGCGATGCCCACAGCGTGGGGCGCCGGAATCCGGACCTGTCCCAGGTGCGGGATGTCATTGGCCAGGATTTGTCCTGGCAATATGCGGAGGGTCTGCTGGAGGAAAACCCCTGGCGGATTTTCCGGAATGAGAAAATTGTACCGGCGAGGTCCTGACAGGAGCCTCGTGTAGAGGAGACGGTTTGATGAGAATATGCAAAGTCGTTTTGGTCGTCCTGTTTGTGCTGATGTCTGCCCTGACAGGCTTCTCCCATTTTACCGGGAAAAAGACGGTAGACGACGTGCCACCTGTGCTGACTTGCACAGAGGGGGGGGTACTGGAAGTATCTGTGAGCGCCTCCCAAGAAGAGCTGCTTCAGGGGTGACGGCCTGGGACAACCGGGACGGGGATCTCACCAGCGAAATTATGATAGACCATATATCAACACTGATTGGAGCCAATACGGCAAAGATTACCTATGTGGTCTTTGACAGCTCTGATCGTGTGGCGAAGCTGACCCGCACCATCGCGTACACAGACTATGAGGCCCCCCAATTTTCCCTGAGTCAGCCCCTGATTTTTGACGTGGGGGAAAACAGTCACCCTGCTGGACCGTCTGACCGCCTATGACCAGGTGGACGGAGACCTGACCGGAAGCATCCGGATGACGATACAGAATCTCAACATTGCTGCAGCCGGAGTGTATTCCATCACACTGCAAGTGACCAATAGCCTGGGAGACACGGCGGTGTTGCCACTGTCTGTCATTGTCCAGGAGACCAGCAAGCTCCCGAGCATTACATTACAGGAATATCTGGTCTATTTGGATCAGGGGCGACTCCTTTTGATCCGGCTTCGTATTTGCGCAAGGTGACGGACTCCGCTTCTGGTACAGAGCGAATTTGCTCGTTGGATGAAGTGAGTATTGACTCCCAGGTGGATATGGACAAACCGGGTGTTTATGAGGTTGTCTATCAGTATACCGGGGAGGCCGGAACTGGGAAGACCATTTTGACTGTTGTGGTGAAGTGATTCACCGGGAAGCAAAGGGCGTTGGAACTATGAACGAAAGAAACGTATTTCACTGGGCAGATGTGGAGCCGCGGTGTGTCTTTTGCGGATGGTGCTGCGGAACTGCTGGATGCTGGTCTTGGCAGCGCTGATTGCCGGGATGGGCGCCAAGTTGGTCCTGGATTGGCTCTGGACGCCGGGTATACCAGCACCATTACCTATGCGGTGCTCTCAAAGTCCGCCTCCGCCACCTCCTGGAGCAATTACAATGTGGCGAATGAGGTGGCCATTAAATATTCCAGCATGCTGGAAAGCAATCTGATGAAAGACCGCATCAACCAAGCCCTGGGGTGGACGTCCTTCCCGGTACCATCACGGCCACGGTGGAGGGGGAGACCAACCTGCTGCAAGTGACCGCTACCTCCTCATCCCCCGGATGGCATTTGAAATGGTGCGGGCGGTGGATGCCCACTATCCAGAGCTTGGGCAGCACATTGACCAAAATGCGGTGTTGCATGTGATGACCAATGCCCAGGCGCCGGTGGCGCCCCTCGAATCTGGTGAATACCCAGGCCACCATTTTGCTGGCGCGGTATTGGCTGGCGGCGCCATGATGGCGGCCCTGGTATGGTTTTCCATCAGCCGGGACACCGTGCAAACCCAAGCCGGAGCCCGGCATAAGCTGGACGGAGAGATTTTGTCTGTGGTGCCCCATGAGAAGCGGGGCAAAGGTAGATTGAGCAGGAAGGACAAGCTGTTGCTGAGCTCGTCCATGGTCAGCTTCTATTTCCAGGAGTCCTTCTTTCGTCTGCGCACAGCGGTGGAGCAGGCGCCAGTATCCGACCATTCCAAACAGGGCAGAGTCTTTGCTGGTGACCAGCGTGACGGAGGGCGAGGGAAGTCTACCGTGGCCTCCAATCTGGCCATGGCACTGGCGAAAAAATACCGGGCGGTGATGCTCATTGATGCGGATCTGCGCAATCCCACCCAAATCCGCCTTTTGGGCCGCAAAGCCATGGGGAAAAAGAGGGCCTGGATCGTCTGCTGCAGGGGACAGACCTGAGTGAAAACCGGGTGATGCAGGCAGCGGCGTACGATGAGGAGACCAACCTGGTGACGCTGATCAGCGAGACGCCCTGCCGAAATGCCGCCGTTGCTGGCTTCGCCCAATATGGCGGAGCTGCTGTCGGTGGTGCGTAAGACCATGGACTATGTGATCATCGATTCCTCACCCATGGGGATGTTCGCCGACGGCGATATGCTGGCGGATGTGGCGGATCATACGCTGCTGGTGGTGCGGCAGGATGTGGTGTCCGCCTGTGACATCAACGATGCCATCGACGCCATCAGCCAGGGGAAGGCGACATTTCTCGGCTGCGTGTTGAACAATATGCAGACCGGCTCTCTGCTGAGCCGGATTTCCGGCTATCGCTATGGATACGCCTATGGTTATGGATACGGCAGAGAAAGCAGAGGCGGACGGAGCGAAGAAGGAGCCGCTAGAGGAGGTGGTGTGTCATGCAAGAGCATGAGCACATAGTGGAGCAAAAAATTGATCTGGAGCAGATTGGCAGAAATTTTTCTACTTTCTGAAGAAAACATGGTGGTTGGTGACGCTGCTGGGGATTCTGGCAGGCGGCCTGCGCTATTATAAGGCTTGGAGCAGCTTTGTGCCGCGGTATACTGCCACTGCCTCCTTCTCGGTCAAGAGCGGGTATGTGGGCACCACCGACCTGGTGGATACCACACAATACTACAATAACCAGGCTGCCGAGCAGGTGGTGAGCTCGTTTCCCTACATCCTCCGCTCAGAAGCCATGCAGGAGCGCATTTGTCTGGAGCTGAACACCAGCCGAATCAACGGCATGGTGACGGCCTCATCCATTGGAGAAACCAATATCTTCACCCTGACGGTGACCAGCAACAACCCCCAGGATGCCTATGACATCCTGAATGCGGTCATCAAAAATTATCCCCAGGTGGCGTCTTTTTGTCATTGGCGGCACCCAGCTGTCTATGATTGAGGAGCCCCAGGTTCCAGTTGCGCCGACAAATGTCTTCCGTGGCGAACGCTCTGCCATGAAGGGGGCGGCGATGGGTGTGCTTCTGGGTTTGGGTTTGACGCTGCTAATGGCGTTCAGCAGAAAGACAATCCAGACATCAGATGACCTGAAGCGTATGACGGCAGTGCCCTGTATGGGTACCATTCCTGCCATTCAGCTAAAGCGCCGGAGGAAGGCGGCAGGAAGTGGCATCTCGATTTTGAACCCCGCCTGGGAGACCGGCTGGCGGTGCCCATTGGCGCGCTACAGGTGCGCCTGCTCCGTGCGCGCCTACCGGAAAGACGGCAAGGATGGTCCTGGTCACCAGCACCATACCCGGGGAGGGAAGACCACGGTTTCCTTTAACCTGGCAGTCTCCCTGGCGCAGAGCGGAAAGCGGGTCATTCTGGTGGATGCGGATTTGCGGCACCAGGTGGTTAAAGCGCGGGCTGGTATCACAGCGCCGTCTGCCGGCTTGCTGGAGCTGTCCCGGGCCGCCCGTCCGGATGTTTCCCGGGTGCTGCTCCCTGTGCCTGGCGTGCAAAACCTGCAACTGCTGGCGGGCAACACCCGGATGGCCTCTCCCATGGGAGTCCTGGATACTCCGAAGATGCGCAGTTTGTTGGAACAAACCAGAGCCTTGGCCGATTATGTGATCGTGGATGCGCCCCCGGCGGGGATCCTGGCAGATGCTGCGGTGCTGTGTCATTCGGCAGATCAGGTGCTCTATGTGGTGCGCTACGACTTTGCCTCCCGGAATCAGGTGGTGGATGCCATGCACAGCGTAACCGGCAGGGGGGCAGAGCTGGCCGGCTTTGTGATCAACGGACGTCCCACCAGAGGCCGCAGCAGTTATGGCTACGGCTATGGCCGGTATGGCTATGGCAAATATGGCTATGGGAGCAAATACGGTTACAGCAAAAGCGGCAGCCGGGAGGGGCGCACCACGCCTCGGATCGCTCGGCCAGAGGTTAGGAGATGAGGATGGAGCAGAGGAATTTATATTTTCTGACTTTTTGCGGGATGCTGTGACTGGCGTATGCAGCCCGGAGGCGATGGCACTGGCAAAGGACATGGACCGGTCTGCGCAGGACCAGGTGCTGGAGCTGGCCAGGTGCAGCAATCTTTTCTTCCCGCTTTTGGCCCAGCAGCTGATGCGGCTGCACCCGCCGGGGCTGGAGGCGGCGGCGCTGCGGGCCTGGTGGAGGCCCTGGTCCGGCAGACCATGGCCACCCAGTCTCTTTTGACCCTGACTCGGGCGCTGGAGCAGGCAAGCGTTCCCGCCTTAGTGATCAAATGCGCTGTGTGCAGAAGCCTGTACCCGTCGCCGGATTTACGCCCTTCTTCTGATGAGGACATTCTGATTCCCCCGGAGTCCCCAGTCCGCGGCGGAAGCGGTCTTGAGACGCTGGGCTACCGCCTGGCAAAAGAGGAAAAAACCCGGATGACCCGGTGCGAACCTGGTATACGGACCGGCTGCGGGTGGAGCTCCACCGGAGTCTTTGCGGAGATTTGACCATTGCCAGGCAAAGGGTGGAGCCCTGGTTCGACGGCTGCTTCTCCCGGTGCATCGTTTGGAATGTGGGAGAGGGAGAAGTGCTGACCCTGGGGGATTCAGGATCACATACTCTATTTGCTGCTGCACTTTTTATAAGCATTTTCTGGCTGGTGGCGTGGGAATCCGGCAGCTGTGCGACATCTGCCTGTTTGTAAACCGCTTTGGCCGGGAAATTGACTGGACCAGGCTTTGGAAGGTGCTGGAGCAGTTGTCTTTAGACTGCCTGGCCTGGAATATGCTGGACCTGGGCGTTCAGTATCTGGGGCTGGACCCACAGGCGGTTTCGCAACCGCCCCATATACCGGAGGCGGACAGTGGGGCTCTGCTGCTGGATATGCTGGATGCGGGCGTCTTTGGCGCTAGCACCATGGAGCGGAAACACAGCGACCATATATGACCATGACTTCCGCCCAAAGTCGACGCGCCGGGATCGCTCTGGACGGCGCTGTTCCCACCGGCGCGCAGCTTGCAGGGTAGATTTCCCTATTTGCGGAGGTGGCCCCTGGCTCTTGCCTGCCGCCTGGTGTGCCCGGGGATTTGGATATCTGCGGGAGGGAGACGCCGGAGGCCGGCGCCACCGCAGTCGAATTGGCCGCCAGCGGCCGCTGGAACAATACGGTCTCCTGGACCGCATAACGGATTTCAGACTGCTGCAAAGGGGCGAGGGTTCCCCATCTTTTTGCGGCGGTCCGAAATCCATTTTGTAGCTTACGTCAGCGGGTCCAGTACTGGTGCGGGAGGGACCGATGCTGGATCCTGGTTTCTTTTGGCCGTTTTTGGGATCTGCCTTGTCCGCCGTTCCGGTTTGCATATAATAGACAGAAGAAGCATTTTTGGGAGGGTGCTCTTGTGATTGATGGTCACGGACGGCAGGGAGTCTGTGCTGGATGCGGTGCGCCGTCTTGGGCCTGGATTACCCGAGCTGTCGGCGTCCTCTGGCGGCACAGATTGCAGGGAGACCTTTACCCTCAACTACGTTCCCGAGCGGATCGGGGAGAGCCTCACGTCTGTGCGCCGGGCAATGGAAGCGTCGGGCGGGCGGATGACCCTGCTCCGCTATGCGATCAGGGGAGGGTTTACACCCGGACGGTGCAGTTTGTCCCTCTTCCTGGCCATTCGCCAGCTCCTATCCGAACGCTGTGGTAAAATGAATTTTACCGTAGGCTCTGAATGTGACAGTGGAAAAGAACCTGCCCCACCCGGCGGATGTGAAGGAGCGTGGGTGGCTCAGCTTGTGGCGGCGGATATCCCCCTGCGCCGCAAGCGATTGCCACCCAGAAGTCATTGCGGCATTCACCGCCAGCGGGCAGACGGATCAGGCCCGTCTTCTGCCTGGCGGAAGGTTCCCTATTTTGACGTGTATACCTATGGGGACTATCTGGATTATTTTGGGAGATGGGCTAGCACTGGCTATCTCTCGGTATGGGATATGGGTGACTGACGGAGGCTGTGGCAGTTCTGTTTTCGGATCCGGCAGATCGGACCGGGTCTCCCACAATCGGGAGCTGCCCAATTTCTCCGCCGTTGTTTGCTGAGTGAACGCTGGTGTACCCTGATGGGCTGCGCAGCACCGTGGCAGACCCTCAATGAGCCCGGTGCGGCAGGGACGGCTGAGCGAGCTGATCCGGGTGAATGAAGCCCGCATGAACGCGGCTTTTCCCGGATTGCGGATCAGATTTTGGATCGGCACGCCAAGGCTGTCTGGCTGGCTGGCCCTTCTTCCTCTGGCAAGACCACCAGCGCCAACCGCCTGGCGGTGCGGCTCGGGTCCGGGGCAAAGAAGCCTGTGCTCATTTCCCTGGACGATTACTACCGGAACCGGGATGAAATTGCCCCGGGGCCCGACGGCAAGTTGGATTTGGAGCACATCAATACCATCGACACCCAGCTGTTTCGCCGGGACCTTTCGGCGCTCCAGGGGGAGGCGTGCAGCTACCCCGGTTTGACTTCCTGACTGGACGGAGAACTGCCGGGGGCCAATGCCTGCAAATGGACGAAGACGCGGTGGTGCTGGTGGAGGGGCTGCATGGCTGAACCCTGCGCCGCTGCCAGAGGATGTGGATCCGGAATCTGATTTTCGCGTATGTCAGCGCGTCGCTGCCCTGAATCTGGACAATCACAACCGGATTCCCCACCAGCTATCTCCGGCTCCTCCGGCGCATCGTCCGGGATTATGAGACCAGGGGAGCCTCGGTGTCCCATACACTGGCAATGTGGGACTCGGTGCGCCAGGGGGAGGAGCGGTGGATCTTCCCATATCAGGAGCATGCTGATGTGATCT
>VOFI01000701.1_pt1 | contig 20001 bp, 27 predicted proteins | sample 5384131 | NCBI WGS metagenome assembly VOFI01 (sample SAMN12384728, study PRJNA508395) | human gut metagenome | isolation source: healthy gut H | host: Homo sapiens
TGGCGCGGCGCCGATCTGCGCAACATCCTGGAGTTCGAGAGCGACTACCCAGGGCGCGTGGTGAAGCTGGAGCAGAACTACCGCAGCGTGGGCAATATCTTGGCGGCGGCCAACGCGGTCATCGCCAACAACCAGCACCGCAAGGAGAAGCGCCTGTTCACGGACTCGGGCGACGGGGAGAAAATCAACGTTTACATGGCCACCGACGAGCGCGACGAGGGCCGCTGGATCGCCGGGGAGATCGAGAAGAAGAGCCGTGAGGGCATGTCCTACGACGACATGGCGGTGTTCTACCGCACCAACGCGCAGTCGCGCATGCTCGAAGACATGCTGCTGCGCGCGGGCGTGCCCTACCGCATCGTCGGCGGCACGCGATTCTTCGACCGCGCCGAGATCCGCGACGTCATGGCGTATTTGACGTTGCTGGTCAACCCCGCCGACGACATCGCCGCCAAGCGTCATCAACGTACCGCGCCGCGGCATCGGCAAGACCTTCCGTCGAGCGCATCGAGCAGTTCGCGCGCGAGATGGACATGCCCTTCCTCGAGGCGGCCGAGCTTTTTGATCGTGGATCCGACACGCGGGCAGGCGACGCGCAAATCGGTCGCCGAGTTCGTGACGCTCATCAAGACGGCGCGCGCAGCTACGGGGGCAGCTTGCGCCGCGTCATCGAGACCATCGTCGACGACTCGGGTCTCATCGGCGCGTTGCAGGCCGAGAACACCGACGAGGCGCGCGGTCGCGTGGAGAACATCAAGGAGTTCCTGAGCGTCGTCGACGAGTTCTCCGACACGCATGGCGATGATGACGCCATGTACGATGCGCCCTCGGGCGAAGGCGCGAAAGGGGAGCCGTGCGCGTTTTGCGCGGCGATTCTTTGGCCGACTTCATCGAGTGGGTGCGTTTGCGCACCGATTTGACACCATGGCCGACGACGGGCAACGCCGTCACGCTCATGACCGTCCACTCTCGAAGGGCCTCGAATTCGACTGCGTGTTCGTGGCGGGCATGGAGAAACGCTGTTCCCCCATATGAACTCGGTCGGGGACGGCGCGGCGGTCGAGGAGGAGCGAAGGCTTTGCCTACGTCGCCATCACGCGCGCTCGCAAGCTCCCTTTACCTACGTGCGCAGCAGCGTCAGATCTTCGGCCAGACGTCGGCGAACCCCACGTCGCGCTTCATCAACGAGATCCCGGCGGAGCTTCGCCGCGTCTGGGCGTCGGGTCCGCAGGCTTATCCGGATGGGAGAAGGGGGAAGCCGCCGGGGCATCGCGGGCTCGGGTGCCGAAGCGGGCGAGGGGCGCGTGTTCGGCCGCTCGAGCGCATCCGGCTCGGCGGCGCGCCGACCGCACGCGCGCAGGGCGCAGCGGGCACGGCGGCATGAGCCTCAACGAGGGCATGCGCTCGCGTAGCTTCGGGCTCGGCTGCGCGAAAGACTTCATCCCAGGGAACCTTCGCGGTGGGGGACACCGTCGATCACAAGACGTTCGGACGCGGTAAGGTGACCAAGGTCGACGGCGACACCCTGCACGTCAAGTTCGCGAAAACGGCCAGACCAAAAGCTTCTGAAGGATTACGCGCCCATCGTGAAGATCGGCTAGCGCGGCTTTCGCTTGAATCGCCTCGACGCGTGCGCCCGTCGTCGTCGGAGCGCGCGAGCGTGTAAGCCTCTCGGTGGGTTATCCGCGCCCCCGCGCACCAAGCGCAGGCGCTCGGGGTGGCGGCGATGCCCCCTAAGGCGCTTTCCCGCAGCTCGAAGGGAAGCGTCCGCCCGACCGCGTCCATGGCGGCGACGGTTTCGTCGAAGCCGACGAGGTTCGCAACCCCCGCGAGCGCGATCTGCGCGCTGGCGAGCGCGGTGAGCGCCGCGGTGGCGTTTCTCTTCTGGCAGGGTATTTCGACCAGTCCGCCGACGGGGTCGCACACCAGCCCCATCAGGCAGGTCAACGCGTTCGAGGCGGCGTCGAGCGCTTGCGAGGCCGTGCCGCCCGTCATCGCGACGGCGGCAGCGGCTGCCATGCCGGCGGCAGAGCCCACCTCCGCTTGACAGCCCCCCCCTCCGCGCCGGACACGCTGGCGTTGCGTGCGATGAGGTGTCCGACGGCTGCTGCGGTGAGCAGACCTTCCCGTAGCGTGTCGCGTGGGATGTCGCGGTGTTTCGCCAGCGCGAGGAGCACGGCGGGTACCACGCCCGCCGATCCTGCGGTCGGCGCGGCGACGATGCGTCCCATGGCGGCGTTGGTCTCAAGCACGGCGAGTGCGAATGCGACGGCATCGGAGGAGAGCGCGTCGAGCAACGAAGACGAGCCGTCGTCGCCGGCCGCATCGCGCAGGGCCTTCGCCTCGCCGCCGCCGATGAGTCCGCCTGTCGAGCGCAGGGGCGCGTCGGCGGGCTCGGTCGCCGACGCCTCCATGATGGAGAGAACCCGGTCGAGGTATTCGTCGATTCCCGCGCCGCGTCCATCGAGGGCGTACAGCGCCTCTTCGCGCATGCGGTGAAGGCGTGCGCGATAGAGCACTTCCTCCGCAGCGCAAAGCGCGATGAGCTCGGCTCCCGACGTGAAATCGAAGGCGTCGAACCTCTCCTCGGCGCTCGCCTCGTCAAGTGCGGGCGCCGAGGCGGCGATCCGGTTCATCGCGGGGATGACGCGGACGTCGAGAATCGATTCGTGCTCGGCGATGAGGCTTCTCACCTGCGGGGGGATGGCGTCGTCGGTTTCCATGACGGTGTAGGCGGTCGCCCCGCGCCGCGTGCGGTACATGCGCGTGGTCGCGATGTTAACGCCGCGTTCGGCGATGCACGAGGCGATGTGCGCGAGCACGCCGCGCTCGTCGCGCTGGCGGATGACCACGCTGGTGTGCTCGCCCGGTTACGTCGACGTCGATGCCGTCGATGCGGGTGATGACGGCCGCTCCGCCTCCGACGCTCACGCCCCGCACCTCGAGTCGCGTCGCATCCGGTTCTTCCATGACGATGTCGACGGTGTTGGGGTGCTCGGCGTCCCGGCGCGTTTCGCGGACGAACTCGACGTCGAGGCCCCGATCACGTGCGATGGAGAACGAGTCGCGAATCTCAAGGTCGCACGCGTCGAAGCCGAGCATGCCGGCGACAAGCGCCTTGTCGGTGCCGTGTCCCGAGCCCGTGTGCGCGAACGATCCGTATAACGTGAAGGTGACGCGCGGGGGCTGCGCGCACAGGTTTCGCGCCATCTTCGCGATGGCGAGCGCGCCTGCCGTGTGCGAGCTCGAAGGCCCCACCATGACAGGTCCGATGATGTCGCGCAGACCTAATGTCTTCATGCTGACCTCTCTCGCCGGGCCGTCCGATCGCCCGAGCGGGCGCGTGTCGGTCATTCTACCACGGCGAGCGCCTCGGGGTCGTGCTCCGAACCCGGGCTGCGGCCCGCTCGCCTCTCGCTGGGCAATTGGGGAGTTTAGGCGATGCCTTCGGTTGCGCGTGCATCGCCCGTCTCGCCTCGCGCTATACGGGGCGACCGGCAGCCGTCGAGCGCGTGCTGCCCTCTGGTACGTTGCAGATTGTGACGGCGCTCGAGCCGGCTTGGTTCCGCGTCGGCGGGGAGACCGCGCCGGTTCCGCGAACGCCCTTCGCTCGCACCGCGCCGTGTAAGGAGTTTTTCGTATGCGGCACCGGTTGTGATCGTAGGACACAAGAATCCCGATAACGATGCCATCTGCGCTGCCGTCGGGTACGCGCACTTGAAAAACGAGCTCGCCCGACGCGGCGCGAACGGCGGCGCGCCCAGGTTCGAGTTCATTCCCTGCCGCCTCGGCCCGCTGCCCCCGAGAGCGCGTGGGTCCTCGAGCAGAACGGCATCCCGGCGCCCCAGGTTATCGGGCATGTGCACGCGCGCGTCGCGGACGTGATGACCCCCGATCCCATCTCCATCAGCGCGCAGGCGACGCTGCTCGAGGCGGGGCGTTTGCTTCGTCAGCACAACATCCGCGCGCTCGTGGTCACCAACGACGACGGCACCTACCGGGGTCTCATCACCACGCGCATGATCGCCGAGCGCTACATCGCCGCGACCGACGTGCCCGAAGAGGGCGGCGCCAACGAGATGGCCGTTGCGGGCGACCTCATCGCATCGCTCGGGCAGAAGGTCGACGACATCATCGAGACCGACGTCCTCGTCCTCGACAAGGGCGTTCTTCTGAAGGAGGCCATCGAGGACCTCATGGCGAGCGAGCTTCGCGAGGCGGTCGTCCTCGACGACGAGGGTTTCGCCATCGGCATCGTGACGCGCACCGATGTGGCGGTGCGCCCTAAGCGCCGCGTGATCCTCGTCGACCACAACGAGACGCGTCAGGCGGTCAACGGCATCGAGGAAGCCGAGATTATGGAGATCCTCGACCATCATCGCATAGGGGACGTGACCACGTCGAATCCGATCAAGTTCGTCAACATGCCCGTCGGCTCCTCGGCGACCATCGTCGCGCTCGAGTACCAGCGCCTCAACGTCGACGTCCCGCCCGCCATCGCGCGCGTGCTTCTGTCCGCCATCATGACCGACACGGTCATCTTGAAGTCGCCCACCGCCACCGATTACGATCGCGAGCAGGTCGAACGTCTCGCGGCCGTCGCGGGCGTCGACCCCATCGAGTTCGGGTTGTCCGTCTTCAAATGCCGCGGCCGCGAGGACGGCATGCCCGTGGAGAAGCTCGTCGGTGCGGACTCCAAGGAATTCCAGCTCGGCGACTCGGTCGTGCTCATCGCTCAGCACGAGACGGTCGATCTCCCCGCCGTCATGGAACGCGAGCAGGAGATTCGCGAGCACATGCGCCCCATCTTGAAGGCCCACGACTACGAGTTCGTACTGCTTCTCGTCACCGACATCATGGCCGAGGGAAGCCAGTTCATCTGCGAGGGCAACCGTCGCATCGTCAACCGTGTGTTCGGCATCGAGTGCACGGGGGGAGGGCGGCACGTGGATGCCGGGCGTCCTCTCCCGCAAAAAGCAGGTCGCCGCTAAGATCCTCGGTTAGCGTGTTCGCATCGAGCCGATGGGAACGACGGCGTCACGGTCGTCTCGCCGTCACTTCCGACCAGCGGTTTCTCACGTAATCGACGAGAAACCGGTAGAAGTCGAAAGCTGCGGCGTCTTCGCGCACGTGCGATGCGCGCGTCAGGGGCTATCGTGCGCTCGAACTCCTCCTCGGCCAGCCGTGCCAGGCGAGCGCTTCCGTCTCCGAGAGCCTCCCAGCTGCAGGTCGGCCAAAACCCCACGCCCAGCCCGAGGCCGATGACCTTTCTCACCACGGCGGGGTTGTCGCTTTTCGAATCCGATGCGCGGGTGGAACGCGCGGCCGGTGCACAACGCGTCGCACACCTCGCGCAACCTGCGCGAACCCGCAAGGCACACGAACGGCTCGTCGGCGAGCTCGTCAAGCGACACCACGTCGCCGAACGAGCTGCTTTCCGGCACCGCTATGCCGATGCGCTCGCGGAACAGGGTGCCCTCGCCGACCGCGATGCCCTCGCCTCGCGCATTCGACGAGCTTGGCATCACGGTCGATACGGTGATGTCGCAGGCGGATTCGAACTCGTCTTGGGTGATGCGGAAGTTGACTGCGGGAAACGATGCGCGATACGCCGTGATGGCATCGACGACGACGTTCGACGCGGAGAAGATGCCGACCTTCACCGTGCCCGCCTCGCCCGCCGCGAAGGCTCGCACGTCCTCGGGAGCTGTTTCCAGGATCTCCATAGCGGGCGCGATGCGGTCGCGCAGATAGGCGCCTGCCGGGTGAGGCGGATGTTGCGCCCTGCTCGGGCGAACAGCTCGACCCCAAGCTCCGTTTCGAGTCTTTTTATCGATTGCGTGAGAGCGGGCTGGGCGATTCGCAGGTTACGCGCGCTGTGCGTGACATGCTCGGTGCGCGCAACCTCGAGGAAGTACTTGAGCTGGAGGATGTCCACGATCGGTCCCTTCCGAACAAATAACCGAAACGTTATTAATTATAGCAAAAATATATATTAGACATTATTGGATATGCTCCTAGAATAACGTTCTGCTTCGATGGGAAATCAAAGCAGGGAGGGGATCCTCCTCCGCGTGGAAAGAAGGAGAAGATCAATGGCGGAGATTCTCGAAGCGGTCATGCTCATATGCTTCGGTTTGTCGTGGCCGATGAACGCTTACAAGAACTACAAGGCGCGCACGGCGGCGGGCTCAAAGCTGGCAGTTCATTCTGCTCATCACGCTCGGCTACGTTGCGGGTATCGCGGCGAAGTTCGTATCGGGTTCTCTGAGCTGGGTATTAGCGGTTTACTTCATCAACTTGGCGTGCATCGGCGTGAACTGGGCGGTTTACGTGCGCAACCGCAGGCTCGACGCCCGTCGCTCCCTCGAAGGCTCTGCGTGCGCGTAGCTCCACGAGCTGCGTCGGCGTTCGAGCGGGCGCTTTGGCCCGCGTCCTCGGCCGCGCAGGATGCGCATGGCGCTGCGGGCGACGTCTTGCTCGCCCGTCGTGAGCCTGCCGCGTGCAGCGCCATGCGCATCGTCGCGAGCTCGCCTGTGCCCGTCTTCGTCCTCGCTCACGCCCCCGTCCCTCGCGCTCTCGCCCTGCGCTCACCTCGCGCTCGCTTCTGCCCGGAGCTCCCCCGCGGCCGGCATGTGCTCGTCATCTCGTCGCTCCTCGTGAGTGCGATAGCGAAAAAAAATACCGATATTGTCCCGATGCGGGTAGGTGCGTTCGCAAAAAATGGCTGACCTGGGACTTTGTAGAAAACGTGATATGGATACACCGGATGCGTGGCGTTTGACAAGCTGGGGGAAGGAGATTAATATTCTCGATCGCGCCTCGAGGAGGCGTAGATTTTCGTGTGCTTATGTAAGCTCAGGATATAAGAAAGGAAGAGTCTTGCCTACTATTAATCAGTTGGTCCGCAAGGGCCGCAAAGAAGACGGCTGACAAGAAGAAGACGCCCGGCTCTCAAGGGCAACCCGCAAAAGCGCGGCGTGTGCACTCGCGTGTACACCACCACGCCCAAGAAGCCGAACTCGGCTCTGCGTAAGGTCTGCCGTGTTCGCCTGGTGAACGGTATGGAGGTCACGGCCTACATTCCGGGCATCGGCCACAACCTGCAGGAGCACTCCATGGTGCTCATCCGCGGCGGCCGTGTGAAGGACCTCCCCGGCGTCCGTTACAAGGTCATCCGCGCCGCGCTCGACTGCGCAGCCGTGGACAGCCGCAAGCAGGCTCGCAGCCGCTACGGCGCCAAGCGCCCCAAATAAGTAACCGCTAAGTCGCACGGGTTCGAATGACGTCATCCGGCAAGGGGTCGGATCGGCGGAACCTAATGGGTGGGAGAAAGACACCTCGAAGTGCGCAGGAAATGAAGGAGATTTACATGCCGCGTCGTGCAGCAGCAGTCCGCCGCGAAGTACAGCCGGACGCCCAGTACAACAACCGTCTCGTCACGCAGCTGATCAACAAGATCTTGCTTGACGGCAAGAAGTCCACCGCCGAAGGCATCGTCTACGGTGCTTTCGAGCTGGTCGAGGAGAAGACGGGCCAGGATCCGCTGACCGTCTTCAAGAAGGCCATGGACAACGTCCGCCCCACGCTCGAGGTGCAAGCCCAAGCGCGTTGGCGGAGCTACCTACCAGGTCCCGATGGAGGTCAACTCCCGTCGTGCGACCACGCTTGCCATCCGCTGGATCGTTGACTTCTCGCGTAAGCGCAAGGAGCACACCATGGTGCAGCGCCTGGCGAACGAGATCATCGATGCGTCCGAGAACACCGGTGCTTCCGTCAAGAAGCGCGAGGACATGTACAAGATGGCCGAGGCCAACCGTGCGTTCTCGCACTACCGCTTCTAGGAACGGGTGGAACACATGGCTAAAAGATTGATCTGAGGGATACGCGCAACATCGGTATCATGGCCCACATCGACGCGGGCAAGACTACCACCACCGAGCGCATCCTTTACTACACTGGCAAGACTCACAAGATCGGCGAGGTCCATGACGGCGCTGCCACCATGGACTGGATGGTCCAGGAACAGGAGCGCGGCGTTACCATCACCGCTGCTGCTACCACGTGCTTCTGGAAGTATCCGGGTGGCGCGGCCGACGGCAAGGAATATCGCTTCCAGATCATCGACACCCCCGGCCACGTGGACTTCACCGCCGAGGTCGAGCGCTCCCTGCGCGTCCTCGACGGCACCGTCGCCGTCTTCGACGCCGTTGCAGGCGTGCAGCCGCAGTCCGAGACCGTGTGGCGTCAGGCCGAGAACTACGGCGTGCCGCGCATCGCGTTCATCAACAAGTACGACCGCGTCGGCGCGGACTTCTTCCATGCCATCCAGACCATGCGCGACCGTCTCGATGCGAACGCCGTCGCCGCTCAGATCCCCATGGGATCCGAGGATCGCTTCTGGGGCATCGTCGACCTCGTGACCATGACCGCTTGGGACTTCAAGGCCGACGACAAGGGCATGACCTACCCCGAGCCCATGGATGCCATCCCCGCAGAGTTCGCCGACGAGGCCGAGCTGGCTCACCAGGAGCTGGTCGAGGCTGCCGCCGACTGCGATGACGACCTCATGGAGAAGGTTCTCATGGAGGAGGAGGTCTCCGTCGAGGAGCTGAAGGCCGCCATCCGCAAGGGCGTCATCTCCTGCAAGATCAACCCCGTGTTCGTGGGCTCGTCCTACAAGAACAAAGGGCGTGCAGGAAGCTCCTCGATGCCGTGGTCGACTACCTGCCGGCTCCCATCGACGTGCCCGCCATCAAGGGCACGACGCCCGGACACCGGCGAGGAGGACGAGCGTCCTTCCGACCCGAAGGCCCCGTTCGCCTCGCTCGCCTTCAAGATCATGACCGACCCCTACGTCGGCAAGCTCACCTACCTGCGCGTGTACTCGGGCACCCCCTCGATTCCGGCAGCTACGTGCCCAACGCCGTCGAAGGGCAAGAAGGAGCGCATCGGCCGTCTTCTGCAGATGCACTCCAACCAGCGCGTCGACATCGACAAGTGCTCCGCAGGCGACATCGTCGCGGTCGTCGGCCTGAAGGACACCTCCACCGGTGACACCCTCTGCGCCGAGAACGCTCCGGATCATCCTGGAGTCCATGGAGTTCGCCGATCCGGTTATCGACATCGCCGTCGAGCCGAAGACCAAGGCCGAGCAGGACAAGATGGCCATCGCGCTGCAGAAGCTTGCCGAGGAGGACCCGACGTTCCGCGTGTCCACCAACCATGAGACCGGCCAGACCATCATCGCCGGCATGGGCGAGCTGCACCTCGAGATCATCGTCGACCGTCTTCTCCGCGAGTTCAAGGTCGAGGCGAACGTCGGCAAGCCGCAGGTTGCCTACCGCGAGCGTCCGGCAAAGGAGGTCATGAACGCCGAAGGCAAGTTCGTCCGTCAGTCCGGCGGCCGCGGCCAGTACGGTCACGTGGTCATCAACATGTACCCGCAGGAGGCGGGCGCCGGCTACGAGTTCGTCAACAAGATCGTCGGCGGCGTGGTTCCCAAGGAGTACATCCCCTCGATCGACAAGGGCATCCAGGAGGCGCTGAACTCCGGCGTTCTGGCGGGCTATCCCGTCGAGGACGTGAAGGTCGAGCTCATCGACGGCTCCTACCACGATGTCGACTCCTCTGAGGCTGCCTTCAAGGTGGCAGGCTCCATGGCCATCAAGGACGCTTTGAAGAAGTCCAACCCGGTCATCCTCCGAGCCCGTCATGGCTGTCGAGATCGAGACTCCCGAGGAGTACACCGGCTTCGTCATGGGCGACATCCCGAGCCGCCGCGGCATGATCTTGGGCCAGGAGAAGCGTGGCAACGCCATCGTCGTCAACGCGAAGGTGCCGCTGGGCAACATGTTCGGTTACGCGACCGACCTGCGTTCCGGCACTCAGGGCCGTGCTGTGTACACCATGCAGTTCGACTCTTACGAGCCCGTTCCCAAGAGCGTGCAGGAAGAAATTATCAGCAAGGCTGGCGGAAACGCCTAAGGCGACCCGTCGAAGCTCACTTTGGAGGTAAGGTAAGTGGCTAATCAAAAGATCCGCATCCGCTTGAAGGGGTACGATCATGAGATCGTGGACCAGTCCACGAAGCTCATCGTCGACACCGCGCAGAAGACGGGTGCCAAAGGTGTCCGGCCCCATTCCGCTGCCGACGGAGCGCAACATGTACTGCGTCATCCGCTCGCCGCATGTGAACAAGGACTCCGCGAGCAGTTTCGAGATGCGCACGCACAAGCGCCTGATCGACATCCTGGAGCCGACCCCCAACACGGTCGACTCCCTGATGCGCCTCGATCTCCCCTGCCGGCGTCGACATCGAGATCAAGCTGTAAGGGGGTTGTGCTACATGATTAACGCTATCTTTGGTAAGAAGATCGGCATGACCCAGATCTTCGCCGAGGACGACACCGTCGTCCCCGTCACGGTCATCCAGGCTGAGCCCAACAAGGTCTGCCAGGTCAAGACCACCGAGACCGACGGTTACGAGGCCGTGCAGATGGGCTTCGGCTACATCAAGCCCCGTCGTGTCAACAAGCCCATGCAGGGTCACTTCGACAAGCAGGGCGCCGAGCCGAAGCGTTACCTGCGCGAGGTTCGCGTTGAGAACGCCGGCGAGTACAAGGTCGGCGACGAGCAGACCGTCGCAGCGTTCGCGGACGTCAAGAAGGTCGACGTCACGGGCACTTCTAAGGGCAAAGGGCTTCGCCGGCGTCATGAAGCGCTACGGCTTCGGCGGCGGCCCGGGCGGTCACGGCGCTCACTTCCACCGCGCTCCCGGGTTCCGTGGGCCAGTGCGCGACTCCGTCTCGCGTCTTCAAAGGCCTGAGCTTCCCGGCCACATGGGCTGTGACACCGTCACCGTCAAGAACCTCCGAGGTCGTTCGCATCGACGAGGATCAGAACCTCATCCTCGTCAAGGGTGCGGTTCCGGGCGGCAAGAACGCGATCGTGCGCGTTCGCATGGCTTAATCCGTACTAGGTTACAAGGAGCTGCAGATAATATGGCAACCATTGAGATCAAGGACGTGAAAGGGCGCAGCCGCCGGCACTGCCGAGCTCGCTGAGTCCGTGTTCGGCATCGAGCCGAACATGCACGTCATGCACCACGTCGTCAAGGCGCAGCGCGCTTCCTGGCGACAGGGCACCGCTAACACCCTCACCCGCGGCCAGGTTCGCGGCGGCGGCAAGAAGCCGTGGCGCCAGAAGGGCACCGGCCGTGCTCGTCAGGGCACCATCCGCGCACCCCATTGGGTCGGCGGCGGCGTGGTGTTCGGCCCGCACACCCGTTCCTACGAGATGAAGGTGAACCGCAAGGAGGTCAAGCTGGCGATGCGCTCCGCGCTCTTCCGCCAAGCTGGCCGACGGCGAGCTCGTCATCGTCAAGGACTTCGGGTTCGAGAAGCCCTGCACCAAAGACGCCGTCGCGGCGCTGAAGGCGCTCGGCCTCGAGGGCCAGCGCACCACGCTGGTCATCGGCAACGAGGACGTCGAGACGTTCCTGTCGTTCCGCAACATCCATGAGGTGAACATCGTCCCGGTAGGCGACATCAACACCTACGAGCTCATCGACAACAAGGCGCTCGTGATCGTCGACACCTGCCTGAAGCGCATCGAGGAGGTGCTCGCATAATGAAGGATCCCCGCGAGGTCATCATCCGTCCTATCGTGACGGAGCACAGCTACGACCAGATGGAGAAGAACACCTACACGTTCGAGGTGGCCAAGGACGCCAACAAGGTTGAGATCCGCCAGGCCATCGAGGCCATCTTCGACGTGACCGTGGTGAAGGTGAACACGCTCAACGTGAAGCCGAAGCCCAAGCGCGTGCGTTACGCCGCCGGCAAGACCCGCACCTGGAAGAAGGCCATGGTCACGCTGAAGGAAGGCGACACCATCGAGATCTTCAGCGCGTAAATTCGCTCTGATATCTTCGAGAGTTAATGCATGGCGCCCCGGGATCGCTCTCAGGGGCGCTTTTTGCGCCGCGTGCTCGAGGGAGCGCATGGTGATTTGATATGACGCGCACTAAGCGCGTTCGAGCCGATACAATAGCATCGGCTTCGGGTGAAGGTGGGCTTATGCGCCCCGATCCCGCTTCGCAGTTTGGCAAAACGAAATAGGGAAAGCGAGAAGGTGCCTGATGGGATACGATGACAAGCGCGCTCCGCGTGAGGGCGGACGCGACTTCGACGGCAAGCGAGGGGATAAGCCCTACCGTGGCGGCGATAGACGAGACTCTCGACCGTACGGAGACAGGCCGCGTGGCGGAAAGCCCTACGGCGACAAACCCTACGGCGACCGCGACCGCAAGCCCTACGGCGACAAGTGACCGCGGGCGGCAAGCCCTACGGCGACCGCAGGCCCTACGGCGACCGCGGTGGCGACCGCAAGCCCTACGGCGACCGCAAGCCCTACGGCGACAAGCCGCGTGGCGGCAAGCCCTACGGCGACCGCGGCGGCGACCGCAAGCCGTTACGGAGACAAGCCGCGCGGCGACAGGCGCTTCGACGAGCGCGGCCCGCGTCGCGACGCCAAAGGGTCCGCGCAAGCCGCGTACCGGCAACTATAAAGAGCTGCAGAACCTCATCGATGGCATGGACGGGCATAATTTCGGTTCGTACCGCGGTCTTGTGGGAACGTATTCCTTTGATGGCTTCGACCTTCTCATCAACCATGTCCAGGCCGACCCGTTCGCCAACCCCTCGTCGCTCACCGTTCGCGTCCCCAAGACGTCGCCGAGTTCCGGCTGAGCTGTTCGACGAGGCCTGGAAGCGCACCGCCCTCGAGGACGCGCTGCTGCGCCGATTCGGGCGTGCTGTTTCCCCAGAACGCCTGTCATTTCCCCGACTTCATCAAAGGCGGCGAGTTCTTCGTCAGCAAGCCCGGCCCCGAGATTTTGAAGCGCTCGGCCGTCGAGGTGAGCGAAGAGGCCGTCGAGGTCCGCTTCGAGGCGAGCTTCCGTCTCGCGATCGCGGGGTCACCGCCCGCGATATGTCCACGATGTTGTTCGAGGCGTTGCCCCGCATCGTGCGCGAGTCCCTGCTGCATGTAAGCTACGCGGAAGGCGAGCTTGAGGCGATCGCCGATCTTGCCGAGGATCAGCACGCCCTGCGCGTTGCCATCGCCGAGCGCGAGCTGGTGTGCTTCGTCGCCGATGGGCCATCCTGCCGCGCGAGAGCGGCATTTCGAAGCGTCCCATGGCCGACGCGGTGGCGTTCTCGTCTCCCGAGTCCATGCGTTGCACGATCGAGCTTCCCCACGCCGGTTCCATCTCGGGCATGGGCGTTCCGCGCAGGCGTCACGCTCATCGTCGGCGGCGGTTACCATGGCAAGTCGACGCTCGTGAAGGCCATCGAGTCAGGCGTGTACGATCATGTCGCAGGCGACGGTCGTGAGTTCGTGGTGTGCGACGAAACGGCGGTGAAGCTGCGCGCTGAGGACGGCCGCAGCGTGCGCGGCGTCGACATCTCGCTTTTCATCAACAACCTGCCCAACGGCGCCGACACCAAAAGCTTCTGGACCGAGGATGCCAGCGGCTCCACCTCCCAGGCTGCGTCCACCATCGAAGCTGCCGAGGCGGGCTCGCGTGTGTTCATCCTCGACGAGGACACCTCAGCCGCCAACTTCATGGTTCGCGACGAGCTCATGCAGGCGGTCATCACGCGCGAGGAGGAGCCCATCACCCCCGTTCGTCGAGCGTTTGCGCGACCTGTACGAGCGCGCGGGAATCTCCACCATCATCGTCGCGGGTTCTTCGGGGGCGTTCTTCTCCGTCGCCGATACCGTGATCCAGATGGATTCCCTACATGCCGCACGATATCACCGAACGCGTGCGCGAGGTTTGCTCGACGCGCGGGGAGAAACCCGTCGTCGGCGCCCCCGCTTCGCCATGCCGCGAGAGCCGCGTTACGTTTCCACGCCGCCTCATCCGCTCGTGTGGAAGACGGCTTCCATCGCGAAGCGTGAGAACGCCGAGCGTCGTGAGACCCGGGCAAGCCCGACGCCCCCGAGCGCATTAAGGTGAAGGCGTTCAACGGCGTCGACATCTTCGTCGGCACGGTTGGCTGCGACCTGCGCTTCGTCGAGCAGCTCGTCGACGTGGAACAGGGGAAGGCGCTTGCCAACATCCTGCGCTGGTGCGTTGAGCACGACTATCTCGCACGCCTCAGCGTTCGCGAGATGGTTGACGCCGTGATGAAGGAGATCGAAGAGAACGGCATCACGGCCGTCGGCAACACGCGCAATCCCGAGGCGGGCCTTGCGATGCCGCGCCGCCAGGAGATCTTCGCCTGCATCAACCGCGTTCGACTTCGCTCGCGCGGCTAGGCTTTCGCCGGGCAGGGGCGGCCGAACTTGCACCACGAGGGGTCTTCCGCAACGTCGGGAGGCCCTCGTCTCACGTTGGGGGCTCTTATACCGAGCGGTGAGAGGCGAATGAACGCCTCGCAAGCCGCGCGCTCGTCATGCTGATCGCGCTTGCGCCCCGCGCGAGGGTGCAGTGCGCACGCCGGTCGCGCGGGCGGTGCGCTCGGCATGTCCTGTGGGAGCGCAGGCGGCGCGTCCGTCGTATTCGCCGAGCACGCCTGGGGATTTCAGGCCGATACGGCGAAATAGGCTACAATACTCCCCAAGCTCATGAGACGTCCCGCGGGGGGCGGACGGACAAGTTAAGGAGTCATCAACATGAAGGTATCCCAGAAAAAGCTCGGCGACGGCATGGTTCGCCTCGAGGCCCATGCCACCGCTGAAGAAGTCAACAACGCGCTCCAGGCGGCTCACATCGGCTTCGCCAACGCCATGGGCCTGCAGCCCGAGCAGGGCAAGACCGTCGCTCAGGTCGCCGAGGAGCGCATGGGCATCAAAAACCTCGACTCCATCGTCGAGGCATCGGCCGTCGAGGCGCTCGTTCCGCTCGCGCTGGACAAGAAGAACCTCATCCTGTCGTTCCTGCCGAAGGCCGAGCCCACCTCGCCCTTCCAGCGTGATCGCGCGTTCTCCTTCATCCTCAACGTGACGCTCAAGCCCGAGTACGAGCTGAAGTCCTATGATCCGGTCGAGATCACCGTTCCCGCGTATCAGTTCGACGAGTCGCTCGTCGACGCCCAGATCGCGGAGATGGCCAACACCTACACCATGTACGTCGCCGCCGACCCCAAGCCGCTCGAGAAGGGCGACAGCTGCATGATCGCCATGAAGTGCACCGAGAACGGCGAGGAGCTCGCGGGCCTCACCACCGACGGGCGCACGTACACAGCGGGCATGGGCTACATGCCCGAAGGGTTCGACGAGGGGATCTTGGGCATGCAGCCCGGCGAGACCCGCACCTTCACGTTCGAGGGCCCGGCGTTGACGAGGACTTCAACGAGATCACGCAGGTCATCGAGTGCACTATCACGCTGAAGGAAATCCAGAAACCCGCGACGCCCGTCATCGACGACGAATGGATCTCCAAGAACCTTCCTATCTACAAGAGCCTCGACGATCTTCGCTCGACCATTAGGCGCGGCCTGGAGGCTCGCGACGCCGAGCAGTACGAGACCTACAAGATGCAGGCGGTCGCCGCCGAGCTCGGCCGTCGCTTCGAGGGCAAGATCGCCGATGAGGTTTACGAGGCCATGCGCTCCAACCTGATGAACAACATCCGCGGCGAGCTGCAGCAGCAGGGCAAGAGCTGGGAGGAGTTCCTCGAGGAGAACGGCGGCGAGCAGCAGGTGGGCATGATGCTCATGCTCCAGACGCGCGAGATGCTCGTCCAGGGCTTCTGCCCTCGATGCGGTGTTCCGTCACGAGAAGCTCGTCCTCACCGACGAGGACATCGAGGCGACGTGCCGCTCGGTCAACCCGGCATGAACCCCAAGGCGCTTCGCCAGCAGCTCGAGCAGTCGGGTCGCGGGTTCGCGTTGCGCGAGTCCGCCGAGCGCATGAAGGCCAACAAGTGGGCGCTCGAGCATGCCGTCGTGAACGTGGTCGACCCCAGGCCGAGGCCGCCGACCAGGCCGAGGAGCCCAGGCCGAGTAGCCGATTCGATAAGTTGAGAGCCGGCTTCGTGCCGGCTCCTCATGTATGAAAGGGAATTCGCTTGGGAGCAAAGGACGCGCGTAAGAGTCATCCGCCCGAAGGAATTCGCAAAGCCGCGCATCGGCGGCCGACCGTCCCGGCGTCGAGGCGTTTCTGCCCATGACGCGCGCTCAGGTTGAGGCGCGCGGCTGGGATCAGCTCGACTTCGTCTACGTATCCGGCGACGCCTACGTCGATCACCCTCGTTCGGGCACGCCATCATCACGCGTTTGCCCGAGTCCCATGGGTACAAGGTGGGCGTCATCGCGCAGCCGGATTGGAACGACGATGCCTCCGTGACCGTTCTCGGCGAACCGCGCCTGGGCTTTTCGTCTCGGCGGGCAACATGGATTCAATGGTCAACCACTACACCGTGGCGAAGAAGCGCCGGCATTCGGACGCGTACACGCCGGGAGGCGAAGGGGGGAGGCGGCCGAACCACGCCGCCGTGGTGTACGCGAACCTCATTCGCCGCACCTACAAGAAAACGCCCATCATCCTCGGCGGCATCGAGGCGAGCCTTCGCCGCCTGGCCCATTACGATTACTGGTCGGATAAGCTGAAGCGCCCATTTTGCTCGATTCCGGCGCGGACCTTATCTCCTACGGCATGGGGGAACGCTCTATCGTCGAAATAGCCGACGCGCGCAACGCGGGCCTTTCCGTGCGCGATCTCACTTTCATCGACGGGACGGTGTTCAAGACCTCGTCTCTCGATCACGTCTACGACTACGAGCTGCTTCCCACGTGGGATGAGGTGAACGCCGACAAGCTGGACTTCGCGCGCAGCTTCGCCGTGCAGTACCGCAACGCCGATCCCGTCTCGGGCAAGAGGCTCGTCGAGCCCTATTCGGATCATCTCTACATCGTGCAGAACCCGCCCGCGCTTCCGCTGTCCACGGCGGAGATGGACGCGGTGTACCGCCTGCCCTATGCACGCACCTGGCACCCTCTCCTACGATGCCGCAGGCGGCGTGCCCGCTCTCGCCGAGGTGAAGTTCAGCCTGGCGAGCAGCCGCGGCTGCTTCGGCGAATGCTCGTTTTGCGCGCTGACGTTTCATCAGGGACGTATCGTGTCGGCTCGCAGCCACGAGTCGCTGCTCGAGGAGCGCGTGTCATCTGCGAGGAGCCCGACTTCAAGGGCTACATTCACGACGTCGGAGGTCCGACGGCGAATTTCCGCGCGCCGGCATGCGTCAAGCAGTTGAAATCGGGCGCCTGCCCGGACCGCCGCTGCTTGACGCCCGAGCCGTGCCCCGCGTTGAAGGTGAGCCACGTCGATTACGTCGAGCTTCTGCGGAAGCTGCGCGCGCTGCCCAAGGTGAAGAAGGTGTTCGTGCGCTCGGCATACGCTTCGACTACCTGATGGCCGATCCCGACCGCACGTTTCTGCGCGAGCTGGTGAACCATCACGTGTCGGGGCAGCTGAAGGTCGCGCCCGAGCATGTGTCCGACAAGGTGCTTCGATGCATGGGCAAGCCGGGCGGGGACGTCTACGATCGCTTCGTCGAGGCGTACACGCGCGAGAACGAGAAGGCGGGCAAAAAGCAGTTCCTCGTTCCCCTACCTTATGTCGTCGCATCCGGGATCCACCCTCAAAGAGGCTGTCGAGCTTGCGGAGTACTGCCGCGATCTGGGGGTATATGCCCGAGCAGGTGCAGGATTTCTACCCGACGCCTTCCACCATCTCCACCTGCATGTACTACACCGGCGTACGATCCGCGCACGATGCAGCCCGTCTACGTTCCCCGCTCGGCGCACGAGAAGGCGCTGCAGCGCGCGCTCATCCAGTATCGCAACCCCGCCAACTACGATCTCGTCCACGAGGCGCTCGTGCGCGCGGGCAGGCGCGACCTCATCGGCTACGGTGAGAAGTGCCTCATCCGGCCGAGGAAACATGACGGGAGCACCGCCTCACGCGATCGCGGCTCCTCCTCGTGCGATCGCGCGATCGGCGCGAAGGGCCGCGCTGCTTCGCAGGGGGCCGAGTTGCGAAGGGCTCGGAGGCAGGTGGGCGAAAGTCCCGAGGCAAGAACGCAGCCGAACCCGCCGCCGGTCCCGCAAGGCGGGAAGGGACCTGAAGAGGCCCGCAGCGGCAAACGAGGCTCGGGCGGGGCTCGGCGTGCGAGCGAGGGGCACGCGAGGCGAAAGGGCGGTTCCCGATGAGGATTCTCACCATCAGCGCGCAAAAAGCCCGACAGCACGGGAAGCGGGGTCACCTCGCCTCGCTTGCGAGAGCGCTATCGGACGAGGGGCACGACATCGGCGTCATCGCCGGCGTTTCCGCCGCCGACGCATGCTCGCTCGAATGCGCATCTTACGTCAGGCTTGTTCGTTTCGACAGCGAGGAGCTTCCCTTCCACGTGTTCGGCATGTCGGACGAAATGCCCTATCCTCGTCGCGCTATCGTGATATGACGACCGATCAGCTCGCTCGGTTCGAAGCCGCGTTTCGCGGCGCGCTCGACGAGGCGATGGCGGAGTTCAGACCCGATGCCGTGCTGTGCCATCATCTGTATCTGGTCACCGCCATCGTACGCGAGCAGACGGATCTGCCCGTTTTCGCGGTTTGCCACTCCACCGACATCAGGCAGATGCGCTCCCACGGCTTGGAGCGCGAGCGCATCGTATCCGCCATCCGCTCCCTCGACGGCGTTCTCGCGCTTCACGAGGAGCAGGCGGGCGAGATCATCGCATGCTACGGCGTCGACCCCCGCAAGGTGACGGTTGTCGGGACGGGCTTCGACGACGCCGTCTTCTCGCGTGGGGAGAAGCCCGCTCGCGAGAGGATGGCGTCCGGAGATGCGCTTGGGACAGGAACGCCGCCGAGGCGCGTGAACCCGTCAACCTCGTCTACGTGGGGAAGATATCGCGTAAGAAGGGCGTGGGAAGCCTGCTCGACGCCATTGCGCTTTTGCGGGATGAGAGCGTGGCCGTGCGCTGCACCTGCGTCGGCGGCCACGGCGAAGCAGGGGAATACGATGAGCTGGCCGCCCGGCCGCCTCGCTTGGGGGGGAGCGGTGGAGTTTGCGGGGCGCCTGCCGCAGGAGGAGCTGGTGCGCGTCTACCGCGCCGCCGACGTAGTTCGTCCTGCCCTCGTTTTACGAGGGCCTTCCCCTGGTGGTGGTTGAGGCGCTGGCATGCGGATGCCGTGTTGCGGTGAGCGATCTGCCGGGCGTGCGCCCGTGGCTTGCCGCCCGGTACCTTACGCGCCCGTCGCCTTCATCGATCTACCGCGCATGATCGGTGTGGACGAACCCGATCCTGCCGACCTGCCCGCGTTCGCCGAGCGGGTGAAGGCGGCATCCTCGAGGCGGCGTCCCTGCCGCCGTGCACGCCTCGATCTTTCGGCGTTGTCGTGGCGGGGCCTGGCGCGGCGCGTCGGCGAGCTGCTGGAGGGCGCGATGCCCTGAATCTGCCGAGGATGGTCGTGGAGGCAATTCGTAGGCGGAAGCGCGTCGGGTCGATATTGCCCGGCGCATCGCCTTGTGCGCAAGTTTGTGCCCTGCTCGCGTGGTTGATCTGTTCTTGAAAATCGAAATTCTCCCGGTTATAATGTCTCTTTGCGTCTGCGTGTGCATGGATACACCCGGCGCGTGGTTAAGCGGCGTCGCTGCTCGGAGCCTCCATTCGGGCAAGACCGGCAATCGTTTGACCGCGAATGACAGATGAGGTCCTTGGTGTGCGGAGAGGCGCGCGAGCAAGGGTCTCGATGAGGGCGACCTATGAAGCGGCTGCTTGCCGTCACCAGGTAGCAGCTCATAAGGTAGGCTCCGAAGAAGGAAAGGTAGAACTGTGGGAGTAAAAACAGTACAAGCCGACCAGCCCCGGCCGGCGCTTCAGACGGTCTCGGACTTCGCCGAGATCACGACGGACAAGCCGGAGAAGTCGCTGCTCGCTCCGAAGCCGAACAAGGCGGGCGCAACAACAACGGCCGCATCACC
>VOFI01000750.1_pt1 | contig 20001 bp, 17 predicted proteins | sample 5384131 | NCBI WGS metagenome assembly VOFI01 (sample SAMN12384728, study PRJNA508395) | human gut metagenome | isolation source: healthy gut H | host: Homo sapiens
TTAATCCAGAATCTGTTGTTTGCAAGTTGCCGCTTGTTGAAAGAGTTGCTCCGCATTCAACGCTACAATCACTTGCCAACCGCAACCGGCTTAGCGTCGTCCCAACGGTAGATAGTTAAAGCATGGTTTGCTGCAGAAAGACTTGATGCAAAACAACTTTCCGTCAAAATGAAATTATGCTTGTGCCAGACCATCCAAATTAAGTCGCCCTTGTATGCACCAGTATTAGCATCATGATTTTCACAATAGAGTACCCCATGGATTTCCGTGGAGAACATATGTTTTCCATTCAAAAGCAATGCTTTCTAACCGCTGGGTTTGTGAAAGATCTTCATCCGAAGGAACGGAAGTACCTCGAATAAGTTCCATACTTCGGTCATTTTTGTAACATTGTCGTCAAGTTCCATCTTTCGGTGCTGGGTATCCTGTAATGCTTACGGACAGGTTCTGCACCAGTTGATGTTGCAGTAGCGTTGCAGAGTGCGTTCCTCGCTTGCTTCGGATATTTGATAGTGACGCTTGACGATGTGTTTTTAGCGATTGTTGCTGCTTTCGACAATCTGAAATATTCAGCATCAGCACCAGAAAGAGCCAACTTGATGTCGCCTGTAAGGTTAGTGCCAGAGATTGTTACGAAGCCGTTGACTCTGACCATGTTTCTCCAGATATTGAAACGCTTGATGTGGAAGTCTTCAGTTCTGGTCCAGCAGGTTGTATCGGTTGCGGATTGCAAGATGGCACAGAACCGAACTTATAATATGCCATACCCTGGGTAGTTGAGCATACCCAAGCCTCTACGGGCATACTATCAGTATCGTCAACATAGCAGTCACCTGTACAGCCAGTATTTCTTGAAGTTGAGCCAAGGCCTGCGCTCGGATAATCGCCAACAGTAACAGTTTTACTGTAATCACCAAATTCTCATCAATAGTAAATCTCATCTCTACCACTTTATAAGTAGAAGAAGTAGCATCGCCTGCGACCCCTGTTATTGGGGGCTGACAAGATTTATATGATATTTATTTCCTTTCCAATTAAATTCATGGTAGATGCACCCCCCATGTTTCTGCCTGTATTTACAGAGCATTTTAACTGCAACGCCATTATTATTAATATCCAAGTTGGGTGACAGTCCTTCCGTCAATCCACCAACCTCCAGACCTTTGTATATATGCTCGAGTTGTAGAACTTGTCTTTCAATTGAGTAGAGCCGTCAGTAGTTGTATTTATAGTCTTTTGCTGAACCATGAATCTCTTTTGTGATATTCAATTATTCAGAAACTGTATTAGCGAAAGTAGAACCGTCATCATTAGCAAATCCGATGAAAGCACATTGAACAGCAAAGATTACAAGCAACGACGTGGCCAGCCTACTAACCTTAACATCACATAGAAAGCCAATGCCCGGCCACCAACGCCTGTCTTGTCAAGATTACTGCTTTTGGTTACTGTCTGTATGATTTGGTATTCTTTTGCTTTCGTACCTTGACGCATCCCAAATTCTTTGTTTCCACTTTTCCGACATATTCAACGGCTGAGGCTTAACGTTAGCCGTAATAGTAATGACCTTTCAAGACTCCCAGACTTCCACTCGGATAAAGAAATCATAGTCAACAGCAGTACCGCCCTTACCGTATGCCAACAGCATCAGAAATAAGGAATTGAAACATTTGCTATGCCGCCTGTTTTCCAAGATTTGTCTTGTCTGGTTTAAAACGTCCAGAGTAATGGAACCCACTGTAATGTCATTATCCAAATCTTTACCAGTTACCGTGAATGATAATGTTGGATGCTCGCCCTGATACATTCAAATGAAGAGAAGACTTAGAAACAGTAAGCGTAGGATTTTTAACAACAGTTTCTGGAGGAATAGCGACACAACCCCAATAGAATACTCCAATATTGGCATGACCATTGCTATATCCAGGCCAGTCGTAAGTTGAGTATCTACCATCCCAGTTTGGATAGTTGAAAGATTATATTCCATACGGGTCATGGCAAACAAAAAGACCCTGTTCTCGCGCTCATTGCGCCTGTACGAGAATCCGCTTGAGAATTTGAACGAAAACCAAGAACTACGTGACCACCTGTTCCGTTCTTTAGACATATTGTATAAGGTCTGTTTCTGACTCCCTTACAGAATGTTGCCCAACTGCTTTCAATGTATGAATTTTTCATACCATTATTCTTATAGAAATTGTGCATGGTAAGAATTCAGGGGAACCACTATTCCACATATATCCATAACCTCCACCAACGTTTGAACTGCCGTTACCTGACGCACGCTTGTTAAAAAGTATAACCTGTTTTGGCGAAGTATAGTCACGGCCAACATACCAAGAATAATAGACGTTACCCACACCACTTGCAACGAGAAGTTACAGCCTTAGGTGTAAGCATTTTATAGTAACTAAGGAGCATACATGAAGAAGACGGAGCACAGCATACATATCCATAACTATAGCTCTATCATACGATGAAGGAGTATCCCAAACCTGATTGATATAAGGAATATCAAAGCGCCATTGGTTTCCTCATTGGCCCGTCGGCTGTCTGCTTTGATGCTGTTGGGATAACTTTCTTAACTTTAGTCAGGTCAGAAGCCCAAGACGCTTACCGAATTTAACATTACCGATAAACCAACTTCTCTTCAGAAACACGATAGCCTTGCCCCATCTTCATCTTTGTTCATGAGCACCTTCCGACGCGAAAAATACAAATTCCTTGAATCAGCATCCCATATAACAGAAACGCCAAGTTGATAATTTGCTCCCTTTGAGAAACGGTCAACAACAGTCAATGTTCCGTCAACCTTTTGATAAAGCCAACTTCTTGCTGTCTGGAGACAAACTGGCTCATAAGGGGCTGTTCCACTTTGCACTTCAATGACTTCCTTGCAACCTGTTGCCAAATCTACAATAAACGAATCTCCGTTAATATTAGAATAAGCGACAGACTTTCCGTCCAGGCGAAAATATTTACAATATTCACATATTCACCCAAATCAATATATCCATGGTTGTCACCATTGCGAATAACGAGGTTATTACCAGCATTATATACCATTGTTCCGTCGTCGCTGAACGAAACCTGTCCGCATTGTATATCTGAATCTTTGCTCAAGCAGAGTGACTTTCCTGTTTCAATGTCAAGGACGATAGCCGGAGCCTGCTTATAATCGTCAGTAATAATTTTGAATCAAAAGAGTTTTGCCATCCTGCTCAGTTTGGTATATGCACTGCCAAACCGAGGCCGTATAGAGGGGTTCTAACACTCTTTACCGCTAACTAAATAAATTTCAAGAATTGCGGTTATTCGTGGCAACACCTCCCTTTGCCGCTTTCCTTGGGACTACATAAGAAGCCCATCTCCGCAACCTCATAACTGTTTATCTGCGACTTGGCAGGTAAACCCATAAAAAGTATTATTGCTATGAGCATCGAACTCTTCATGGTTGATTTTAAGAGTCTTTTTATTTTCATAATAGATTATTTAGGTTATTACATTTCAGGTTATTAGATATTCACACGCTTCAAAGTTATAAAAAAGAATTTTATAAAATATCCATTACAAATATTAATTTTTGTAAAAAGAAAGATTATTAACATTAAGTCAAGGCAAAACTGCAAAAAAAGAGACATAAACGCATCATAAAGCCTGAAATAAGTTGCAAAAAATCAACAAAAAAATAATTTTATTATTAATTTTGCATAATATAGGATGCGGTTCGGCATAGTCAAGTTTGAAAACGTTGTTTTTAACTTGTCTCTGCTCTCTCCTTTCACTATATTTGCATAATATAGGATGCGGTTCGGCATAATCAAGTTTTAAAACGTTGTTTTTAACTTGTCTCTGCTATATCCATTCTCTATATAATAATTGAATAATATGAACGAAGCACAACTAAGTCAATTATACCTACGCGATACGGCTTTTCAAAACCTTATGCAACGAAGGATTTACAATGTTCTCCTCGTTGCTTCTCCATATGACTCTTTCATGATGGAAGAAGACGGCCGTGTTGAAGAACAGTTGTATTTCGAATACACATCACTAAACCTGAGTTCTCCTCCACGAGTTAAGGAAGTTAGCAGTTACAAGGACGCATATTCCGAACTGGAAATAAAGAACTATGACCTTATCATAGCAATGCCAGGCGTTGACATCGGCGAGACATTCCGCGAGGCAAAGAAAATGGATGAATTATATCCCAACGTTCCATTCATTGTTCTAACCCCTTTTTCAAGGGAGGTATCACGACGATTGGCTAATGAGGACTTTTCTGGTGTTGACTATGTGTTCAGTTGGCTCGGAAATGTTGACTTGCTTCTGGCTATAATAAAACTTATGGAGGACAAGATGAATGCAGATAACGACATTCTTGAAGTTGGACTGCAAACAATCATTCTTGTTGAAGACTCCGTAAGATTCTATTCTTCCGTACTTCCGCACCTATACAAATTCTTGCTCAAGCAATCACTTATATTCTCAACAGAAGCCCTCAACGAGCACGAACAAATGCTCAGAATGAGAGGCAGACCAAAAGTCATGCTTGCGAGAAACTACGAAGAAGCCTTAGAATTGTATGAAAAATACAATAATAGGATTCTTGGTGTCATTTCTGACGTTTCCTTCAGTAAAAAAGGCATAAAGGATAAAACTGCCGGTATTGAACTTGCAAAGGAAATAAAAAAAGAGACCCTTATATTCCTATTATTCTGGAATCTTCCGAATCGGAAAATATCAGATATGCAGAAGAATTGGGTGCCTCTTTTCATTGACAAAAACTCAAAGAAATTCCCAGTAGATTTAGGGAATGCCATAACCAACAACTTCGGTTTCGGTGCCTTTGTTATTAAAGACCCAAAAACAGGAGAGGAAGTTATGCGCATAAATAACCTCAAGGAATTTCAAAACAATGTTTTTAAAATACCGCCAGAATCATTACTATACCACGCATCACGAAATGATATTTCAAGATGGCTATACTCACGAGCGATGTTTCCAATAGCGGAAATTATTCAGGCCCACCGATTTAGAGATATTGACAAAGCACCTGAAGTTAAGCAATTTTTCTTTGACCTTATTGTCAAGTACCGCAAAATGAAGAACCGCGGAGTTGTTGCAATCTTCAAGAAAGACCGCTTTGACTATTACTCAAACTTTGCACGTATCGGACAAGGCTCTCTGGGAGGCAAAGGCAGAGGTCTTGCTTTTATTGACTCAATCATAAAGAAAAACCCTATTTGCGACAATTTCAATGGTGTCAGTCTTCAAATTCCTCGAACTATTGTCCTATGTACGGACATTTTCGACGATTTTATGGAGGAAAACAACCTATACCCGTGTGCTCTTTCCGACATTCCTGACGAAGAAATTCTGCACAATTTTCTTGAAGCGAACTTGCCAAGATACCTAAAAGAGGATTTCTTTGCACTATTTGAAGTTGTCAACAAACCTCTCGCAGTCAGGAGTTCAAGTCTTCTCGAAGACTCACACTATCAGCCATTTGCCGGAATATATTCCACTTATATGATTCCTCATCTGGATGACAAAATACGAGATGCTCAGACTTCTTGAAAATGCGATAAAGGGCGTTTATGCATCTGTATTTTTCGCAGACAGCAAGGCATATATGACTGCGACAAGCAACCTAATAGACCAGGAAAAAATGGCGATAATTATACAGGAAGTTGTTGGAAAAGAATATGACACCAAATATTACCCGTCATTCTCAGGAGTTGGAAGGTCGCTAAACTACTACCCTATCAACGATGAACATCCCAAAGACGGAGTTGCAGAAATTGCCGTTGGTTTGGGAAAATATATCGTTGACGGAGGGCTTTCTTTGAGATTCTCACCAAAGCATCCTAACAAAGTGCTTCAGACAAGCACCTTGGACCTTGCTCTACGCGACACCCAAACTAAATTCTACGCACTCGATATGAATGACATTGACGGCAACTTTTCTGTCAATGACGGCGATAATATCCTAAAACTGCGTATTCAAGACGCAGCGGCTAATGGCAGTCTTAAATACATGGTATCAACTTTTGACCCTGCAGACCAAATTATCCGCGATAGCGACTATGGCTTTGGAAGAAAAGTTGTAACCTTTGCTAACGTTCTACAACACAACGTTTTCCCTCTGGCAGACGTTGTTGACTTTATGCTCCAGCAAGGCGAAAAAGAAATGCAAAGACCAGTTGAGATAGAGTTTGCCGGAAATATCGACATTACAGAAGAAGGCAAAGGAGCAATATACTGGCTGCAAATCCGGCCTATCGTTGACAGGAAAGAAATGCTCGATGAAAAAAGATAATGGAAACCAGCGATAGCGAATTGATCCTAAAAAACCCATTCTGCCCTCGGACATGGAACGATGGATAATGTTAAGGACATTGTTTATATCAAACCAGAATGTTTTCTATGTTCAACAATCCAATGATTGCACGTGAAATAGAAAAAATAAACCGTCAGTTCGTATCCAGAGAAGAAGGATATATACTAATCGGTCCTGGCAGATGGGGTTCAAGCGACCCTGCTCTTGGCATACCTGTCAAATGGCCTCATATATCAGCAAAGAAGGCTTATAGCAGAAGTATCGTTGCCGAATAACCGCATTGAGCCGAGCCAAGGACACATTTCTTCCAGAACCTCACATCGTTCGGTGTTGGATATTTTACTATCAACAACCAATCAGGGAGAAAATATCTACGATGTGGACTTTCTGGAAAGCTGCGCCTGCTTCATACGAATCGGACAATATAAGAATCGTTCATTTCGAGGAGCAACTAACAATAGGAATAAACGGAAGAACTGGCCTGGGAATAGTTGTTAAACCTAATAATAACAAGTAATTATATAAAAATGGGAGTTTATAATTTCAAAAAAGAATGTTTGATTTTCTGTAGAAGACGAAGAGGATGAACAAGTTGAGCCAACTCAACCTGAACCATATATCAACCCCTTTTAAAAAGGAAACGCCCAAAGCTGAAGCGACAGAAGTCACCCAGCTGAAACTACTGCAGACCATGAAAGCAGCCTAAGCGACGAAATAACGAATAAAATTATCGAAATTCTAAACGCAGGCCTTCCAGACTATGCTAAAAGCAGTATTGACATCAATGCTGAAAAGAAATTCGTAAACAACCTACTTGGCGAAACCCTTAATCTTTCTCACAAAAAGTAAAGGCTACTGCTACCGACAGCATTAAATCAAAGCAAAGAGGCTGAAATGATAAATATTGAAAAAAAAAGCAATTATCGAGAAATCTTTAAGCGAATCAAAAACAAAAATAGAAGAACTCCGGACAAGGCTACAAAGTTCGAACTGCAACGCAATGCGCCTAAAGAAAGAATTCAGCAACTTGAAAACAGAGTTAACTCTGCCGAGGCTGAACGAGACCAATTCAACTGGAAACAAAAGCCTTATGAACAAACTGAAAGTTGCATCATTCAATAATGATGCCAACAACTCTCTAAACGAAGAACTCGACAGATTAAACAAGGAAAAAGAAGAATTAAAAACAAGTCTCGATAATGCACAAAAAGGAAATTGCTGACAAACAAAGCAAGCAACGAGGCAAACATTGCGGCTATTGCAGAAAAAGACAACACAATTGCGGAACTGCAAAAGCAACTGGAAATTATAAACGAGTCTATACAGCAAGACAACTCAAAAGAGACTATAGAGAACCTGCAAAAAGAAATCAAATCCCTAAACGAAAGAAATAATTTTATGCAGGAAGATTTCAACAGTAAAACAGCAGAAAAAGATAACACTATTTCAGAACTGCAGACACAGATTGGAGTTCTTAGCGATGCTGTTGACAAAGACAAAAACAAGGAAATAATTTTAGGACTTCAAAAAGAAATCACATCATTAAACGACAGAAACTACTCCATTCAAGAAAAATGCAATGACAAAATAGAAGAAATTGCAAAACTTGAAAAGGAAATAAGCACTTTAAACGAGAAACTTGCTATCCTGTCAAACAGTAGCAACGCTCTTGCTGAAAAAGACGCTACAATAGCAAAAATGACATCTATTGAAATAGAACTCAATCAAAAAGTCAATGATATGAGCATTCTTCTCAAAGATCAAAATGAAGAAATTTCACGCTTAAAAGGTGACAATGATGAATTAGAGAGCAGCATAAAGCAACTAAACGCCGCCATTACAAACGAAACAGAAGTTCATAAAGCGGAAGATATGAAACTCCGCCAGGAGATAGAACTGCTACGCTCTAAAAATAAGGAATTGCAAGAAACAATCAAAAAGGAAAAGCAATCAAAAGTAATTTCTTTTGAAGACCCTGTTCCTGTATTCAAACCAGAAAAGAAAGAGCAAAAGCAACAAAAGAAAGAAACCACAAAAAAAGAAAGAAAAGTTGTTTCTGCCATTGACTATTCCAACGACAATAGCGACTGGCTGCGCCGACACCTCCAACATTAATTATTCCTATCGAAAAGGAAGAAGAAGAAAAAGTTGAGCAACAACGAAAAACTGACAAACCACACCCGGCACAAATGCAACTTTTTTAAATGCTGAGATACATATATATAATTGCTGGAACAATCTGCGTCATTATTGGAGCAATCGGTGCATTTGTCCCCCTGCTTCCCACAACTCCATTATTGCTGCTTGCCGCTTGGCTATACATACGAAGTTCTGACAGACTTTACAACTGGCTTCTGAATCAGAAAATTCTCGGCTCTTACATTAGGGAATTTATGGAAGAAAAAGCAATACCCAAAAGAGCTAAAATTGTAGCACTTGTTATGATGTGGGCTTCAATGCTATTCTGCATTCACTTCATTGCAGAACCAATATGGCTGAAATTTCTTCTCGCAATAGCAACAATAGCAATTTCTCTATATATAATGTCATTCAAGTCAAAATAAAAAAACGCCAAAAAGGGGTTGCATCAAAATTTGACACAACCCCTTGTAATCACACTGTAATAAATAATATTATTCTTCTAAAGTACAGATTGAAACTCGGTTCCAGTCTGGTTCTGAGAACATGTCACCAACGCCTTGACCTTCTGCAACTATCCTATCTGCAGAAATCTTATAAGTCTTAATGAGCATATCCTTAACAGCATTAGCACGTGCATTTGCTATTCTTGCATTAACTTCTGCACTACCTTCTGGAGAAGCATAACCCTTAATGACAACCTTTGCTTCTTTATGATTTTTCATATATGTTGCAACGCGTTCAACGTTAGGACGCTGCGAAGCATCAATTGTAGATCTGCCCTGACGGAAAGTAACCATTGATTCCATTGCTTTATTAACAGTTGTCTCCACTACAGTCTCAACAATTTTTTCAGGCTCTCTGTTCTGGCAATCTGTCAAAGCCTTTTCAAGATCATTGATTCTCTTATTTGCACTGTCAAGTTCACCTTCCTTAGTAGTAAGATCAGAACGCAATTGATTTATCTTACCATTCAACTCATCAATTTGGCTTTGGTTATATAAATCAGCATAAGTAAAGTGATGCTTGCCGTTACTTGTCTTGAAATGGTAAGCGATGCCTGCTGTCAACTCAAAATTTGCCTGGTTTGAATTGAACTGAACAGATTGAGTATATTTGTTACGGCCTTCAATATTGTAAACAATAGCCGGCCTGATACCAAGTGTCCAGGCCTTTTCTTCTCCAAGATTGAAATTAAGATTAAGACCTAATTTTGTAGTCATACAGTTATAGTCACTTCCATCGGCTTCATAAGCACCATAAATATGCCCCCAACCAATTCCTCCTATTGCCTCTATCTCAAATAATCTCGGTTCTCCCTTGTACTTTCCGAAAAGATTCATCAGGTTAAGGCCTCCTATAGCAGAAAGATTGTGAGAGTCAAATGCTGTCCTTGTTCCTCTATAACCGAGCACTCCAGATGTATTGATACCGAAATCAACGCCTAAGCCTAATTTGAAAACAGGAGTGAACTGCTTGTAAACATCAACTCCAACGATTGGACGGATGTTATCTCCAATGCTGTAGGGATGACCTAACGTTTGGGTAACACCTGCATTTAAACCAATTGACCAATTGTCACGGAATTTTGTTCCTGTCAACGCTTTTTGATTTTCAGCCACCATTGAGCCGCTTAAACATGCAACACAAAGGGCACTTAGTAATAATTTTTTCATAGTAAAAATCTTTAATGTTTATTATGATTCTATTATAGAAGAACAACTTATATTATAATTTGTTTAAAATATTCATTTAAATTATACTGAGACGTCTTGGTTTTTAACAAAATCATTTGCAAATATAACCATTTTCCAATAAGAGCTATACTATTAATCAAAAAAAATTCTTATGTATGCATTTCTAAACATTTCTAAACTGGTAATAAGTTCTATAATATTGACCATAAAAAAGCGCAGGCAACCTTTCGAACAGATTCCGAAAAGTTGCCTGAACCCTCAAATTATTCCTCAAAAATTATTCAACTAAAAACGGTTCTGTAACTTCAGACACACCATTTTCGTTAAATGTTTCTATCGCAAAATAATAACTTTGACCTACTGTTAGCGATTTCATAAATAATTCATTCTTATCATAAACCATCCATGAACTATACAATTTATCAGGAGCAATTCCCCAAAGAACATTATATCCCTGTGCACCCTTTACTGGATTCCAAGAGATGGCAATATCCCTCTTGTCATCCTGACGGACGGCCTTGAAGCCTTTCGGCTTTGCAGGAGCCTTGCCTTCTCCATTTCCAAATACTCTTATTTCAGAAATAGCAAGAGATGGTGTAGGCACCTTAACATTCTTGTACCTAACAAAACGCACCTTTTCTGGAACATCAAGTTCTGTATAGTCATTAGGTGTATCTTTGAAACTGCGTGACTTATCAATAATCTTATGCCACTCCTTGCCATCTAAAGAGCCTTCGATATAATACCTGTGATAAAGGCCTGTGTATCTGCCATACATATCACTCTTATAATCATGGAAATTCACTTGAACGGCACAAACCGTTGTCGGTTTTTCAAGGTCTATGCAAACCCATTGGCTATCATCATTAGAAGAAGCCAACCAGAAAGACTTCGTCTTTTCATCTGTTAGACCAGCCGCAACATTTCCGTCAACTTCAGAAGATGCTGTTACCCCTTTCTTATAAGAAACGAGCATCCAGCCTCTAAATTCACCACGCTTTCCTGCAACTGCCGGTGCATAACGTGGATAATCCCCAAAACGAGTATCACAGTACATGATGCCATCCTTATCGAAGCCCATTGGGAACATACACAGACGACGCTCCCAACCAACATTGATTGCCAAAGCCATAGAAGTAAAGTGCCAATACATATTGCCCGGACCAAGAACGGTACTACCATGACCTGCTCCATTCATAAAACCACCAGGCTTATATGAAACAGGATTATGCTTCTGGTATGTATAAGGTCCCATAGGAGAATCAGCAACATAAACACCGTCACCATAAACATTAAACTCTGTACCAGGAGCCGCATACTGCATATAGTATTTGCCATTATGCTTTGTCAGCCACGGGCCTTCTATAAATCCTCCTAAATTCGTATCTGTTGTATGATTTTCACCAAATCTCTCCCCAACCGTGATTGGCAAGGTCAAGTCCGAAAAGTTCCTTTCTTTCTGACTTCGGCAAAAATCGGCGGTTCGGGTCAAGTTCCATTCCTCTAATTGGAAAAACATTTGAAGAACCCCAGAACATATACGCCCTACCGTCATCATCAATGAACAAGTCCGGATCCTGCAAATCAAACAAGATTCCTGGATGAGCCTTCCAATTTCCTGATTTCGGGTCATCAGAGTACATAACACTCATGCAACCTGACGGGTCTCCACATACATACAGAACAGAATCCTTATAGTTATGGGCAGCAGGGGCGTTACAGCCCTGAGGATACCAATCGTTTGCCTTTATGAAATCCCAATTCTGCAAATCCTTTGAATGCCAATAACCATGAGAACGAGTGACAAACATATAATATTCGCCTCTAAACTCAACAACCGCAGGATCAGCTCCTGACCTATAAGAAATATTTTTTTCAGAATTATAAATCATATAGGTATAATCAACATTTAAAGGGTTGCAATAAGTATCCATTCTCAAATTTTGAGCATAGACAACGCTTCCTATTACAAGTAGTACAACTATAGCAAAAATCTTTTTCATATTAGTTTTATTTCAATGTAAATACCGCTTTCTTAACACTGTCACTGCTTCCACCAATCATTACCTCAAACTCTCCTGGCTCTGCAACGAACTGCAACTCTGAATTATAAAATTTAAGCAATTGACTGTCAATTGTAAATTGAACAATTTTAGACTCGCCTGCCTTCAACGCAACTCGGCGATAACCTTTCAATTCCTTTACTGGAGGTGTTATACTGCGAATCTTATCGTGGATATACAACTGAACAATCTCCTCTCCGTCAACATCACTAACATTAGTAACCTTTACCGAGGCGGTAACTGCTCCACATTCATTAATTTCACTCTTATCAAGAGTAATATTTCCATACTCATACTTAGAATAACTCAAACCGTATCCAAAAGGATAAAGAGGTTCATTAACAACATCTATATAGTTGCTAACATAGCGTGTAAACCAAGCGTCAGGGGCCATTGGGCGACCTGTATTCTTATGATTGTAATATATCGGACACTGACCTGTTACACGAGGGAAAGTCATTGTCAACTTAGCCGTTGGATTAACTGCACCACTAAGCACATCAACAATTGCACCAGCAAAGATCTGTTCCAATCTTATCCATACGTTGAGAATAGCATCAGCATACGGTTCTGCATTCTGAAGAGCAAGGGGACGTCCCGTAAATAGGACAACAATTACCGGCTTGCCCGTTGCCTTCATCTTTCTAAGCAAATCCAACTGCGTTTCCGGCAATTCAAGGACAGCACGACTGGCTCCTCTCCGCTCATTGAAGCAGACTCGCCGAGGGCAACGATAATCGCATCGGCACCCTCAACTACCTTTTCTGCATCTTTGATCATTAAATCTTGTAACTTTCTTTACATTATTTTTGTTGTCAGTGAAATTAAATTCTATCTTTTCTTCATCAGCAAGGTTCGCACCGCGGGAATAAACAACCTCTACCCCCTTATAACGGTTCTGCAACTCCTCTACAAGTCCGTAAGGCTGATTTGTTTTCACATCAATCCATGAGCCACACATATTCGCTTTTGTATCAGCCAAAGGCCCCACTACGGCTATCTTTGCGTGGCTTTAAGAGGAAGCACATCGCCATCATTTTTCAATAACACATAGGATTCAGTAGCAATGCGACGTGCCTCTCTTAAATTAGCCTCTGAGAAAATTACCTTCTCTCCTCTTTCCTCATCACAATACTGATAAGGATTATGAAAAAAACCTAAATCAAAGTTTGCGTCAAGAATTCGACGGCACGCATTGTCAATTTCTGCCTCCGTCACCTTCCCAGACTTATATAAACCTATTAATGAACTGCTATAGAAATCAGCAATCATATCCATATCTACACCGCATTTAAAAGCCTGAAGTGATACTGCACCTTTATCGCCAACACCATGGTTTACCATTTCCTGTATTGCCGTATAGTCTGATACAACAAAACCTTTAAAACCCCAAGCGTCACGCAGTATATCTTTAAGTAACCAAGAATGACCTGTTGCAGGAACGTTTTCAAACTCATTAAAAGAAGTCATCACACTTCCAACTCCTGCCTCTATCGATGCTTTATATGGTTCAAGATAGTAGTTCATGGCTGTTACTCTACTCATATCTACTGGATTATAGTCGCGACCAGACTCAGCGGCACCATAAAGAGCAAAATGCTTTACACATGCCATCATTGTATTATTTGCTGACAGGTCATCTCCTTGATATCCGCGAACCCACGCCTTGGCCATATCTGACCCAAGAAAAGGATCCTCTCCTGCTCCTTCGCGAGAACGTCCCCAACGAGCATCTCTACTGATATCAACCATTGGACTATATGTCCAGCAAACACCTCCGGTAGTCGCTTCTTCCGACGATATTCTGGCTGCCTTTTCAACATTTTCTGGCTTAAAAGAGCAAGCCATTCCCATAGGAATAGGGAAACCTGTCTTATAACCTGAACAAACATCAGCACCTATGATAATGGGAATACCCATACGGCTCTCCTTAACGGCAACTTCTTGCAATGCCCTAATGGATTTTACACCATTAATATTAAATATTCCGCCTACTTCTCCGCCTCGAATACGCTCGGCAATCTGACTTTTTTTTGCATCTGGCTCAACATTCCCATAACCTGGCAAATTCAACTGCCCGATTTTTTCCTCAATTGTCATCCGACTGAGCAAACCATCTATAAACTCTTTCTTACTTTTTTCCGCTTAATTCATCAAACGAAACTCGGATATTGTCTTTTCCTGGACAGAGAAAAAACTGAACAATAAAATTGGTAATATGTATAGGTATCTTCTCATATTATGGATTTTTCGTCAAAGTAACAGACAATAACCATTATTATCAAGAAAACACCCTCAGCAATAATACTATATGTTATAAAACATACTTTTACTCACTACTTTTTTACTACTGCACACAATGTTTATAACCTGTATATCAATAGTTTATCCGATTTAAAGTACCCCAAAAAAATGCTAAAAATAGATAAAATGCAAATAATTACCTACTACGAATTTGGAATTAATCAAACAATCACTAAATTTGCAAATAAAGATTTAGGAAATTATTAAAAACACATTGGTATGAAAAGACTAATTGCAATATTATTTTTACTTATTATATGCATCGGGACAGCATCAGCCGTATATGCAAAGAAACCAGTGCCCAAACAATAACAACTGCCCAAGAAAAGAATGTCCAAGACAAGCAAACTGCAACCAGCAATGTCCAAACTACAAAGGATTGTCCTAACTGTTGCGACAAATGTACCGGCGAATGCCCTCGAAAGGATTGCCCATACTATAATAATCCTGAGAACTGTCCAAACAAGCAGAATTGCCCAAACAAATGTCCAAAAACAAAAAGAATCTAAAGAACTGCCCACGAAGATAAAGAAGCAGTAATAACAACAAAAGCCAGTATCCTTTCGATACCGGCTTTTTTTAATGGCATTAGGCTTTTCCTATGCCATCAGAACTTCCTCCATATATACAAAAAAAGACCGAGAGGACTCGATCTTTTTGCGGTGCGGACGGACTCGAACCGCGACCCCATGCGTGACAGGCATGTATTCTAACCAACTGAACTACCACACCATTGCTGTTTTGCGAGTGCAAAGATAGGCAACAAATTTTAAATCTGCAAGAAATTTCTCAAAAAATCACTCTTAATGTCATTTTTCCATAAAAAGACTATTATTACCCTTAAATTAGTATTTTACAATAAAAAACTTTTGGAATCAATTTCATGTCAGCAATAGTTTAATTCCTAATAACTCCACAGCAACCATTAAGAAATTTTTTCTCTTATAAACAAAAAGGCGTGTCTGCTATTATTGACACGCCTTTTGACCTTAATAATTTACCTAAAATGGACTTATTTAATTTTGAGTTTCTTACCTCTTATTTTTTTGTCAGCATCTGTTGCAGGAACAAGGCTGATAGCAAATCCACCACCTCTTGCCATATACATTTTTACAGCATCCTTAGAAGTTACAAGTCCCTTTGTTATTACATACTTTTTCAGGGTTTTTCTCGTAATCTGCGTCTTTAGCATCAGCATATACTGTTGCAACGTATTTGCGACCTGCATCCAAGAAATCGAAAGCAACAGGCATTGTGCGCGCATCGCCATTTGTAACGCCGCCAACGAACCAACGCTCTCCACCCTTCTCTTTGCGGGCAGCTATAATGAATTCGCCAGGTTCGGCAGAGAGATATTTACTTTCATCCCAATCAACCGCAACATCCTTAATAAACTGGAATGCATCCATATATTTTTGATAATGCTCAGGTAGGTCTGCTGCCATTTGTAGCGGAGAATACATAGTTACATATAGCGCCAATTGATTACATAGTGTTGAATTCACCTTTGACTTCTGTCCTGGAACGAATGTTGACAAATCCATACAGAAGATACCAGGAGTATAATCCATTGGACCACCCTGCAAGCGAGTAAACGGAAGGATTGTCACGTGGTGAGGCAGAGTTCCGCCAAATGCCTGATATTCTGTACCTCTCGCACTTTCGTTACCAACAAGGTTTGGATAAGTTCTGCAAAGCCCTGTAGGACGGGTAGCCTCATGGGCATTTACCATAATTTTATGCTTAGCAGCCTCCTTGATAGCATATAGATAGTGGTTATTTGCCCATTGACCATAGTGGTGCTCTCCGCGTGGCAAGATATTGCCAACATAACCGCTCTTAACGGCATCATAGCCATACTTGTTCATCAAGTTATAAGCAACCTCCATGTGACGCTCATAGTTACGCAATGAACCAGATGTTTCATGGTGCATCATCAACTTCATATTTCTATCTTGAGCATATTTGTTAAGCATTTCGATATCGAAATCAGGATAAGGTGTTTGGAAATCAAAAACATAATCCTTTTCATTGCCAATCCAGTCTTCCCAACCGATATTCCAACCCTCAACAAGGAGTTGGTCAAACCCGTGTTCTGAAGCGAAATCAATATACTTCTTAACATTAGCATTATTTGCAGAGTGAGTAACATTAGGCTTCAAATTCTTATAGTCTACACTGTCAAGATTAACAGCAGTTGCATCAGAATATGCCCAAGTTCCTTTATTTGTAATCATCTCCCACCAAACGCCCATATACTTCGTTGGATGAATCCAAGAAGTGTCTTCAATCTTGCAAGGTTCATTAAGGTTAAGAATAATTTTTGAATCAAGCACCTTGCGAGCATCATCAACAACCATAACTGTTCTCCAAGGAGAAATGCAAGGCGACATCATGTATCCTTTGTTACCTCTCGCATCTGGAGTAAGCCATGACTCGAACGCATTCGCTTTCTCATCATAATTCAGGTGCATAGTAGAATAATTTACGCATGCAGCCTCATGAATATTGATATACAAGCCATCATCAGTCTTCATTTGTAATGAAGTTTGAACCCCTGTCGGTGAGAAAACTGTTGTAGAAGCATTATCAGGATTGAGATATTTTGACATTTCTTTTCTGATTTCCGACAGTTTGCATACACAATAGTCATATTCCTGAGTATCATAGTCCCCCGGAATCCAATAAGCCTTATGGTCTCCATTTAGGGTAAAAGTAATCAAGGCTCTCCTTAATAACAAAATAGTTAAGGTTAGCCTGCTCAGGCCACTCATACCTAAATCCAACACCGTCGTTGAAAACTCTGAAACGTATAATCATCTCTCTCTCCTTGCCTTCGGCATTTTGAGACAAACGTACAGCCATTTCATTATAGTTATTTCGGATAGTCTTGGTCTCTCCCCAAACAGGAGTCCACGTTTCGTCAAAAGAAGACCTTGTAACTTTTTTCAACCTTAAACTTATCAAGGAAGGACTCTCCTTTTTATAAGTTCAACACCAAGAGTACTTGGGCTAATAACTGACTTTCCTTTAAAGTCAACAGAATAAACTGGAGAGCCATTCTCATTAACATCAAAAGAGAGCGACAAATTTCCGTCTGGTGACGTTTGCACCTCCGCTGCAAACCCCGCTGTTGCTACCATAGTAAACAATGATAGGAAGATTTTTTTCATAGTGCTAATATGATTTTAATGTATTAATTTTTAGTGAGTAAATTAAGGTGAATCCAATTTTTTCATTTATTGGTTTTACAAAAGCAAATTAGTTCTCCTTTGCATTTTCAAAGTTACAACTTCATTTTCAATTGTCAATAGCATTTTGATATAATAGTAGTTAATTAATTGTTTTATCACGCTATAAATTAGCAAATTAATACAATTAATAATATTCTAAATAGTAGTAACTAATTAGCCCTTCCGCCAATTGTCTTTACCTTTATTTCAAATTCACTTCGGCTACCATTAGCCATATTTCTATATTTGACCCGATAATTATATATGGTAGAAACTGATCGACGCAAGAATTCTGCAATTTTAGCAGAATCTTCAATACCTAAGCGTATCAAGGCAAAAACCCTAAGTTCTGTATTTAATCCACTGGTTACTTTCACTCCCCTAAATTCCGGCATCAAAAGCGAATTGAAATCATCTACAAAGTTGGGGATAAATAGAAAGGAATGACTGTCAAAAACTGATAGAAATCAGATAATTCCTCATTAACAACAGCCGGCGACTTTAGAACAGAAAGCGTTTTTTTCTAATCCTTTGTGCGGACAACATTAATCAAATGACTCCTGAATTTCTCCAGTTGACCAATATAAGAAGAGCATAAATCAACATACTGGCCATATATATAATTCCTTTAACTGATTAGCCTCTTTGAGTTTCACATTAGTATCGTGCACCAGCAGCAACAAGTTTTTCGCGATTTTTCGCTTTTTTCCACTTTTCTTTTTTTCCGAATATACGAAGTAAACGGCGGATGCAAGCAAAATCAGCATTAGAACAAGCGTAATAGAAAAAAATTTTCTTGCCTGAAGAAATTGTAGGCATAACCTCATCACTGCCTTCAATTTCATCTTCACCTTGCCCTAAAGACATCGTCAAGAGAAGAGCCCTCTATCACCCTTCAAAAGGCGATAGTTCATAAAAATCGTCAAGAGAAGATCAATATAGCCCTCTCTATATCACCCTCTTCAAAAAGCATCGCCGATAGTTCATAAAGCGACTGATGGAATCGACATATCACAAATTGCGCTATGCACAAGGCATTTAAGAGCATTGTTTCTATCATTAACGTGCATATATACAAATGTGAAAGCAAATAAATAAGATGGCAGTATCATGCACGGATAAATCGCCTTTATTTAGACTAGCATTCATTTCTGTAATACAAGCATCTGCATTTCCTCCTTTGTCACAAATGTAATTAGCCCACAAAAAAGGTAATCCACCGACTCTCGCCGAGTCAAATGAAACATTCTATTTATTGAATGACTAACAATTTCGTTATACTCCTTACTTATACTATCTGAAACAGCGCTTTCAAGCAAACCTCCGTATAATTCACGACGGTTATAAAATAGCGTCGTTTCTGCTCGCAATCCATATACAAAGTATCAAGCGTATCCTGGATACGGAATGATTCAACATATTGTCCTGCAAGCGTATAGGCACTTTGCAAATTTAATCGGGCATCAATAATTGACTTATTATCACCTGCATATAATGCTTCTTGCTCCTCCTTCATTGCATAAAGGATTGCAGAATCAACATCAAAAAATTAAGATATTCTCTATATAGATTTGCATACAATAACCGTTTTGCAGAAAAAATCATCTCTGTCGCAGACTTCAACTTTCAAGATAAAGAAGTTTGCGCCGCTCTATAGTATGCCTGTTTGAGATTCTATCATCAAGTTCCCCAAGCAAATCAGAAACAGCAGAGTCATGGGAGAATGAGCGCACCCAATACAAAAAATAATAATACAAATAGAATATAATATTTCACGGAATCTGGTTAATTAAAATGAAAACTCTTTGCTTCTACAAAAATAATAATTATTTTTAACCTCAAAAAGAGTAATAATTGTAAAATTTTTTCGCTTTTCACACTCATAATTTTTAAACCTACACTAATTTTTTCTATCTAAAGTAAAACAATGACAAAATAAGGTTAATTATGAAAACGATTAAGAATTTATTCCTACTGCTGATTGCTATAATTGCACTATCAGCAACCACACCTAACACATATTCCGCACCAACACCTCTAAACCAATATAACGGATACCGGGGAAATTCCGGCAACCAAGACAAAGAAAAAGATAAAAAAGGGAACAGACCTGACCGAATCGAGAAACCATATAAAGACAAAACTACACTTGGCAACAGAGGAGGAAACTCAGACAAACGATATGACGGTAATAGAAGCAAAAGAAAAGATTTTGACAAAGA
>VOFI01000972.1_pt1 | contig 20001 bp, 34 predicted proteins | sample 5384131 | NCBI WGS metagenome assembly VOFI01 (sample SAMN12384728, study PRJNA508395) | human gut metagenome | isolation source: healthy gut H | host: Homo sapiens
GATGTTCTTTTTTCATTCAACAATTCCTTTAAATTTGTAAGACGCCCCTTCGCCTTATACGTTTCTAGATGGTGATTCGAAACGAGAGTCACGCCTCACACATTGGTTTTGTCCATCGTTAAAGGTTGTATCAACCTCCAGACTACCCGCCGAATCTTTCGATAAGTCTGGTCCTCGTCAACTAAATACTTAGTCCTGGCGCTATTTTTTTTACTACATCTCCATGAATAATGAATATTATACAAAAAACAGAACATTTGTCAAAAAAAGAAGACTTACTCTTCTTCGACTAGATTCAATAATTCTAGCACTCGATTTAAGTCTTCTTTATTTTCATAATGAATAGAAATAGCGTTTTTTACTGATAGATACCGATGTTTGAAATAATCTTGTACGAATATCAAACATTGTTAATAAAATACCTTCAATTTTTAAATTTCGGTTACTTGTTCTTTGGACAAGACGAATTGTGATCAACAACTGCGTAACTCCTTCCAATGCATAATATTCACACTGTACTGGAATCAAAATACTGTCAGCTGCTGTCAATGCATTGGTATTCAATAGTCCAAGTGATGGTGGACAATCAATAATAATGTAATCATATTGATCTCGAATAGGAGCAATGGCTTTTTTCAACAATTCTTCGTTACCGGCTTCCATCTTATCCATATCTAAATCAGCTCCAGCTAAATTAATGTTGGCTGGAACAATATCGATTCTTGGATTCATTTTAGGTACGATGGCCTGCTGAATAGGAACTCCCTCCATTAATACAGAGTGAATCGTAGCTTGTGAATTATTTTGATTTGCATTTAATCCTTTGCGTGGCATTTCCTGCGAATCGAAATCAATCAACAATACTTTTTTTCCTACATGTGCAAGTCCGCTTGCTAAATTTATCGATGTTGTAGTTTTACCTACTCCACCTTTTTGATTCGAAATTGCGATAACTTTTTCCCATACTCAACCCTCCAAAGGTTTTTTTTCTTGATTTGCCCATACGCTCTAGGATATTTATTTGGCGTATGTTTTACCTTTTTAAAATATAAATTAATGCGTGTTGCATCCTCTTCAATCATAAATTTTTCTTCATCAATCAATTCAACACCTAATGTATCAATTGCCTTTTTGCGCATTGATCAACTCTTCGTGACCATTCTTGCCTTTTAAAGCCACCATAGTATGATCCATCTTCACAAAAAGGAACACAAAGTTCTAATAAAATAGATAGTTTAGCAACCGCACGCGCACTGACCACGTCGAAACATTCACGTTTTTCTTTTGCCAAATCTTCAGCTCGAACATTTAATATATCGAGATTATCCAAGTTCAATTGAGTTTTCACTTCATTTAAAAAACGACAACGCTTTTTGTAATGGTTCCACCAAAGTCATATGAACATGTGGAAATGCAATTTTTTTACAGGAATGCCTGGAAATCCTGCGCCTGAGCCAATATCACACATTGTTTCAAATTTAATATTTGAAAACGGCATGATTGAATCATTCAACAAAAGCTGCATATGTTTCTCCCATACATTTCTTCTTCCTGTGTGATTGCCGTTAAGTTCATCTTCTCATTCCATTCAACAAGAAGCTGCATATATTTTTCAAATTGATTCATTTGTTCTTCATTTAATTGGATGCCGGTTTATTTACTTTATTCATTTCTGAAATTTTAATTTAGTCATGAAAAATTTCCACGTTTTTTATTCCATTGTTAACATCTTAATCTTTTCCGCCGTATGTTTTTGCGAACAAACAAACGGAACCTGAAATCACATCGACATTAATTCAGAATCGAATTGAATGTCGGTTTAACCACTTTATTCATTTATGAAATTTGAAAATTCTTTAAGTCTGAATGGCTGGTCCATTCCTTTGACAAACAAATCTTCATACTAACATTTGAAGGGGAAATTCAATTAGGTACAGATTTATCTAAGGCAAATGTAGAGATCAACGATTTTCTACTATTTATGCGACAGTTAATAAGCCAACTGTTCTTTCAAATTCAATCGATGAATCAAGTATTGAAGTCTATGATGAAACAAAAAATATTTTTAATCCAATCAGTGTGAGTGACTATAAAGCTTTTTGCGGTTGAACAAAAAAGAGAAGGCTTTATCTGAAGCTAAGAAAAAGGGTTTAATGAAAACGGCTCAAAAGAACACAGAAAAAAAAGTATTAAAGAGATCATTTCCATTATCCCAGATACAGATGATTATACAATTGAAGTCACATTCAAGGAGTAATTATGGCAAATTTGAAATTAGTTGATGCTTTTACGGATTTTGTAGAAGAAAGTACTCTTCCCTATCGTCAAATGATGACTTATTATAATTGCGCGTTAATGGAAGTGGAAACTAAATTTAAAGTTCTTAACGAACAATTCTCCCTATTCTATGATCGCAATCCCATTGAATCGATTCATACGCGTATTAAATCGCAATCTAGCATTCTTAAAAAGCTTCAAAAAAAGAATCTTGCTTTAACCATCCCAAACATTGAAAACAACCTATTTGATATTGCCGGTGTTCGAGTTATTTGCTCTTTTTACAGAAGATATTTATTCTTTGGCCAACTCTTTTCTTAGCCAAGATGATGTGCGCTTGATTGAAAAAAAAAGATTATATTCAAAATCCTAAAGAAAATGGATATCGTAGTCTTCACCTAATTGTAGAAATCCCTATCTTTTTATCAGATGAGAAAAAATGGGTTAAGGTAGAAGTACAATTTAGAACCATTGCGATGGATTTCTGGGCAAGTCTAGAACACAAGATTCGCTATAAGAAGAACTTATCAAAAGAACGCTTAGATGAAATTGATAAAGAATTACTAGAGTGTGCCAAGATTTGTAAGACACTTGATGAGAAAATGGAAGAAATAAAGCGGGAAATTGATTTCCCGTCTAATTTTTTTCGTATGCTTCTTCAAAAGAAACTTTTGCATCTTGTGCATTTTCTTTTTCATGAATTTACGATTCTTATAGAATCCTACTGTCAACAATGGGACGATGATGATGGCGATACCTAGATATCCACAATATCCATAGCCATACTTAACAACGTTTGTTAGTCCTACAAATGAGATTCCCATAGAAACTACCATGATGAATGCAGAAACTAAAGCTCTACGTACAGGTACATTTTCAACTTTTTGAAGGAATTTCACATTTTCAAAGCGATTCACAAATCCAAAGATGACACAAACTGCACTTGAGATCAAACATAAGAATAATACCAATCCATATAGTGCTACAAAGCCAATTTGCTCCAAATGATTTTAATGTTGTTAACGTTGGTAAAGTTGTTCCGTTTGGCTGAGTCAAATAATAGTGTTGCCAACAAAGTAACATTAATACGGCAAGACCTAATCCTAACATATTTAATGTGAATGTTAATGCCATTGAGCGATCACAATCTTGTTTTGTTTTTAAAACACTTGTTCCACAAACTAAGATAGCTGGTACTGTAACCCATTGGAAAGCTGAATAAGTAACACCGTTCCAAACTGCTTTTGGAAGTTGACTCCACCCATGTACTGAAAAATCAACACGCATAACATCTAACAAATTGTGTCCATTTAATAAACCTACTGTATAAATAGAAACAGCTAGTACTAAGATTACTACACCCATATATGTACTTGCTCTACGAATCAAATCTACGCCAAAAATTGTTAAGAATAATACAACAAGGCCAATCACAAATGTTCCTAGATAGTAATTCAATCCAAAGTATTGGGTTAATGCACTGGCTGCACCAGAGATACATGATGCAACAACCATTAAAACCATGATATTAAAGAATAATTCAAATAATAATTCTAATTTATCAAATGGATGATATAAACATTCAAATAGTTCTTTATACGTTTTTAGTCCTCTTGAATTCATCATAATCTGGCCTTCACGAATTGTCATAGATAAAAGTAACATCGCAACGGCAACCCCAACAATAGCTGGCCACCCTAAACTAACAAACCATGTGTTTTCCTGATTTCCTGTCGCAAATCCTCCACCTGCGTGTGCTGCAAATGCGGTTGTGGCCACTGAAAATGCAGCCATCCATGATCGATTCAATTTTGTGCTCTCTTTCTTTTTCATTCTCAAATTCTCCCTTTCTGCAACAAAAAAACCTTCCGTCTCTTGTTGCCTAATTAACAACTTCAGAGACGAAAGGTAATAATAATCTTATTCTTCCGCGGTACCACTCTAATTCATTCTAATGAATGCCCTCATCGATGCTATCACATCTAGTCTTTATATCGTAAGACTTACGTCTATAACTACATTATCGCTATAGCCACTCCATGGTGATTTTCATTCTCTAGCTTTACGATATTTTCCACCAAACAATATCTCTCTAGGCTAAAACGTAGTGAATTACTCTTCCATATCAATGTTGACTGTATAATACTATAATTTACATTTATTTTCAAGTTAAAATGTAATTATTTTCATTATTGATGTAAAAAAAGAAGAGGGCCTATACCTCTTCCATAATCTGATTAATTGTATCGATGACTCGACTTGTATTTTTTCCATCCGTATATACCATGTACTTTATTTGGAAATAAGACAATTTATCATAATCATAATCTTTAAATTCTAACGCCTTGACGAGTTGATCTTCATCTGTACATACAGGTCCTGGAAAATCATCAAAATCAATGTTCAATCCAATATTATGTTTATATTCTTTTTACATCAGGAATGTAACTAATCATTGGCTTATTTAATAAAGAGTAATCAAATATTACGCTTGAATAATCCGAAATCAAACAATCGCTCACTTGCATCAATGTATACAAGTCTTCCTTATTCATGTTCACTCCACCATTACATTGAATATCTCCAAGTAATGGATGAAATTTATATAGAACCACGTAATCTTTTACTGTGAAATCAAAAGACTGAATTTTTAAACCATCGATAATGTTACCCCTAAAAGTAGGTGCATACAAACATAATTTCTTATCTTTTAATTCTGGATATTTCAAAAAAAGAACTCATCTCTTTCATTTCTATTTAATAAAGTATCAATTCTTGGCATTCCAGTCACTAACACTTGATTTGTATTTACCCCAAAAGCTTGTGAATATGGTTCCTTCCAATATTCAGCATTACATAGAACATAATCGTAATTACGTACAGGATATTGTCTTTTGATTTGATTACCAAATTTTTTCACGGCTCCACACGCGTGCCAAACTTGTAGCACTTTGACATTGGTTGGTTTCATATGACTAATCACATAGTTATTGTCGTTTAAAATCACAAGACTTGATTTTTTTATTTCAACTAACTGTTTTAAACAATTCAAGAAATATTTAAAATCACCCCATAGATTTTTTTTTCAAACTTTAATAATATATAATGAATATCATACTTATTTTCGTGACGTAATTGTTTATCGATGAGTTTAAAATCACCTGACAATTCACTTTGTGTTAAACTAATAAAAGTAATTCGATTTTTTTAGGATGTACATAAAAAGTTAAAACGTCCACGATCCATAAGGCAACATTTAAGATTATTTTGCTTAATCCCATTTTATTGCACCGCCTTATATAAGATATCTACTACTCTTTTAGAAGCATTTCCATCTTCATGGTTATTAAAATAAAGATTAAAATCATTCAATTTAGAATAGTCATAAACTTCATTTTTAATATCCATCAACAATGTTTCTTCATCCATATAAATTTTGCCTGGAATGTCCTTATGAATATCTAAATAGAATCCTCTTAAGTCTGTCGCATATTCTTTTAAATCATACATATAAAAATAGATGGGTCTTTTTCAATATCGCATAATCAAAGAAGACGCTTGAATAGTCCGTAATCAATACATCACTAATCACATACAATTCATTGATTTCTGCTTGAGCAGGAATGGAATACAAAAAATCCATCTAATTCTGGATCATCTTTGAAGGTATTAATGATTAGATAGTGTGGCTTAAATACAACAATTGTATCTTCACCTAAAATTTCTTTCCATTTTCTAAAGTTTGCCTTCAATTCAAAAGTATATCCTGCTGAAACATAAGAATTATCTCTCCATGTTGGTGCATACAATACAATTTTTTTTTTATCTATAGGCAAATGATACTTATTCTTGATCGCATCACATTCTTCTTTTGTCGCATTCGAAATAAAATCATTTCTAGGATATCCTGTTTCAATCAATCTTTCTCTATTGATTTGGAAAGATGTTTGAAAAACTTTCGTACAGAAGGCATTTGGACTGATCATATAATTGTATCTTGCGACATCTACATCATAGGAATTGCACATCTGTTCATAACTGACACCTGAACGATAAAATGTAGTATCTTCACTCACATCAATATCATGAGCTAATCGCTTTAATGGTGTTCCATGCCATGTTTGTAGGTAAACCTGATTTTCCTTTTTAAAGATATATGTAGGTAATTTGCAGTTCACTACCCATAATTTTGCCTTGGACAAATAATAAAAATAAGGAATGCTGAAATATTCCTTTATTTCAGCTCCTTCAATATGAATATTCTTTTTCTTTATGATTTTTTATAAACCAAATAAAACGGTATCCAACAAATCGTGGATCTTGCCTCATTTGTTCATAAATAGCTTTAGGATTATCCGAATAGCCACGACCATGGAACGATATAAATATGGCAAGCTTATCGTCTACTTTAAATAAACGATAGGTTAATTTATATGCCAAGCGAATGCATTTTCCTGCAAACTTTTTAAATGGTCTTAAAAGCTTTATCAACATGGCTATCCTCTCCTTTTTTACTTAAATACTTCTTCTACAATATGCTTTGACGCATTTCCATCGTCGTAGCAACAGAAACGTTTGTAGAATTCTTCGTAACGTTCTTTATATTCTTCATTTATTTGATCAATATTCAAAATCGCATCCACAACTTCTTCACTCGTATAGAAGACCAGGAACTTCTGTATTCATATCAATATAGAATCCACGTAACTGATTTTTTATACTTTTCAATATCATATGTATAGAAAAGTACTGGTCGTTTTAAGTTCGCAAAGTCAAAGAATACACTTGAGTAATCCGTGATACAAATATCACTGATCAAATAGATTTCACTGATATCATCATATTTACTTAAATTGTACACAAAGCCTTCAAGACCTGTTGTATCGATGTTATCTGCGATATAGTGGTGTGTTCTTAATAAAACAACATATTCATCCGATAATTTTTCCATCATCAACTTCAAATCTAAAGCCAACGTAAATTTGTACTCCCCTTTTCCATAGTGCTCATCATCACGCCATGTCGGAGCATATAAAATTGTTTTCTTATCTTCTGAAATACCTAGTTTCTTTCTTAGGTCTTTCGAAATTTCATCTTTGTTGGGCCAATATAAAATATCATTTCTTGGATATCCATATTCAAGCATCTTGCCTTCATACATAAAACAGCTTCTAAATGTTTTCGTACTAAAAGGATTGGCACTCACTAAATAATCCCATTCTTGTCTTTGACGATAGAACTGCTGTTTATATTTTGGTGATGCAGAAGTTACTTCTTCTTGATCAAATACAAGACGTTTCAATGGTGTGCCATGCCAAGTTTCAACAAATACTTGTCCTTCTCTTTTGCGATACCACAATGGTTGTCTTACATTAAATACAAAATATTTACTTACAGCTAGATAATAAGCATATTTGAATGAAAACGTTTTACGACTTCCGCTCCATAAGGAACTTCATGACCATCATTCAATGCCCATACACACTTGTATTTTCCTGGATAATTTTTGGCAATGTATTCATAAATATATTTTGGACTGTCCGAATAGTTTTTAGCCATGAATGTCTCGAACAGAATCACATTATCTTGAATTGGTTTTTTTGAATAAATGTGATAATAAGCTAATTTAAATAATACATTCTTATTTTTGAAGACTCTAAAGAATTTTTTAATTCCTAATTTTCTTCGAACACAGCTTTGTACTCCCTTTAAATCACGATTCTGTAAACAAGCCACCATCTTTTTCGAATTACGCTTATATCGATTCATCACTTCTGGACGAATGCCATCGATTGTTTTAGCAATTCTTTCAAAAATAGTCTGTACGCCATAGATCATCTTGGCTGCGACGGATTCGTTTAGACATTTTAGATACAAAGTAAGATACAATTTTACGATCTAAACAAAAACGCACAACACCCTCTTCTTTTAAAAGTATACGTGTATATTCAACCGCATCACATCTTTCATTAAAACGATTGTCATTTTCTTCCTGACTCAAAGCAGGTTCGTTAATTGGATCATTGTGTTTACGTTTTACATAAATCGCATTTTCCACTCTTAAAGCTGTGTTTAGCTTTTCTAATAGAGGACACATAAACGTCATATCACTGTAATATCTGAAGTCCTCATTAAATTTAAAATTATTTCGAACGACAAAATCACGACTATACAAATTGCCTAATACAGTAAAAGTTCGGATACCTCTACGATTATCCATTGTATAGAAAATAGCATGAGCTTGCTGCTCATCTTTTTCATAGGATGCGAATGAAACAAAATTAGAAAGCTTATTTAAGCGACGTTGCTCCCTTTCTTCTTGATCTTCTTCATCTACTTCTTTATTTTCTACTTTATGAAGATAATTGGCCTTGTTATTCCAAGTGTGATTCAATTTACCATAAACCATATCTACATCATGATCCATAGCTTTGATCATGTTTTGTAGAGTATCTTCTAAAACATAGTCATCGCTATCTAAAAAGTAGAGGTAGGCACCTTTAGCTTGTTGAATTCCAACATTTCGACATGCAGCTACACCTGTTACACCTTCTGGCAATGTATAAACGCGCATATCAAAAATAGAATTATATTCTTCTAATAAATCGTCAATATCTTCAGTTGGATGATCTAATACGACAATCAATTCAAAATCTTTAAATGTACTTTGTGCTAAGTTTTGTAGACATTCTTTAAAGTAATGTTTGTACTTAAAAAAAGGAAGGATAATACTGATAGTACGCATATTAACCCTTCAATTCCTCTTTCAGCTGTGTTGTACTGATACCCTCAGTTCTTGGCAAATAAACAACTTCACAATAATCCTTTAAGAAATCAAATTTTCCTTTCCAATCATCACCCATGACGAATACATCTACATTATATTTTTTAACATCTTCGATTTTTTGTTCCCAACTTGTTTCTGGGATTACCTTATCGACATATTTAATAGCTTCTACAATCTTCATACGATCTGTATCTTTGATCTTACAAACTTTATTTTTACCCAAATTAAACTCATCACTACTTACCGCTACAATTAAATAATCCCCTAATTCTTTTGCACGGCGTAATAAATTTAAATGGCCTACATGAAATAAATCAAAAGTTCCATATGTTATTACTGTTTTCATGAGTTATAAACCTCCCTATATAAACACTGTAATTGTAAACTATTTTTGATAAATTGAAAAGGAGTCACTAAAACTCCTTTATTAACCAAATAATTTTGCGATGCCCTTCTTTTCTTTTTTAGGTAATAATCGCTTCTCAAATTTTTCATCCAAAAATTTTTTCTTTTCTTTTTTACTCATAGCCTCTAACTTATCCACATAAACCGAATAATCATCACAAACCTTGTCAATATCTCCCATTTCAACAAGTTGCCCACCTTCGATCCACATTCCTGTTTTACAGAATTCACGAACCTGACTTAACGAGTGAGAAATAAAGAAGATTGTTTTTCCTTCTTCATCTCTTAATTTCATCATTCGTTTCATACATTTCTTCGCAAAACCTTTATCACCAACACTTAATGCTTCATCGACAATAAAAATATCTGGATTTAATGCAAGTGAGATGGAAAATCCTAAACGAGATTTCATACCTGATGAATATTTTTTAACTGGTTGATATAAGAAATCACCTAATTCTGCAAAATCAATGACATCATTCGTGATTTCCTGGATACGTTTCTTTCTTAACCCCATCAAAGCTCCTTTAACATTGATGTTTTCAAGTCCTGTTAATTGTTGGTTCAATCCTGTGTTAATAGCAATCAATGCTTGTTCTCCATTAATTTTCATCGTACCACTATTGATTTCAGAAATTCCTGACAACAATAAAGATAAAGTTGATTTACCAGAACCATTGGTTCCCAAAATTCCAACAACATCACCTTTTTTTCACTTTGAAAGATACATCTTTTAAGGCATAGAACTCTTTTTTATCTGTTTTATATTGATTGTTTTTATTTCTTAAAGTATAAATTTTTGAAATATTTTCGACTTCAACAGCATATTCTTCTTTGGACATAAAAGCCTCCTTAAATCATATCAATGAATTTCTTTTTGAAGGTATACATCAAAAAGCATCCTAGCGCAAAAATCGCAAAAACTAAACACCAGAAATAAAGTGTAATTGCAGGATGATCAAAAACATTTCTTCCATAGAATATAGCATCTCTATATCCTTGAATAATATAATAAACTGGATTTACCTTTACAAGCTTATTTAGAATACTCGCAAATGGAACATCCGGTTTAAAATGACAATCCCATAAGATTGGAGAAAAATACATCAACATACGCATGATTGAAGAAATAAATTTCTTTACATCACGCCACAACATAGTAAGCACAGATAATACAAGTGAAATCGCTTCTCCAAGCATAAATGCACAGAACATATAATAGATGATCCATAACCAATTTAGATTTGGATACCACCCACTTAAAATTAAAGCGACAAATGTGATAATCAACATCACAAAGTGATTAAACAATTCTTTTAAACAAACGGTTGCCGGTAAAACAGATACAGGAAACTTCATTCTTGTGATGACATTGGTTTTTGAGAATACCGCAGAACACCCATCTACAATGCATGGACGGATATACCACCATACACTAAATGCCACAACAAGCCATGGTAAATATTCTACCGTAATACCTTTGTATGTCTGAGCTTTTCTTCCCCAGGCAATACCAAACACTAGCCAATATGTGAAAACTTGGATAGCGGGAGAGGCAAAGTTCCAAAAAATACCAAATTTTGAATCTCGCATATCTGACAACAATTCATATTTTGCAATACAGAAAATACGATAAACATTTGAAAAATTCTCTTTTATAACATATGAAATGCTTTTAAACATATAAAAATTCTCCTTAACAACTTCTAGTTTATCAAATTTTTCATAGAAAAAAAATCTGCATGATGCAGATTTTCTTGCATTCCTTCTCCTTTCCACTTTAATTCTAACAATTCAAAGTGAATTTATTGTGAAAAGAGCGCTTTTTATTCGTTTTCTTCTTCGTCCATTTCTTTTTCTACTTCATCTAATTCATCTTCAATCAATTCTGAATCTTCTTCATCCTCATCATCTTCATCGATTGCGATAGAATCTGTATCCATAACACTTTCTGAATACGTGTGACGTGAACGCAAATCCCAAGTATTTTGTGACATATTCAAGAAACGTCCGTCTAAAGATAAATCTGTGTAAAATTGAGCAATATTATCTTCAAACTGCGTTTGATTAAATCCCATTTCCTGACTTACATCTTTCCAAAGATCAACAAATGGCATAGATCCATTATTATTTGTCAATACTTGATATGCAACTTCAATCATAGACTTTTTTCATAATTCAATAAAACTCCTCTTAATACTTACATTGATTCAACGGCTTCAACACCAATACATTCTAATGCGTTGGCCAAAACAATTTGTGTTGCCTTTACTAAGGCTAGACGTTGTGCACTTAGTTCTAAATTATCACGATCTACAACTTTACATACGTTATAGAAACTGTGGAACTTACTAGCTAAATTTTGAATATAGTGACACATTTTGTGAACTTGACGAGACTGAGCAGTTTCAACGATTACTTTATTGAATTCTTGTAAAGACTTCATTAATTCAATTTCTTTTTCGTTTGTCAAATCTTCAAAACTTGTTGCCAATTCAATATCCTGTGCCTGTTTTTGAATAGAACACATACGAGCATGAGCATATTGTGCATAGTAAACTGGGTTTTCATTTGATTTCTTAGTTGCCAATTCAATATCGAAATCTAAATGTGAATCCAATGCACGTTGTACAAAGAAATAACGAGCTGCATCAACACCTACTTTATCACATAGTTCATTAATTGTTGTTGCGTTTCCTAAACGTTTTGACATTTTCATTTCTTCACCATTTGATACTAAACGAACCATCTGGATAATATCAACATGCAATTTATCCGCATCATTTCCTAATGCTGTCATACTTGCTTTTAAACGAGGAATATATCCATGGTGATCCGCTCCAAAGAAGTCAACCAACATGTCAAATCCACGTTGACATTTATCGTTGTGATATGCGATATCTGGAACCAAATATGTTAATGAACCATCTTGTTTTCTTAAAACACGATCTTTGTCATCTCCAAATTTTGTAGTTTCAAACCACAATGCTCCATCTTTTTCATATACATATCCTTTTTTGTTTAATTCATTGATAGCTGCTTCTACTTTACCAGCATCACGAATGCTTTGTTCACTTGACCAAACATCGAAGTGTACACGATAACGATTTAAGTCTTTTCTAATTTTATCTAATTCAAATTTGATTCCTTCTTTTCTGAAGAATTTCAAATTCTCTTCTGTTGGTTCTAAGTATGTTTGTGGATATTCTTTCGCCAATTCATATCCTTTTTTCTTCAACATCCTTACCCATGTATCCGTCCTGACCAATTTCAGTTGGAATTCCTTGTGCCTGACGATAACGAGCATTTAATGATAATGCTAAGTTTGTGATCTGATTACCAGCATCATTCACATAGTATTCACGAGTTACATCGTATCCAGCTTTTTCATGATACGAGCACAACTGTCTCCCCATGCAGCTCCACGAGCATGTCCTAAGTGCAATGATCCAGTTGGATTGGCACTAACATATTCCAAATCCACTTTAATGCCGTTAGCTGGCTGTTGTCCATAGTTTTCTTTCTGAGCTAACACTTCAGAAATAACTGTACTAAAACGGTCTTTTGATAATGTAAAGTTTAAGAAGCCAGGTCCTGCAATTTCTACGTTAGAAACCATTTCCAATGAGAACGTATCTAATATACTTTGTGCAATCATTCTTGGATTCTGGTGTAATTGACGAGTTAATTGCATCGCAACATTACTTGAGAAATCACCGTGATCTTTATTTTTTGGTGTTTCAACCACAATGTTTTGTACATCTAAATCTAAATCAAATGCTTTTTACTGCATTTTGAATAGCCTGCTTTAATTCAACTTCAATTGACTGCATATGTCTCCTCCTTATTTATATATAGTACAAAGTGAAATTCTTGTTTTTCATTCCCTTGTATAAGACTGTATTTAACTTCTACACAATTTTCATCTACATCATAATGACTTGTATGACAATCCAAATCTATTTTTCCAAATTCAGTTTCTATGTGACCTTTTGTTTGACTATTTAAACGTAGTGTCAAATTCACAATAATATCCGATTCACTACGAATTACCAATCCTTTTTCCAAATTCTCCATTCGAAATGATGTGTATCATTATTAAAAGAAACTAATAGACCTTCATTACCAGAAAAGTCAATCTTAGCCTCTCCTTTATACAATGTTTGATTCGAAATTTTATCAAATAAATATACCTGATTTGTCATAGCTAGTGCATAATATCACACTCTGATTTTTTTGCAAGAAAATTTATTAAAAAACATAACAATTTAATGAAAATATATCAAAATTAATCTAAAATTCTCCTTTTTTTATAAAATTACGCTATTTTTTCACAAGTGAAAACGGTAACACATCACATGTTACCGTAGTTTTTTAAAGTATTTCTTTTGGAAAATAAATACGCTTATTTGTTTGATTTTTCATCTTTAATAATGCCTTAACAATCTGTGAACAACTCGATAAAGATACCCGTTCTTTTTTAGAATCTAACATCCATATTATTTGATTCTCATCATTTTCTGTATAAGGCAAATATGCTTTAGAATGTGAAATAGCTTCATAATAGTAATAATCTAAGTCATATCCGGAGACCACCAATTTATTCTTGATTTCTTGAATTTGTTGGTGACTTGGATCTTCTATCCATTCAAACAAATGACGATTCAAAATTCGATTTGCGAAATCCTTTAGAATTTCATCTTTACATTCTAGAGCTTGTTGAAAACCATAGAACATTCGATGTTCATCCATTAAATAAAAATCCTTATTCGATAACTCGCCATTCAATAATGGTTCAAATACTTCTATGTTTCGTACTTGTGCATATCGTTTAAAGAATTGTTGAATCATAATTTCATATGATTTGGCATCTGGATGAAGGTAAACCTGCCAATACATGTGGTATCTTGCCATAATATAGTCTTCAATACTGTGCATTCCACTCATTTTCACACATAGAGAATCATTTTTACTCGTAAAGTACGTAAGATTCTTTCCAAATCAAAATTTCCATAGCTTGTACCTGTTTCGTAGGCATCTCTTAATAGATAATCCATTCGATCCGCATCCAGTTGTGAACTAATCATTTGATACATCATTGGTTTTGAATGTTGATGTGTTAGAATCAACATAATATTTTGTGGAAGAGCCTCATCCTCTTTAATTAGTGCTTTATGAATTTCTGTTTCTGGATCCAAAATTAAATCACAAGTCATTTGTTCATGATGTTTCTTGTGAAGTGTTTCAAAGAAGTGAGAAAATGGTCCATGTCCTAAATCATGCAACAGAGCAGCACATAAAACCTGAATTTTTTCATATTCACTTAAAGTAGCCGCAATTGAATCCACTTCTTCACACACCCGTCTTGTGATTTCATATACCCCTAAACTATGAGAAAACCGGGAATGCTCCGCCGTATGATAGATTTGAAAATCCCCACCCAATTGATGAATCCGATGCAATCTTTGAAATTCTTTTGCGTTGATACAATCCCATATCACTTGATACTTCACATGAATATATCCATGCACAGGATCTCTTAATACTTTGGTTTCATTGGTTTTGTTAAACATGGCCATACCCCCTTTAATGCTTCTACAAGCATTTTATCAGATTTAAAGAAGTTATAGTCATATATATGATCTGGAGTTGTCCAAATATATTCTGAATGCACACTTAATTTTGTTGGTTTTTCATTAGAAGTACATGTGAAACAAGTTAAGTGAATTTCATATCCATTTTGATAATCCACGCTAGAAGCTAAATATTGCACATTGTGAATGTCAATATCACATTCTTCTTTCCATTCCCGAATTAATGCCTCTTCTTTTGTTTCACTTTTCTCAACTTTTCCACCAGGAAATTCAAAGAAACCTTTGCTTGAACCATAATTTCTTTGGGCAATCATCACTTTTCCATCTATGATAAGAGCTCCGCACACAACATTAAGCTTGTTCATCTTCGATTCTTTCTTCGTGTATAATTTCAAACAATAGTTGGGCATTTTTTCGAAACTTGTTTTTGAATATCTAATACACGAATTTCAAGAAGTCTTGCTCCAAAACGAATACGAATTGTATCACTTATTTTTAATTCTGTACTTGGTTTTGCCACTCGTTCATTGACCCAGATACGTCCTTGTAAAGCTAATTCTTTAGCAGCTTCTCTTCTTTTTAAGATTCGTGCTGTTTTTAAATATTTATCTAATCGCATCAAAACTCTCCTTCTAATTTATCAATAACCTGCATCAACAATTCAATATGTTTCTTTAATCGTTTAGAAATCATGATCTTAATTTTTCCACTCTCTAATTTCAAATTGATCTTTCGACTAATATCATTGATAGCTCCAAATAATTTGACACCATCACAATTCTTTGACCATTCAGCACTCATTGTGATTGTAACGACGTCATCTGTTTCTTTTAATGATTCAACACCTTCTCGATTCACAAAGAAATCCAGTTTTTTCTGTTCAAACAATTGTTTTACTTCATTTGGAATATGCCCAAATAAGTCTTCAACACGTTTTTCATATTCAATCAATTCAGTAAGACTCTCTGTTTTCTTAATGTGTTGATAGATTTCTAATTTATCTCCATCATTATCTGTGAATTTTTTAGGTATATATCCCGATAGCTGAACTTGAGCCACTTTATCATTCTTTTTATTCTCAATTGGCTTGCCTTGCTTTTCCTTAATGGCACTTGCCAACATTTCAAGATATAAATCCAAACCAACATCATCAATAAATCCTGCTTGTTGCGGCCCAAGCATGTCTCCGGCTCCACGAATTGTTAAATCTCGCATAGCCACTTTATATCCACTGCCTAAAGATGTAAATTCTTTAATGGCTTTTAACCTTTTATGTGCCTGTTCTGTTAATTCTTTTTGTGGCTGTACCAATAAATAACAATATGCGATTTTTTCACGACGCCCCACACGACCTCGAATCTGATAAAGTTGAGACAATCCAAAACGATCGGCATCATCAATGATCATCGTATTCGCATTCGCAATATCTAGTCCAGTTTCAATAATTGTTGTACAAACTAAAATTTGATATTTATCTTGTTCAAAATCAATCATCGTCTGCTCAATATCATTCTTATCCATACGTCCATGTGCCACTGCTACTTTGGTATCAGGGAACATATTTTGAATATTTTTAGCTACAGAATAGATATTCGATACGTGGTTATACAAATAAAAAACTTGTCCTCCACGAGATAATTCTCTTTGAATGATTTCTTTCACGACACTCTTTTTTGTTTTCCATCACATACGTTTGAATTGGATGACGATGTAATGGTGGTGTATTCAATTGTGAAATCGTACGTACCCCAATCAAAGACATCTGTAAAGTTCTAGGAATTGGTGTTGCACTTAAAGATAAAACGTCGATTGTGTTTTTCATCTCTTTAATTTTTTCTTTGTGCTCAACTCCAAATCGCTGCTCCTCATCAATAATCAATAAACCTAAGCTTTTTATATTGAAAAGATTACTCATTTCTTTTGTTGGCACAAAACGATTCACTACGCGAATATTAGCACCTACATTTTCAAAACGCTTTATAAACGTCTGATAATGTTGCATAGATAAAAATTGTAGTTGGGCACAGTAAAGCTACTTGTTTATTATTTGAAATAGCCTTGAATGCAGCACGCATAGCTACTTCTGTCTTACCAAACCCTACATCTCCACATAATAAGTGATCCATTGGTTTTGACTTTTCCATTTCTCGTTTGATTTCTTCTGTAGCTTTCATTTGATCTGGTGTTGCCTCATATTCAAAGGCTTCTTCAAATTCTCTTTGTAGATCATCATCTTTACTGAACGCAAAACCAATATCTTCATTTCGCTTCGCATATAACTCAACTAATCGAGACGCAATTTCTTCAACCTTTTAGAAACCTTTTCCTTCGTCTTTTTCCATTTGTTAGAACCCAATTGCGATAATTTGATGCCCACACCTTCTTTGGACACATATTTTCTTACCAACTGAAATTGTGATAATGGGACAAATAATTCATCGCCTCCATTGTATAAAACATGTAAATAATCTAATGTCTTTCCTTTTATTTTTCGCGTTGTAATTCCAACATATTGGCCAATACCATATTGTTCATGTACAACATAATCGTTTGGTTCTAGTTCAAGAATATTCTGTAAAATCTGACCTTGCTTAAATGTTTTCTGATAACGCTTAATTTGACTAGGATGATGAAATAATTCCTGTTGTGTATAAACAGAAATATCTTCATATGTAAATCCTTCATAAAAATCATCTTTAATAAATGTGATATTCCTATGAATTGAATAAGCTTTTAAGGCTTCCTGCACTTTTTTTGTATGTTCCTCATCCAAAGAAATATAGATATTTTCCCCTTTTAGATTCTCTAGAATTTGAATCAATGGTTGATCTGATTGTTCTAATGTCTCTATATTTGAGAAGATTGGATGTTTAAAATCTAAGAAATCATGGAACATCTGAATCGTATGTTCTTTTTCAAATGTAAGTATGTCATGGAACATACAATACTTAGGTAAATATTGATGCGATTCAACCATTTCCTGAATAAAAGATATCGTTTCCTCATTCAATTTTTTTATATCCACTTTCCACTTCTTCCTGACTTGAGAAAATAATGTGTCCATTGACATAGTCAGTTAATTTATTGGCATTTAAATAACTAAAATAAATATACAAATGTGGATCAATATTATAGTTTTCTATAGAAATCTTATCTTTTTCAATATAATCTAATAAGAAGTCATAATCATCTTGAATTAATTTTGCCTGTTGTTTTTCTAATTCAGAATCAATTTCTTTTTTGAAGATACTCAATCTGATCATCTGTAAACAATAAATCTGTAGCTGGATTAATCAATACAGAATCTATTGTTTGAATTGTTCGTTGAGTTTCTTCATGAAATAAACGAATGGATTCAATCACTGTATCAAAAAATTCAATACGAATTGGATGTTCATATTCAAGGCAATATACATCGACAATTCCTCCACGACTTGCGTATGTACATGGACGATCTACATAATTGACCTTTGTATAGCCGGCACGATTTAGTTTTTGTTTCAATTCTGCCATCGTAATTTCTTGATCTACTTCAAATTTGTAACAAAGACTTTTAAATAATTCTTTATCGGGTAAGTAACGTAAAAAGGCCGCCGTATTACATATGATAATACGTGGCTTATCTTCTTTCACAAGCTGAGTTAATACATAGAGTTGTTCTTGTTTATCTTCTGGACTTGAAGCGATGGCTTGTACACGCAAAGATTCTTCCATCACAAATAATAATGTATCATTGATAAGTGGTTTCAATCTTTGATAGAGTTGTTGCGCTTCATAACGATTTTTCTTAACTACAATTCGTGTTTGTTGATCCTGCATAAAAGCACTGGCCATACATAAAGCTTCTTCATTTGGAAATAAGTTACCAATATTATTGCCAAATTGAAGCATTTGTTGAGCTACTGGATTCGCGGACTGTAATTTATTTAATATTGTATCTTTCAAAAAATATCACCTTCTACTTCTTATTATACCTATTCATTGTGTCACTAAAAAGAGTGTTTTATTGAAAATTTAGCTGCTTTATATGTGGTTGGTTTTTGTTCTCCAAAGCAAAAATGATTAAAATCCATTTCTAGCATTTGTGCCAATTTATCAATCGCCATAAAGCCTGCATTATGACGCGTATTTTCATATTCTCTACCAATATTCCCTAATCCAATAATAATTTTCATGAAGCCCTCCTTCAAAAAAAAATAACGGGATTATCCCGTTATTCTTCATCTTTTTCCTGGTGTATACAAAATGTGTAAACGACGTCCTTCGCCTTCACCTTCACTCTTAGTAGAAATATCGTTCATTCCTGCTAAAGCATTGTGAATTGCCTTTCTTTCATCGGCTGGCATTGGATCTAATACTGCATCTACTTTTGTACGACGTACATCTTTTGCGACGCGAACTGCCATTTTACAGATTTTTTCGTATCTTTCTTCCTTATAACCATTCACATCGATTAAAAGTCCGATACGCTTTTTGAATGCTGCACTTACTGCAGCTTTAACTAAACGATTGAATGCTTGTAAAGACTTACCCGCTTTACCAATCATAATCGCATTGTTTTTTGTGTTTACAGTAATACGATAAAAACCATGATCATTTTCAATTTCAACAGTTCCATCTAATTCTGCATTGTCAAAATATGTTTGAATATATGACTTAATGAAATCTTCAATATCTTTTGGGCAATATGCTTCAATTTCAATTGTTTTTCCGATTCCTAAAAAACCACTTTTTTCTTCTGTAACTTCATAATGAAGTTCTTCTTTTTGTACATCCTTTAGCATTGCAAAGCAGCTGCTAAAGCTTCATCTAAAGTTTTTCCAGTAAATTTAGCGAATTCCATATGTTATACCTACTTTTTTGTTCATAACTTTGTGTAGGATCAATGATTGACATACACGAATTACACTTGATACTAACCAATAGAATGACATCGCC
>VOFI01001239.1_pt1 | contig 20001 bp, 29 predicted proteins | sample 5384131 | NCBI WGS metagenome assembly VOFI01 (sample SAMN12384728, study PRJNA508395) | human gut metagenome | isolation source: healthy gut H | host: Homo sapiens
AGCATATCCTCAAAATCAGCGTTTCCTGAATTGCTGTCAGCATTGTATACCGGAGGCGGATTTTTAGCAAAATCCTGTGGCGCTCTGTCTCTGTTGTGATCCCTGTTATAGTCGTTTCTAGGTCTGCCCTGAGAATTGCCTCCCTGACGGTTGAAATTTCTCTGACCACCGTTAGGTCTGCCCTCTCTGCCACCCTGGTGACCGTTCTCTCTTGGCTTTCTCTGTGGCGCAGGCTGAGCTTTCTTGATAGAAAGCGATATCTTTCCGTCGTCGCCTAAATTAAGCACCTTTACCTTGACGGTCTGACCCTCGGTAAGATGATCCTTTATCTCGTTTACGAATGTGTTCGCAACCTCCGAGATGTGGACCATTCCTGTCGTATCCTTGTCAAGCTCCACAAATGCTCCGAATTTTGTGATACCTGTTACTTTTCCTTCATAAATTTTTCCTACTTCAAGCTGCATTTGATCTTTGTGTCCTCTCTGCAATAAAAATTCTGCTATATGAACGGTCAAAAGACCGTGTTTGCCTTAGTCGCTGTTGTTTACAATATAAAATCTGCGCTCATTAGGATAAGCATAGCCCAGCTTTTCAATAGCTATCTTCTCCATATACTCCGCCTCGTCGTCAGAACTGAGCAGCCTTGTGTATTCATCATTGAGCTGCTTGGCGGCGGTTATCTTTTTATTTATAGCGTCTGACTCTTTTCTGAGCTGTGCTATCTGCGCCTGCTGTGAGATGATAATCACCCCTGAATAAACAACAAGAGCGGCAACAGCAAAAATAGTCAGAAGCTTAACAAATCTTGATCTTTTCGGCTTTGGATTTTTTTTAGCAGCGTCCTTTTCAGCGTCAGCCGTTTCGGACGTTTTATTTTTAAAACCTAGCATTGCATACTCCTTTTTTGATTACAAAACCGACCTTTCCATAAGCAATACCCCAATAACTGTCATGAGGCGTTACCTATACTCTTTTCTATTATACACTAATCAAAAGAGAGTTTTCAAGTGCTTTTTAGAAGTTTTTTTTCCGCAGAGAGGAAATTTTGCACTTTTTCACAAAACAGTCCCTGAAACCGTCTGTTCTTTTGGTAATAAATTTAACCACAGGCGAAAACGTTTTAGCAAATAGTTTTCTGATGATCGAAAAAAGGCTCCTCATCACGGATATAACAGCGTTTCCTACAGTAAGATGTTCTATCGCAGAGCCTGTTAGCATACCGACTATCAGTTTTTTCAGCTACAAAAATGCGGATATACCGACCACAATTAGCGGTCAGCCAACGGGTGACCTAAGGTCGCCCTTACATATGTTATCTGAATATCTTCCCTATCGCCGAGAGCTTTTTTTCTTTCTGTCCTTTTCTCCATAAACCAAAGCCCAGATATCTCCCTCCACGGAAACATCTCCCGATTCAACGCTTATTTCGTTTATGTGCAGGTCTTTGCCTTTTATCGTCAGCTCTCCAAGCTGTGTGAAAAGCCTTATCTCATCCTCGTCAAAGCTGTCAACGTCCGTCACGCCCGAAAGCTGTAAACGCTGTCTGTTTTCAAGAATGGCATTGTGCCTGCCCTGAGTATCATTCATAAAAGCACCCCCTGATATTTTTTCTTATCTATGTATATTCGCTCCGTGTAAAAATATTTCTCTGAAAACGTTTTATATCCTTGACAAAAACGCCTTGAAAAGCTAAAATAAACATATGCAAAAAATCATAGTATCGAAAGGATATGAATGGCAGAGAATAAAAAGCTTATAACAGCAGACAACAGCTTTCTTACTTATATGGGCAGAATAGACTTTTCCGACAAAACACGCCCTGAGTTTTATTACGCAGGCTCAAATGTAAAAATGACTTTCACAGGCACAAGCGTATCCGCCGTGATAAAAAACCATAAGTATTTCAACATTCAGGAGCTTGGCTTTGTTTGGCTTTTTGTTATGGACGGCAAAGCACTCATAGGGTCACCCTTTTAAAAAGGCAGGGTGAGTTCGTTTCGAAATAGACAGCGAAAATGACGCAAGGGCCGTTGACGAGATAGCAAACGAGCTTAATGACCAGAAGATAACACATTTCATGTTCACAAGAACAGGCAAGGCGACCCCGGTCACCCAAGACTTCCTGAGCAGTATGAAATGGCGGAGGAGCTTACAGCTTATCTCTCAAACATGGGCGATAAAATTTGGGGCTAAAATCTGAAAAAATAATAGGGCGAACATTTCACATTGTTCGCCCGTTTTTTATGCCTGTTTTATCGGCTTTTTTGTTGTTTTCAGCTTAGATCCTGCTGTTCTGCCGACTGCCTGTCAAGCTCCATGCGGTAAGCAGAAAGTATCTCCTCCTCTATCTCATTGCGAAGCTCGCTGTCGATGGGGTGAACGATATCACGGAAAACCCCGTTGTCATCACGGCGGCTGGGCATAGCCACAAAAAGTCGCTCCTCCCCTTGCACTATCTTGATATCATGTACCGCAAAACTGCCGTCAAAGGTCAGGCTCACAACGGCTCTGAGCTTGCCCTCGTTTATAAATCTTCTGAATTTTATCTCTGTTATAGTCATTTTCCTGCGTCCTTTCTTGTGATGTAATACCTGTAGTAATATTTTTGCCTCTTTTTTTGAAAAATAATCAAAAAAGGGGTTTATTTTTTTTAGAAATGTTATATAATAAAATAAACATACATTCTGAATTATCTATTATTCTAAGGAGTATTACAAAGATGATAACAAATGAGATCTTGAAAAATATAAAGCACGTTCATTTTATCGGTATAGGCGGCTCTGGTATGTACCCTCTGGTGCAGATATTCCATTCAAAGGGATATTTCATCACAGGCTCAGACAATAACGAAACTGAAACTCTTGAAGCTGTAAGAAAGCTTGGCATCGAAGTTTTCCTCGGTCAGAGAGCCGAGAATATCAAGGGTGCAGACCTTATAATCTATACCGCCGCAATAATGTCAGATAACCCTGAGCTTATCGCCGCAAAGGCAAGCGGTGCGATCTGCTGTGAAAGAGCCGAGATACTTGGACTTGTCACAAGCTGGTATACGAACGCTCTTTGCGTTTCAGGCACTCACGGAAAGACCACAACTTCTTCCATGCTCACACAGATATTCGTTCAGGAGGGTACTGACCTTTCCTGCGTTATAGGCGGAAAGCTCCCAAGCATAGGCGGCTCAGGCAAGGCAGGCTCATCACAAACTATGGTCTGTGAATCCTGTGAGTTCGAGGACCATTTTCTCAGACTTTTCCCTGACGTTTCAATTATCCTGAACGTTGACGCAGACCACCTTGAGTATTTCAAGAATATTGAAAATATCATAAAGTCTTTCCATAAGTTCGCAACCATGGCTTCAAAAGCCGTTATCTATAATGGCGATGACGCAAATACCCTGAAAGCCGTTGAGGGTGTCGACAAGGAAATGATATCTTTCGGCTGGGATAAGAAAAACGATTATTCTGCCGTTATAAAGTCGAAAATGTTCCTGGCGACCATAACGTCATGAACGCCCTTGCAGCTATCGCTGCCGCAAGATATTCAGGCGTTTCATGGGAGGGTATCGAAAAGGGACTTGATACTTTCTTTGGCGCAATAAGACGTTTCGAGAAGATAGCCGAGGTCAAGGGCGTTACTATCGTTGACGATTACGCTCACCATCCAAAGGAGATCGAGTGTACACTGAAAGCCGCAAAGGGTCTTGATTTCAACAGAGTGTGGGCAGTTTTCCAGCCTTTCACCTATTCAAGAACAAAGATACTCATGAATGATTTTGTGAAAGCGCTTTCTATTGCAGATATTGCCGTTGTAACGGATATCATGGGAAGCCGTGAGAAAAATACCGACGGTGTTTATGCTGAACAGCTTGCAGAGAAGATACCGAATGCAGTTTGGTTCAAGACCGACCACGAGCTTGTTGACAAGCAGACTGCACAGCAGAAGGAATATAACTTCTCACAGTGTATCGACTATATAAAGAAAAACTGCAAAGAGGGCGACCTTGTTATAACTCTTGGCTGCGGAGATGTCTATAAGCTTGCAAAAAGGCTTGCAAAAGAGCTTTAAGTTTAGAAGATAAAGATTTATTGATATAACAGAAAGGACGGAGCTATGAGAAAAGTAACCGAGAACGAGAAAATGGTATTCGAGTTCATAAAGGATCGCATAGAAGAGGGCTATCCGCCGACAGTTAGGGAGATATGTGCAGAGTTTGGCTTTAAGTCTACCTCAACAGCCCATAGATATATAAATAATCTCACCGCAAAAGGTCTTCTTGAAAAGGGAAATAACCGGAACAGAGCCATAAGGCTCACAGGCGGCAACGGCATGAAGATCCCCCTTGTGGGAACTGTCACCGCAGGTATCCCTATCACTGCCATTGAGGAGATAACAGACTATATAAGCTTCCAGCCTGCAAGGCATTACAGCAATCCGCTTTTTGCCCTAAAGGTAAGGGGAGAGTCCATGATAAACGCCGCTATCCTTGACGGAGATATGGTAGTTATAGAGCAGACCCCATATGCAGAAAACGGCGATATAGTCTGCGCACTTGTTGACAACGAGTCAGCTACCATAAAGACTTTCTATAAAGAGGACGGCCATTACAGACTACAGCCTGAAAATGACACCATGGATCCTATCATAGTAGACGAAGTAAGCATACTTGGCAAGGTTGTGGGCGTTGTAAGATATCTGTAAATATAGATAAAGAAGATTTGTAGGGGCGAACAGCGTTCGCCCGTGTCATTAAACAAAACGGGCGGATAGTCCAACATAGATATATAAAAAACTTCGACAAACAAAACAGTTCTAAGTGTGTAAAGGATTGGTAATAATGAGCAGACATTGTACATTCTGCGGTTCTAAGCTGGAGGACGGAGCTAAGATATGCACCAACTGCGGAAAAATGGTACCTATCGCCTCATCGACCCAAAGACGTGGCGAGCAGGAGTTTATAGACCGTTCAAGGATACAGGGCATACCGAAGCGTGTTTACGAACACCCGAAAAGAGCCGAAGCAGAGGAAAGAATGCGCCGAGAGCAGGAAGCCCGCAGGGTAGAGCGTGTAAGAGAGACAGACCGAAACAGAGAAATGAGGGCGGCAGACTATAGGCGCACCCCAACTGAACATTCAAGCAGCGGCAAAGTATGGTAAGGGCAAAAAGATACTAAAGACTCTGTTTAAGATCACAGTGGTAATACTGGTGATATATTTTGTGATCGCCTTTGTGAGAATATTCAGCGTAAGACATTCCACCTACGATTTCGATACCGAAATGAAATTGGCAAGCGAAAATTACGGCGAAGCCGTTGACGCATATTTCAAAGACGGCAAGTGGAAATATAACATCTTTAAAAATCAGGTGTCCTATGAGGGAACTTCCGAAAGTGGCGACGATTATGTTATGATATTCGGCAAGAATGACGGTCAGACTGTCGTAAGGCAAATGACAAAGAACAGCAAAAAAGTCGCTTCTGACAGCATAATGAACGATGTCATGGGAATGTTCATGTTCGAGAAAAAGGTCACAGGATAAAAAATAAGCGCATAATTATGTAGTTATTTGTAGTGGCGAACAGTGTTCGCCCGCATTTTGACACGCATTATAAAACGAAACGGACGAAGTAAAAAAAGCTTCGTCCGTTTATTGTTTTGCAGGGGATCGTCCCACTTTTTTTTGCTGTTTTGTTTTTTAACAGCCTAATTTACACTATTGTCACGCTTTTCATCAAACATTCTGTAATACTGCACAGTTTCATATTCGTTCAGCGTGTCCTTGTATTTGTCAGCCACATCATTTATAGAATACCATTCTCCGTCAGCCGTCTTGTAGCCGTAAGAGCTTATTATCGGAATGTCACAGCGTATCTTGTCAAGCTCCTGCTGATATCTCGACTTTGGGAGCCCAGCCGCTTCCATGACCTCGTTTGAAAGATAGTTAAGGCTTATATCGTCTATCTTCTCCGCTTCAACGCCCTTGTTGCTCCAAATAAGGAAAGGAGTCTGTCGAAGTCTTGAGTAATCCTCCGTTGAAAGTAAAGCCACGTCCTTGCCATAGAGATATTCCGTGAAGTCTATGATATGCGGATAATGGTCGCCGAACATTACGATTATGACCTCTTCCTGCTTGTGTCGGAAATAGTTTATAAGCTCTCCCAAAGCTTTGTCAGACTGATAGATAAGATTTAGATATTCCTGTGCCGCAGGGTTGTTGTAGTCCTCAAAGGTTATCTCATGAATAACACCCTCCGGATGATCATACGGCGCATGGTTCTGCATGGTCGCTGTCCATACAAAATAAGGCGAGCCTGCGTATCTTTCATATTGCTCTTCAATATATCTGAAAATGGTTTCATCTGTGATATTTCCGTTGAAATATTGGATATCGCTCATTCTGTCCTGAAAATTGTATATCCTGTCTTTGAATTGAAGCTGTTCATAGGCGTTGCCTATATCCCATAGTCCCTCAGAGCAAGGCGAGATAGCCTGCGTTGTGTAGCCAAGCTCGTTTAGCCAGCTCACAAGACCGTTTTGTTTGTCGTTGAGATACTGGGTGAATACCGCACTTCCCGACGGCAAAAAGCCAAGAGTGTTGCCAGTAAGAAATTCATACTCAGAGTTGCAGGAATAAGAAACGGAAACATATCCGCTTATGCTTTCCTCCTGCAATTTGTGATAGTTGGGCAGATAGTCTTTGTTAGTCTTGAACTGAGCGATATGCTCAAAGTCTGCAAAGGATTCGTTCATGATAGCAATGATAGCAGGCTTTTTGTCAGCCTTTTGTACCTCATACTGAGTTATGATATCCTCAGCCTTTTGAGTGGAGTAGCCATCAGGCTTCGTCACACGGTTAAACATTCCGTCAAAGCAGAACATAAGGTCATAGCCTACGCACCTGTATGTGTCTGCATTTTCTGCACCTGAAAAGTTCAGCCTGATGTATCTGTTCTTTATACCAAGGTCATAGGCAAACCTGCCACCATATACGAATACGAAACACCCTGTGATAACAGCTACACCCGATATTATCCTGCTGCGTATTTTTATCTTCCTTACTTTTGTCGTCACCGTTACAGCGAAAATAAGAATAAGATCACAAAGCACAAACATCACGTTGCCGTCTAAAAACAGTGAGTACATTCCGTTTATCTCACTGACTGACTTTATGTTGGCAAGGTCGGCAAACTGAACAGGATTTCCCCTGAACTCGGTGACATAATACTGTGCCAAAGCATATATGGCAAATATGACGTTCACTCCGCAAAACCAGGCGTGTGGCTTCGGGAATATCACCGCACCTATAAGATATAAAAGCCAGCAGAGCAATATTCCAAGGAGAATGTAAAGCACATTGCTCTTTGGAAAATATGACCCCATTACAAAGTCCGGAAGAAAATAAGAATTTAGTCCAAGCATAAAAGCCGCCGTGAAAGGGTCGATGCAGCCTTTTGTTTCGCTCTTTTTCAGCTTCTTTTGCATTGAGAAAAATTTCGCAATAATAAATACCAGTGCCAGCTCAACGGCGCAAGCCCCTATAAGCGCATAATTTCGTTCTTTCGGCAGGAAGTTGTCTTTGTCCATGTATATGCCCAACAAAGCACAGATGACTCCTACCGCTATAACTGCCGCTATGGCACTTATAAATCGTAATGTTTGCATTCCGTCAGGCGACGCAAACCATGCTCCTATCTTTTTCAGCAAGCCTTTTTTATCCTTTGCCTGCTGTGTTTGAATGTTTTGTTGTTCTTTCATTACAATATACTCTTTTCTGTTGATTTACACGCATTTTACAATACCTATTCATTATAGCATAGCTATTAGCAAATTACAACAGCTAAAATCAACGAATATTTTCCTGCATGATGTCAGGTGTTCACAATTAATTTACCCCATGCTTCAAAGAGTGTGTAAATTGCTCTTGAAAAAGGGACGGCAACGTGTTATAATATTTATGTATTTCAAAAACATAAGGAAAAAAGAGGTAAATATATGTCACATGAGAAGATACTGGTGCTTGACTTTGGCGGACAGTACAATCAGCTTATCGCAAGACGTGTGAGAGATCACCACGTTTATGCAGAGATAAAAAGCTTTGAAACTCCACTTGAAGAAATAAAAGCAGCAGGCTATAAGGGCATAATCTTCACAGGCGGACCAAACTCCGTTTATGATATGACTTCCCCGCATTATGACAAGGCTATACTTGACCTTGGCATACCAGTCCTCGGCATCTGCTACGGCTGTCAGCTTATTTCATGGATGAGCGGTGGAAAGGTAGAAAGCTGTAAAAAGAGCGAGTATGGCAAGATAGGGATAACAGCCTCCGCAGAGAGCAAGCTTTTCAAGGACGTTCCTGAGAAGAGCATAGTATGGATGAGCCATACCGACTATGTCAGCGAAGCACCTGAGGGCTTTGTTATCACTTCCCATTCAGATGATTGCCCATGTGCGTCAATGGAGAATGCAGAGAAGAAGATATATGCCGTTCAGTTCCACCCTGAGGTAACTCACAGTGAGTATGGTAACGTCATTTTGAAAAACTTCCTTTACGAGGTCTGCGGCTGTAAAGGCGATTGGGTAATGGATAACTTTATCGAGAACACAGTTGCAAAGCTTAAAGAGCAGATAGGCGATAAGAAAGTAGTTTTGGGACTTTCAGGCGGAGTTGACATCAGTTGCCGCAGGACTTATCAGCCGTGCAGTGGGCAAACAGCTCACCTGCGTGTTCGTAGATCAGGGCCTTATGAGAAAAGACGAGGGCGACTTTGTTGAGGAAACTTTCACAAGACTTTTCGATATGAGATTTGTAAGAGTAAACTGTCAGAAGCAGTTTCTTGAAAAGCTCAAAGGCATAACAGATCCAGAGGAAAAGAGAAAGACTATCGGAACAGAGTTCTATAAGGTATTCTGGGATAAGATCAGAGAAGAAGCAGACGGCGGATTTTTCGCACAGGGTACTATCTACCCTGACCGAATCGAAAGCGGAAAGGGCGACGCTGCCACAATAAAAACTCACCACAATCAGGTGAAAATGCCTGAGGACATCAACTTTGACGGCGTTATAGAGCCATTGGGCGACCTTTTCAAAGACGAGGTAAGAAAAGTTGGTGAAAAGCTCGGCATACCAAAGGAGCTTGTATGGCGTCAGCCGTTCCCAAAGGCCCAGGACTTGGCGTAAGAATAATCGGTGAGATAACAGAGGATAAGATAAAGGTGTTGCAGGAAGCAGACGCCGTTTTCCGTGACGAGATCAAGAAAAGCGGAATTGAGAGCAGCCTGAGCCAGTTCTTTGCAGTTCTCCCGAACGTCCAGACAGTAGGCGTAATGGGCGACCACAGAACCTATGACCACCTTATAGCTATCAGAGCCGTAACAACAGACGACTTCATGACAGCCGATTGGGCAAAGATACCATACGATGTTCTCGCAAGAATATCCAACAGGATAACAAACGAAGTAGACCATGTAAACAGAGTAGTTTACGATATAACCTCAAAGCCACCGGGAACGGTGGAGTGGGAATAGTTCCCTTTGGTTTAGATGTGCCGAAAAGCCCAGTATTTATGCGGGTCTCGGGACTTGGCACTTTTTGAACAACCGTTTTTGCAACACTTTTTTCAAAAACGTGTTTTCGGGCAGATGAAATAGTCCCCCCCTTGGCTTGCAACTAAACCTAAGGCTTTTGCCCTGCTTTGGGCAGAAGCCTTTTTTGCATATTTGATAAAATTCCCTTTTTAATATATCATCAAATCAGATAAAAACAGCGAGGTGGATAGTATGAAAGCAGAAAAAAAACCATATATATTTAAGTGCAAAAGAAAGAAACGAAATTGTTGCTTCCCTTATAATTCTAAAAACAAATTGATTGAACAAAAGGTAGTTACATTTGAAAATAGAAATATGGAAAAATAAATGATAAGACCTCCTGTGTGCAAATAGATAACTCACAGGAGGCACTATAGTATACGGTATTATCAATAGATTATTCTGCAAATCCCTGCTGTTCCGTTTCGTATTCGACTTTAGATTAATTTCCTTGGTTGGTGGAGGCGAACAGGTGACGGAATATGAAGCGGCAGAACGAACCAACAACTAAGATCTGCAGTGGGTAAGCCATAATGAAATTTAGACAAATGGTCTGGAGCCAGATAAAAATCAGGTTCGAAGTGATTCCTGAGGATTCGATGGTTCCAAGCAGGCTCATAAGCGGCACCATTGTACAGACTGTGAAAGTCTGGATGCAGAGGATGATGAAGATTGGTCGGTCAGTTGGTTTTGCCACGCGGAATGCGAAGTATTTGGACGTTTTGGTGGCAATGAAGAATGCACAGAGAAGCCCGATGAACCATTCCAATGGGAAAGAATGCAGTGCGTGTTTGAAGGTAGCAGCCTGAAGTTCGCCGGTGTGGATGGCGACATTATAAACGCCCATGATAAAAATCATACAGCCGGATGTGATAAGGGTAAAAATGAATTCCTGAAATTTTGTTTTTGGCATAGTAAGCCCTCCTTATAAAAAATAATAAAAAATTTCGTATAAACACAAAAATGTCGCCTATCCGTCTGACAATGGATAAACGACATTTTATGTCATATTTATTATATCAAGTATTGGGGTTCAATGTCATAGGGATTTTGCATGAAAATATAAATGAAAAGTAAAAAAGTTCTGTGGGATCTTTGAGAAAGCTTTGCAGAATAACTAGCACTAAGCAATGACTATAACGGTCAGTGTTTCTTTTTGATTTTATAAAAAATCGTCTGACATTCTTCAAAGTCACCACCTAAAACGCTAAGTTCTGTTAGAAAAGTCAGTATGCCTGCTTTTTTCTGTGATGAACTCAAAGAGTACATTGGTTTGCAATACGAGCCTACAAGAGAGCAAAGGATATTCCAAATATCAAAATCGAAGTTGGCAAACAATTTTCACTTGCTTTCAGATGAAGCAGGACTAAAACGAATAACAATTCACGGCTTGCGTCATTCGCACGTTTCGCTTCTTATAAGCAAGAAGTATGACATATTTGAGGTGTCAAAACGAGTAGGTCATAAGTCAGTTAAGACAACACAAGATATTTACGGTCATCTATTTTATGATGTATAAAAGAGCATTGCCAATGATTTGGACAAGCTCAGGAGAGGAGCATAATATGTCAACAAAAACAACGACAATCATAACCGCTTTCGTTCCCAGACGATAGCATTTAGGGTATCTTCCGAAGAAGAAAAGCTGATAAATTCAGCAGTGGCACTTTCAGGACTGACCAAATAGGACTACATCGTGAAGCGGCTGCTGTGCCGTGATGTGGTAGTGCAGGGCAATCCGAGAGTATACAAGGCTCTGAAAAATCAGCTTGCCGAAGTCCTCAGCGAGCTGAAAAGAATCAAGAACGGCTCTGCCGTGAACGATGAGCTGCTGTCCACGATACAGCTCATTACAACAACTCTGAATGGTCTGAAAGGAGATAGAGAATGACCGAAGAAAGAGAAATGACCGCCCCTATGACCTCTGTTGGCACAGAGGTCGGGCAGTCACCAAATGTTACTACTGATATTATACCAGATTACGGGGAGAATTTCAACCCCACAGCCGAGGAAATGTTCGAGGCTCAGATGCAGTATGAACAGGAAATGCAGGCACAGACAAAAGAATGAAGCTAAAAGGAGTCATTGTTTATTTTAATCCTACAAAATTTACAATGGTTATTACCGAAGATATGAAACCTATCAAACCAAAAAAGAATGATATAATTTTTAACTTTTTATCCTTTTTCATCTTATTTTTTAATTTTGATATTTCTTGATCTTTCTCAAATAGTCTTCCATCATTATACGAGTTAATACATCGAAATAATGATTTGATTTCATTTTTTAAATTGTCATTTTCTAATTGATTAATAACAGCATTTAGTTTTTCGTCATTGTAAATCAGTTCCTCCTTAAATGTCTTCAAAATTTCCCGTAATCTTGCTATTTGTAGTTCATTCTTTTCAGGTGGAAGTTGATGTTTTGGATCATGAAAGTTAGTTATCAAACGTTCTATCAACTGGATAATCGTAAGATAACATCCCATTGATGTAGAATATGTGGTGAATATCTCTCTAAAGCTTTCAACCATATTTTTGAGTTCAGCCTCGCTTCCCAAAATACCTCTGGATTTTTTGAAATTTCTTTTCAGCACGTTTGGCTGATATTGCAGAGGAAACCACTATTACAATTATAAATAATAATGATCCTATGGCAAAGACTGCTAAACTAATGGATTCGATTTTTAGAAAAGTGTCATTCATATTAATCTCCTAATGTTTTATTGATTGTTAAAATTATACCACATAATCTAAATAAAGTCAATCAAATAATGATTTGAATCAGATATAGGTATCGGGGCGAGACCAGCCCGACAAGAAGTTCGTGCTCACCCGAAATAAAGAAACGCTGTGCTGGGAACTGAGCGGTGAGAAGTCTCCCGAATACACGGAGCCGCCTGAGCCTGTGCTTGAAGCTATCGGCAATTTCATCACTGCGGACAATCCGACTTGGGAGGGTACGGCGACCGAGCTTATCGAAAAGCTGGAGCTTGACATCAAGCCGAATGCCCTGTCGCTGAAACTGAATATCAATGCAGGAAAGCTGTACAATCTTTTCTTTGTGCAGGATGAGTTTCAGTATCAGCCTGTTGATGGCGATCCGAAAGCAACGGTGTGCTATGTCAGAGGTGATAGCGGAAACAAGTCTTTTCATGATATGACTGATGCAGAAAAGGAAAACTTTCTCGTTACAAGTTATTGAGCGTGACGATGTGTGACGGTCGTGACGATGTTTGTGAGGTCTCAAAAGACCGTCACCATCGACACGCATCGTCACGGGTAGAAGAAAAATATACGGGAAGGGGGTGTAAAAAATGCCCGATATGGAAAGGGTAAAAGCGCTGACTTCTATCCTTGAAGAAAGAAGTGGTCTTGATGTGCGTGAAGCGCTGGTTCGTTTTTACAATTATCTATCAATCGAGGAGACCAGAATTTATGATAAGGAGACAGACTATCTGCTTGACACGCTCGGTGTTGAGATCGAGCTGCCGTTCTGATTCAGGATAGCGAACTTGGACATTTTTGTCCGAGTTAAAATTGAGGATAATCGCATAGACTTTAGCTCACTTTTGAGCGAAAGTTCATGAGTAGAATCATCATTTTTGAAATGCTGATTTTGAAAAATGTAATGCGGATTTCTGCATTACTGTGTCCACATTTTCGGCTGCTCTGTCAGCCGTCCTTCTCCAGTAAGGGATAGCCCCGCAGGGCGGAGTAGTTCTTGTGGCGGTCTGATGCTGCCGCAAGTACTACGGAGTTACAAGCGGCGCTCTGCACCGTTGTAATCGTTGCTCCGAAGTTATTTTCCCTGCGACCATTCCTTGCGTCGTTCAAGGAAAATTTGCCCGTCAGGGCTGGCGATAGCCCTTCCGCCTTAGCGGTCAAGAAAGGAGTTGATGCCTATGTTTTTGTATTGGATTTCGTAGAGATAGAGAAGTAAATCCAATGAACAAGAAAGGGAATTTTATGAAACAAAAAAGAATTTCATTCGGTCAGGGAAAAGGTTCTCTGACTCACAATAACAGGGAGTTCGTGGCGGACAATGTTGATCCGCTCCGTACTCCGCAGAACATCACCTTCGTGCGTCAGCCGATAGGCGAAGCATACGATCAGCTTTTTGCTGAATCCACCTAGCGTTATAATGCCAAACAGAAGCGTAACGACCGCAAGGTTCAGGGAAGCTATTACGAGTATCTCTTTGGGGTAAAACCCTGCAACACTGTCCGCACTGCCGCCGACAAACGCAAGAGCTTTTATGAGGACGTTGTGCAGATCGGCAAGATAGAAGATTCGGGTTACGGCACTGAGGATGGGCTTCGGTGAGGGTAAGCAGGCTATTGCACGTTGGCGAGCTGCCGAGGTCGAGGTGCTGAATAAAATCTGCCTTGAACACGGTATCCAGCCCCTCGCTCCCGAAAAGGCGAGAGGGACTTTACAGATACCGGAATACAAGGAAAAACGCAGGCAGGCGGACGAGCTGGCGGTGCAGAATGCTCAGGCAGCAGCGGAGCTTTCGGAGAAGCAGGCAAAGAGTGAAAAGCTCGATGCTCAGATTGAGAAAAAGACTGCCACGGTCAATGCAATCATGAGCTATCTGCCCGACCTTGAAAAAGGCAACAAGGTCGAGGACGATTGCCTTGCTATCAGACAGGAGCTTGACAGTCTGCTTGACGGTAAGCTGTCTATCATGAAACACAAGGACGATATCATTGCCAAAGTTGAAAAGCTCGGCAAGATCGCAGCGAAAGCGGCTGATGCTTCGCACAGGAAAAGTCTTACCATATATGACCTGCGTGAACTTCTCCAGAAGAAAGATAATGAATACGATGATCTTTGGCATAAGGCTGCGGAGCGTTCGGGACGTATCAACGAGCTTACCTATGAGGTTTCAACTCTGCAAGCAAAGGCTGATGTACAGGCTGAATTTATCGGTCTGTCCAAAAAATGCGAACCGCAGAAATTCGCTGAGGTGAAACAGCTTCAAGAGCATATTCAGGCTCAGCGTGAGGAAGAACAGATACAGCAGTCCGCCACCAGAAAGAAAAAATCGTGGGGACTGGAATAACAGAAGGTTTTATTATGATCATCAGAAGCAAAGACAAGGTTCAGGTGTGCGGCAAGAGCAAGCCCGTATGGGTGCTTGACACCGATGCCCTGACCGTTACCCACAACACCGCCGATGCCGAGCCGAGCCGAGCGTGACAACATTCAGCTCCGATCACATCAAGTATCACCTGCACTACTCGGCGGAGTACCGTCCTGTAAGGCTGAAAAAGCTCGTCAACGACGGCACGATACTCGAAAATGATACTGAGTATCTCAGAGCCGTAGCGGTCGGTGATCTTGCAAAAGCGAGAGGTCTGGAGAATATGGATCGCTTGATCGCCAGAGATCCGGTGTATGCGGCTATGGTGTATGTGTGAAATATTAATATATGCCGTTCGATATTATATCGAGCGGCATATAAATATAATTAATTATCGATGGATAACGAAGTGGATTCGTTCGCAATCTTATCAATGAGCAGTATACCATACAAGAAATTCATCAGCTTAATGCAATCTAACTGCGTTTTTCTTTTTTTGAATGTCCATGTATTATAAAATGACGATTGAGATTTGATGGTTCATCTTGCGTAAAGTCACTTTGGGCTGCTAATGAATCCATAGTAGCCTCAAAAGTCAATTCAAGAGTCAAAACTGCATATTCTGTTTCATCTAATGAGCCAGTGTCTTCTAATTTCTTTAAAAGTGTTCTGCCTCGTGAAGAAATATTGGTATTTCTTGCTTCAGACAATACGCCATCAATAACTGAAAGTAATCCTACAGCAGCGATAGTGTACATTTCTCCATTGTATGCACTTATTGCTTGATTGAACAGTATACTATTGTCTTTTAGAAAGATATGTTTTTCGCATTCAGATGTAATATGTTGGATTAACTCGGCATCATCTTGGAGTGCAAATTCAAGCAGAACCGTGTCAGTAGATTTATTTGAAAGCAATTGATCTACTAAATACTCAGGTAATGGCTTCCAATAAACAAACTGTGATTCTTCTAATTTTCGGATTGCTGACAACGGTCTTATGCGATCAGCAAATTTTGCAAGAATCTCACCATAATTCTTTTGAAAAGTTTGCTATCTCCTCACGAATAGGCTTAAATACTTCGTTATATGCTTGTATTGATGCTTGGATTGAATCGGACAATCCCTTATAGTTTTCCAAAACAGCAATAAGAGGACGAGCAATGGTTTCTATGTTCTGAGTCATCTTATTAATTGGTTCAGTCATTTCTTGGAGCCGTTGGGACATACTAATTAACGGTTTCATTGCTTCCTGCAACTTAGCGGAATAATCTCCAAAAGCAAACAACTCCGAATAATTGAAAGAATTATCAGCCATCTTAACTTCTTCCTTTCTAAAAGCTCTATTACTATTGTATCACAGATTGATGCTAATTTCAAGATAAAGCCGAAGGATTCTGCGTGAGTCCTTCGGCTTTATTTTGTCAGCTCGGCTGTGATTTTCCCCAGAACAGCATACTGCTCATGCGTGAGCTGCCTGCCCGTCTGAGCGTTTTTGATACGATAGGCATCGACCAGGGCTTTGACAGTCTCGGTCTGTGCTTCGGTTAGCCCGTGAGTAGAGAGTGTCCCCTGATGCTTCATACCGCATAGGGTGTCCATTGAAACGTTGAAGATACTGGCGATAGAACGAAGTGTCTCAAATGGCGGTGTCATTGTATTAGCTTCATATTTGCTGATAGTGCCCTCTGTAACATCGAGCATTTCTCCGAGCTTCTTCTGCGTTATTTTCCGTTCCTTGCGTAATGATCTTATCAAAGCTCCAAGATCATACACTTGCCTCACCTCCAAGTTTCTCTTTTGGAATATTATACCCAAATATACTTGTCAATTTCGATAGATTGTGCTATAATATATTCTATATACGAAAGTTTCAGGGTAAAAAGTTTCAGTAGATGCAAGTTTTCGGAGGCGTAATATGGCAGGTAACAGTAATCTACATATGTCGAAGGCAGGAAAGACCGATGAATTTTACACGCAGCTATCCACAATAGAAGAAGAACTGCGTCATTATAGAAAATATTTCAAAGGAAAGACGGTACTCTGTAACTGTGATGATCCCTACGAGAGCAATTTCTTTAAGTATTTTGCTTTGAACTTCAATGCTCTCGGACTAAAAAAGCTGATAACCACTTGTTATGCAACTTCTCCTATCACATATACTCAGCTATATTTGTTTGCTGATGCAGGCGAGGGAAAGAAGCCATACAAGATAGAGATAACAGAGGTCACCGATGCAAACGGCGATGCAACAGTTGATCTGAGTGATGTGGAATATCTGCTGCGAAACAATAAGAACGCCCTTACGCTTCTGAATGAGGACGGTGATTTCCGTTCCAGAGAGTGTATAGCTCTGCTGAATGAATGTGATATCGTGGTAACGAATCCACCTTTTTCTCTGATGAAAGAGTATATCCCTTTACTCGCTGAGAGCGGAAAGCAATTTCTTGTCCTCGGTAATATGAATCATATAACGTTTAAGGAGATATTTCATTATTTCAGAGAGAATAAGATGTGGCTCGGATATAATGCAGGGCATTTCTGGTTCAAAGTGCCTGATTACTACGAAGCCAAGAATACTGATTACAAGCAGGACGAGGACGGTCAGAAATGGCGCAGACTTGGTAATATCTGCTGGTTTACGAATATGGATATAGATATTCGTCATCAATTTCTTGATTTGTATAAACACTTTAGTATTCAAGAGTATCCTGAGTATGATAATTATGATGCCTATTTTGTAAAAACTGTTGCTGATATTCCCTGTGATACTGATAAGCCACTTGCTGTTCCTATTACATTCCTAAGTTCCTTCTCTCCAGATCAATTTGAATTATTAGATGCCAATCAATTCAGAAAATACGATGAAGTCCCCGTTAAAAGTCATGGACTGATAAAAGATAAAGATGGTACTATCAAAGGAAAAGCAACGTATGCAAGGTTATTGGTTAGAAATCGAAATCCCGAAAAGGAGTGATACATAATGAAAATCGACCGTATTAGGCACTTGGCTTTCAGATGCGAAACTGCATTTTTCAAAGCCTACCTGTGCCGCCTACAATATGGCGAAGAACTATGTGTCGGGTTCCCCTATCAGACAGGAATACCTCGAAACCGCTATCAGGTGGATCGCTGCCCGTGACGGCTTGGATACGATAGAAGAATATATGGCGCTTCATCAGCACGATGATAACGCCAACCAGATATGGATATATTTCAAGCGTGTGATTGAATGGGTTGAAACGATATTCCCCGTATATCGCAAAAGAAATGAAAGGCATAGAGTGGGGACTGCTCTATAACACATACAAAGATGCAGAACTTGATCCCGATGCTCTCGAAGCTGCTATAACAAGGCTTATGGCTGACGATGATGTAAGCAATAAAAAAGGAATATATACCTACATCCTCAACGGTGATGAACGTAATCTCAGCATCAGACCATTCTCTGATACACAGAAGCGTGAAGCATACGAACGTCAGAAGTTGTTTCAGGGGGATTATTTATTTGCTGTGGAGGTGCTTATGAAACTTACAAAAATAAAAATTCAGAACTATCGTTGTTTTGGAGAAGAACAAATAATAGATTTTGATGACTTAACTGCTTTTATTGGAAATAACTGTTCTGGAAAAACAACAGCTATGTCTGCGCTTAATTGTATTTTTTTCAAATAATAGCAACGATAGAATACTTAAACGCAGTGATTTTCATCTTCCACATGATAAGAGTTGGAACTCACTCGATCATCAAGAACTATTTATAGAAGCCGTTTTTGTTTTTGATGAATTAGCTGAAAAAGATGCTGATCTTTCAGCTATCCCTGTATTTTAGAGTTTTGTGGTGGATGAACGAGGTGGAACACCCTATCTGCGAATAAGGCTAGAAGCATCATGGGAAAAAAGCAACAATATTGAGGGTGCAATAGAGAACAAAGTATACTATATTACTTGTTCTGAATCAGAAGCAATTACAGAAAGTGCTAAATCCCCAGCAAATCGAAAAGATTTAGATCAGATCAGAGTTATCTATGTTCCAGCAGTTCGAGATCCTTCAAAACAACTTAAGAACACTTCTGGAACAATGATCAACCAAATAATGAGCAAGGTAAATTGGAGTGACGAATCTCAAAAGCAGATAAACGACTCAATTGAAGCCTTGAATCAAAGTTTTTAGCAGAAAAAGGTATCTCTGTGATTAGTGAATCAATAAATAGCCAATGGAAGATGTATGATTCAGATTCTCGTTACACAAATGCACAGTTGAGATTTAACAGCACGGATATTGATTCTTCAATTAAGAATTCGGAAGTAGTATTCTCGCCTGCCCCTATGGCAAAAGAATGTTCCATTGATGAATTGAGTGACGGCCTTCGTTCGTTGTTTTATATTTCACTAGTGGACAGCATCCTTAATGTTGAAATACAAATCAAACAGGAAATGCCTTCTTATCCAGAACAGCTATCATTTTCATTCACTCCGCCTGTATTAACTATTATTGCTCTTGAAGAACCTGAAAATCACATTGCCCCACATCTTATTGGTAAGTTGGTTCACAATTTAAAAGCATAGCTTCAAAAAGCAACGCACAAACTATATTAAGTTCTCATTCTTCTTCAATAATCAAGCGAGTAGAACCAGAAAACCTAAGATATTTTAGAATTGATTCTAGACATGATACAACTTCTGTCCGCTCGCTAACTTTACCTGACAAGGAAAAGCTGTCCGATCAGTATAAATATATAAAGGAAGCGGTAAAAGCTTATCCTGAATTATATTTCGCAAAACTGGTGATTTTAGGTGAAGGTGATAGTGAAGAAATCATTTTACCTAAGGTATGGAACGCAAAGAATGGTGATACTGATATAAGCGGGATATCAATCGTTCCATTAGGCGGACGCCATGTTAATCATTTCTGGAGATTGCTCAATGATTTGAAAATTCCACATATAACCCTTTTGGATCTAGATCGAGAACGTGATGGTGGCGGTTGGGGACGAATAGCATATGCAGTAGAGCAATTAATCCAATATAATCCTGAGAAGAAATCGTTGCTACAATCAGACAAAGGCACGATTAGTCTTGATGCGATGAAAAAATGGAATGTATCGGATAATATGGACTTATGGATTAAGTGGTTAGAAGAAAATGATGTGTTCTTCTCATCTCCATTAGACATTGATTTTTTGATGCTCGAACAATATAAAGATGTATATATTTCTACACTTGAGTCATCAGAGGGTCCTCAACTAATGGTTTCAGAAGAGGGAAAAAAAACATAGGAATAAAATAATCGATATAGAAACACAAGGGAAAACATCTTTGCCGGAG
>VOFI01001259.1_pt1 | contig 20001 bp, 21 predicted proteins | sample 5384131 | NCBI WGS metagenome assembly VOFI01 (sample SAMN12384728, study PRJNA508395) | human gut metagenome | isolation source: healthy gut H | host: Homo sapiens
CGAGATAACCATAAGCGAGATACTTGTGCCGAGAGTAAATATCGAGGGTGTTGAGCTTCATGAGGATATGGAGAGCATAAAAAACGCTTTGTGCAGACAAAGTTTTCAAGGCTCCCCCGTGTATGACAAGGACTTAGACCACATTGTGGGACTTATCCACCAGTCTGACTTTTTGAAATGTATCTCAAGGGCAAGACGGACATAAGCCTTATAATGAACAAGCCACTTTACATAACCGAAAACCGCAAGATCTCTGAGATCCTGAAGCAGATGCAGCGCAAAAAGGTGCATATGGCGGTGGTGCTCGACCAATATGGCGGTACGGAGGGCATTTGTACTCTTGAGGATATCATAGAGGAGCTTGTGGGCGAGATCTATGATGAAAGCGACGAGGAGGATACCTCACTTGTGAAAATAAGCGACGGTGTTTACGAAGCGTCGGCGGAGCTTTCGGTATCGGATTTTCTTGAGAGGATAGGACTGCCGGAGGATACTATCGAAACCGAAAGAACATCTCTCGGTGGCTGGGTAATGGATATGCTTGACAGACTTCCTGAGCAGAATGAAGTTATAAGCTGTCCGCCTTTTGAGATGACAGTGAAAATGGAGGACGAGCAGAAAATAGACAGGATACGCTTCAAGATATCCGAAGAGGAGCTTGAAAGCAAGAAGGCGGAGGAAGAAAATGCCTAAGCAGATAATGCATATTTACAGCGTTATAGCCTGCGTAATGAATGTGAGAATGGCATTTATAATACTGTTCTCAGCGTTAGGCTCGCAATCGGGGGTAGATACCCTTATAGGAAGCCAATCGCAGAACGAATTTATACAAAGTCAGTATGCAAGCTGGATATGTCTAGCCATTGCTACTCTGTTTTCGGTGATACTTGGCATTTTGGCGGTAGTATGGCTTGTGAAAAATAAAAAGAACTGATAAATCGGCGTTGCGTAGGGGCGACCTTGGGTCGCCCGTTATTTTGTATGTTTCACAGCATACAGGTCTTAGAAAATCATAGAGTAAGGAAGAAGAAAAAATAATGTTTTTGCTTATACTTGTAGTTGTATGCTACACGATATGTTCCCTTAGTGACAAGTACGCTGTTTCAACGGCAAAATTCAACGGCGATGAGCTTGGATTCTTAATGGCGGCGGCAACGGCTGTTTTCATGGCTTGCTGTCTGCCTTTCCTCGACAGGACTATTACGCTTAGCTGGCAGTCATTTGCGGCGATAGGTCTGTTGTGCTTGTCGAAGATCCTTGAATTTAAGCTTTCGGCTATTATCCTTGATGAAATATCAGCCTTTGAGCTTAAGGCTTGGCTTGGTATCACCCTTTTCATGTCCTATGCAACGGATATTTTCCTTGGTGAAAAGCCGAGCGTTTTCAAGTTTCTTTTTATCGTGCTTACTGTTGCAGGACTTGTTTTTATCGCAAAATCAGGCAGAACGGACAGCGGCAATATAAATTACCGCAGGATAGTTGTTCCTCTGGTGTTCTATCTTTTGGCAAGATACGGCTACGGCATAGTTGTAAGAGCGTCGGAGAATTACATATCCTCGACCATGGCGCTGTTCTTTGCGCTTATGGCTATCATACTTCTGCCAAGGGCGAAGCCTTTGGAGATATTCAAGAAAAATCAAAAGGGCGCATGGGTGGTTGTGCTTACAAAGATTCCGAATGTGGCAGGTCTGCTTGCGGAGAACGCTGTTATTGCTGTGAGCCTTGCGAGTGCGTCATTTATCCAGCCTATGATACTGTGTTCGCTGTTTGTTATAGCGCTCATAAGAAAAGAGCCTATCACAAAGCTGAGATTTATCGGCAGCGTTATTTGTATGGCGGGTATAATCGGATTTCAGATATGTTAAAAAACAAAACGTCGGACGTTTTCAAATTCGTCCGACGTTTTTTGTCTGAAAGTTTACAGAAAGAAAGTGAGCGACCAGAGGTCGCCCCTACATTTTGATGTTATGTTTATCTTTCGGTATTGTACATTGCGGCAAACCAGTAATCTTCTTCAAGATAGCTTGTGTCTTTCTTGCCCCATGTAATTTTTATTTTCACAAGACAGCCGTCAATTCCGTTTATGTTTGCGTCAATACGTTCCGATGAGGGACCGCTGCATATCTAAACGGCGAGACTTTTATTGATTAAATTGCCACAGGCGCAGTTTACCCAATAAACGTCTTGCCGATTTTTTATGCGTTTATTTTTCTGAGCCTATGAGAAAAGGAGGCTTTGAAGGGTATATGCAGCGACTACAGGAAAAAAAAAAAAGGTGGTATTTTATGAAGCAGTATCAGAAAAAACTTGACCAGCTTTACACTGAGTTTTCATCAGGTGAAAATGGTCTTTCAACCGAGCAGGCAGTGAAAAACTGCGAAAAGTTCGGACGAAATGTTATCACGGAGGGCAAGAAAAAGTCCATTCCCGTTATTTTTTAGAGCAGTATAAGGACTTCCTTGTGCTTATACTCATTATTGCTGCGATAGTTTCAGCTTTCATGAAAGACGTTGAGAGCTGTGCGGTAATTCTCGTTGTTATCACAATGAACGCTATTTTGGGTACAGTTCAGACCGTCAAGGCTGAAAAGTCACTGACGAACCTTAAAAAGCTTTCTGCACCGACGGCTAAGGCGCTTCGTAACGGTGAAAAGGTCATTATCCCCTCTGAGGAGATCGCAGTGGGCGACATTCTTCTTATCGAAGCAGGCGACCAGATATGTGCAGACGGACGACTCGTAGAGTGCTCTGTTCAGGTGAACGAGTCTGCACTCACAGGCGAGAGCGTTAATATCGACAAGGATATGAGCGATATAGAGGGCGAAAAGCCTTTGGCTGAGCGTGCAAATATGGTTTATTCAGGCTCTTTTGTCACATACGGCAGAGGAAAAATGCTTGTCACTGAGGTGGGTATGGACACTGAGGTGGGCAAGATAGCCTCGCTTATTCAGAACGCATCAGAGAAAAACGCCTCTCCAAAACACGCTTGACGAGTTCGGCAAGAAGCTTTCCATTGCTATACTTATTGTCTGTGCAGTAGTGTTCGGACTTAGTATGCTTCGTGGCGGCGAGCTTATGGATTCGTTCATGTTCGCTATCGCACTTGCTGTTGCGGCTATTCCTGAGGCTCTCAGCTCTATCGTTACTATTGTGCTTTCTTTCGGCACACAGAAAATGTCAAAGGAAAACGCTATCATAAGAAAGCTTCAGGCAGTTGAGGGCTTGGGCAGCGTTTCTGTAATATGCTCTGACAAGACTGGTACTCTTACTCAGAACAAGATGACAGTTAGAAAAATAATGGTAGACGGCAGGATAATCGACACTGACGCTGTTGATCTTGACGATGAAAAGGTCAAGACTATGACAAGAGCCATGATCCTTTGCAACGATTCAAGCTGTAAGGACGGCGTTGAGATAGGCGACCCTACTGAAACGGCTCTTATCAATTTTGGCACAAAGCTTGGTATCGACACTGACAAGGTGAGGGAAGATCTCCCTAGAATTTCTGAGATACCATTTGATTCAGACAGAAAGCTTATGTCAACTCTGCACGTTATCGACGGCGAGAAGGTGCTATATGTAAAGGGTGCGGCTGACGTTCTTATAAACAGGATAACTTCAAGCGACGAGGAAAAGGCTGTTATAACCCAGCGTGTGGCAGAGCTTTCGGAAAAAGGTCTGCGTATACTTGCATTTGCAGAGAAAAAATTCGACAAGGATACCGTATGTCCAGAGGACGAGGACGGATTGGAGTTTGTCGGTCTTATTGCTATGATGGATCCTCCGAGAGAGGAATCAAAGGCGGCTGTTGCGGAATGCCGCAAGGCAGGCATAAAGCCAGTCATGATAACAGGCGACCATATCGTTACGGCTTCGGCTATTGCCCGTGAGATAGGTATTCTTGACGACAACTCAAAGGCTGTTGAGGGTCACGAGCTTGACGCTTATTCAGACGAAGAGCTTGTTGACTTTGTAAAGGACAAGGCTGTTTACGCTCGTGTTACACCTGAGCATAAAATAAGGATCGTAAAGGCTTGGCAGGCAAACGGCTGTATAGTTTCCATGACAGGCGACGGTGTGAACGACGCACCTGCGTTAAAGCAGGCTGATGTGGGCGTTGCAATGGGCATCACAGGAACTGAGGTTTCAAAGGACGCTGCCTCAATGGTGCTTGCAGACGATAACTTTGCAACTATAGTAAAGTGCCATAAGAAACGGCAGAAACATTTACGAGAACATTAAAAAGGCTATACTCTTCCTGCTTTCGGGCAACTTTGCGGCAATTCTTGTGGTGCTTTTCAACTCACTGCTTGGACTTCCTGTTCCGTTTGCGGCAATACATTTGCTGTTTATTAATCTGCTTACAGACTCGCTTCCTGCTATCGGTTTGGGTCTTGAACCTCACTCCGAAGAGGTCATGAAACGCAAGCCAAGAAACGCAAACGAATCTATCCTCACACGTCCTTTCCTGGGCGAGATCGCATTGTATGGCGTAGTTATAGCGATAGCAGTAGCTTCGGCTTTCCTTATGGGAAACAAGACAAGCGCAGCTCTTGGTATGACGATGGCATTCGCAGTGCTTTGCTCTGCAAGATTGTTCCACGGATTCTCGTGCAAGAAAAAAGGTCCTGTTATCTTCTCAAAGGACTTTTTCAACAACAAGTTCGGTCTTATGGCGTTCGGTCTTGGAATGGTATTTTTAAACTCCGTTCTGCTCGTTCCACAACTCAAGGGACTTTTCAAGATAGCAGACATGACAGGTATGCAGTTTGCATGGATATACATTCTAAGCTTTGGCTCTATGCTCGTTATCCAGCTTATAAAGGCGATATTCTTTACAAAGTCTGAAAAGTAAGGCTGTAGAGTTATCTTATAAAAGTTTCAAGGCGGACGACCTTAGGTTGCACCTACGCAATAAAAATAACCGCTCTTCGTGATGTCACGGGGAGCGGTTTTGTTTTACATATCTTCGCAAGGCAGCCAAATGCCGTCTTTTTTATGAAGTATCCTCTGATTTTCAGATCCTCTGAATTTCAGTGAGATGTTTTTTCTTTTCGAGAACAAATTCGCCGTCAACGAGGTAGTCGATAAGGCTCAGCATTTCGTCTGTGTACTGTGTTCTGTATGGGGACTTTGAGCCTGCAAGCAGGTCAGTTTCAAGGGTACAGCCTGTGTAGCACCACACGTCCTTGTCGGGAAGTTCTGTTTTCACACGGCGGAGGAGTTTTGTAAGCTCAGGCTGGTTCTCAGGCTCCATAGGCTCGCCGCCAAGGAGCGTAAGTCCTTTTATATAGCCCTTTGAGAGGGCGTTAAGTATCTCGTCTGCGGTGGTATCTGTGAAAGGCTTGCCGTAGTCAAAGTTCCAAGTGTCAGGCTGAAAACAGCCCTTGCAGTGGTGTCTGCAACCTGATACGAATAGCGTGACCCTCACTCCTGATCCATTGGCGATATCGGTTTTCTTTATCTCACAATAATTCATTTTCCGCTCCTTTCATACATACAACGCAGGGCAATACGATTTTGTATTGCCCCGATAGTTATATGCTGTTTGCTGTTTTATGTCAATAATAATGTTCATTATTTTCGGATTTTGCAGTTTTGAGTTTTTGAGTTTTCCTTGCTATAATGTTCATTTTTTGACGAGTTTTGATTTTTGAACTTTTGAGTTTTAACGGCTATAATGTTCACTTTTTTGAAAATCGCTCAAAAAAATTTTTGGGTTTTCCTAAAAATCACAAATGCAAAACTCTCTCCTTTATCTCTTGAGTCCTGCCCTGATTCCAGAACTGCGTGCCGATGTAGCCACAGGTGCGCCTTGCAACGTTCAGAGTGTTCTGATCTCTGTTGCCGCAGTTCGGACACTCCCATACAAGCTTGCCGTCATCTTCTACTATCTTTATCTCACCGTCAAAACCGCACTTCTGACAGTAGTCGCTCTTTGTGTTAAGCTCTGCATACATGATGTTGTCGTAAATATGCTGCATAACTGCAAGGACCGCCTCTATGTTGTTCTGCATATTTGGCACTTCCACATAGCTGATAGCTCCTCCTGGTGAGAGTTCCTGGAACTGTGACTCAAAGGTGAGCTTGTCAAATGCGTCGATGTTCTCGGTAACATGGATATGATAGCTGTTTGTGATGTAGTTTCTGTCTGTTACACCCTCGATAACACCGAAACGCTTCTGCAAACATCTTGCAAATTTGTATGTTGTGGACTCCAATGGCGTGCCGTAAAGGCTGAAATCTATGTTTGTTTCTGCTCTCCACTTTGCGCAGGCGTCATTAAGGTGCTGCATAACTTCAAGTGCAAAAGGAGTTGCTGAAGGGTCTGTGTGTGACTTGCCCGTCACAGGAGCTTGTCGATAGTTTCGCCCTTTTTAAGCCTTGCCAATGCACCGTTCTGCCAAAGAATAGGCGCAACGTCTGACGGAGTGCCTTTAAGTCTTTCGTGACGGAGCATAAGCGCACGTCTGCAAAGCTCAAGTCTTTCATCAAATATCTTCCAGAACTTATCCATATCCTTATATGACGAGCAGGCAACGTCCACAAGGTTTATTGTAACAACGCCCTGATTGAATCTGCCGTAATATTTAGGCTTGCCGTTTTCGTCAAGATATGTTGTAAGGAAGCTTCTGCAGCCCATGCAAGGGTAGCACTGACCATTGCCGTTCTTGTCTACCTTAAGCTCCTTCATTTTCTTTTCGCTTATATAGTCAGGAACCATTCTCTTTGCGGTACACTTTGCAGCAAGCTTTGTAAGCTCCCAATATTTTGAGCCTTCTCTTATGTTGTCCTCTTCAAGGACATATATTAGCTTAGGGAACGCAGGTGTTATATAGACACCCTTTTCGTTCTTTACACCTTGGATACGCTGTCTGAGCATTTCCTCTATGATAGCCGCAAGGTCATCTCTTGTCTGCCCCTCCGGCACCTCGTCAAGGTACATGAAAACAGTAACGAAAGGTGCTTGACCGTTTGTTGTCATAAGAGTGATGACCTGATACTGTATCATCTGAACGCCCTGAACTATCTCAGCCTTTACTCTCATTTCGGCTACCTTATTTATAGTATCCTCGTCGGCAGGGATATTAAGCTCTGCGAACTCTTTTTTACCTCACGGCGGTATTTATCACGGGATATCTGAACGAACGGAGCAAGGTGGGAAAGTGTGATACTCTGTCCGCCATACTGTGAAGAAGCTATCTGAGCGATAGATTGTGTAGCGATATTGCAGGCTGTAGAGAAGCTGTGTGGCTTTTCTATCATGACCTCGCTTATGACAGTGCCGTTCTGGAGCATATCCTCAAGATTTACAAGACAGCAGTTGTGCATATGCTGAGCGAAATAATCGGCGTCGTGGAAATGTATCAGACCTTTTTCGTGAGCTTCAACTATATCGTCAGGAAGCAAAAATCTTCTTGTGATATCCTTGCTGACCTCGCCTGCCATATAATCCCTCTGAACTGAATTGACAGTAGGGTTCTTATTGGAATTTTCCTGCTTGACTTCCTCGTTCTCGAAGTTAAGAAGAGAAAGTATCTGCTTGTCAGTAGTATTAGCCTGTCTGACGATAGAACGCTCATAGCGGTAGGTGATATAATGCTTTGCCACTGTATACTTGCCGTGGCGCATGATATCGGCTTCCACCCAGTCCTGAATAGTTTCAACGTCCATAGCCCTATTCATTTCAGAGCATTTGTCCTCTATATTCTGTGCTATCTCTCCTATTTCTCCCTCAGAGAGCCTATCCTTTTCCTCCACAGTGATATTAGCTTTCGCAACGGCATTTTCTATCTTTTCCTTATCGAACGTATTCTCAGCGCCGCTTCTTTTTTATTATCTTCACCTATACTCTTCCTTTCATTCTATCCTGCTCAACCACTATATATTGTGGTTGACTGCTTTTTATCATAACATAATATTGATCATTTACTATTATACCACAATCAGAATATAAGTCAAGGGCATAGAATGATAAATAATCTACAAAAATTCGGTTAAAAACAGAGCAGTTTGCCGAAAAAGTATTACAAATGATTACAAACACTTGATTGACAAAAAGTGTGAAAAACAATGGCATTTAAAGGGAGGATAAAGGTGTGAAGCGGCAAGAGGTGATGTGAATGTTTTGTAAAATGAGTGGTAAAATTCAATTAACTTGTTGACAAGGGTGCTTGCATATGATATAATATTAGAGTTGAATGCGCCAGTAGCTCAGCTGGATAGAGTGACTGGCTACGAACCAGTAGGTCGGGGGTTCGAGTCCCTTCTGGCGCACCAGCGTATTTACGCACTTTGCGAGTTTGCAGGGTGCGTTTTTTGTTGCCAAGCTTTGTTGTCAACTTTACAATGTAGGGGGAGTCCCCGTGCAAAACACGTTTTACTTAGTGTAAGGCGTGTTTTTTTATTTCTCTCATTGCAAAAGCCTTGCCGATATGGTATAATATGACCATTAGGAGGCATTAACTATGAACACAGAGAAAAAGAAAACCAAGGTAGACCTTGTGACGGGGTTTCTCGGAGCAGGGAAGACCACTTTTATAAAAAAAATATGCCCGTTATCTTTTGGATAAGGGCTGTAAAATTGGCGTGTTGGAGAATGATTTCGGTGCAGTGAATGTGGATATGCTTCTTTTGCAGGAGCTTTTGGACGAGAATTGCGACCTTGAAATGGTCTCGGCGGCTGATAAGGATTGCCACAGACGGCGTTTTAAGACTAAGCTTATTGCTATGGGTATGCGTGGTCTTGACAGGGTCATTGTGGAGCCGTCAGGCATTTATGAAGCTGACGAGTTCTTTGACGTGCTCAGAGAAGAACCTCTTGATAATTGGTATGAGATAGGAAGCGTTATAACTATTGCAGACGCATACCAACTTGTCGGAAGCTTCTGATTATCTTCTTGCTTCTCAGCTTTCGGAAGCAGGCATAGTTCTCATGAGCAGATGTCAGGAAGCCACAAAGCAGGAGCTTGAGGATACTCTAAAACACCTTGAAGCCGTGCAGAAAAAGTTCCATTGCCACAGAATGACTAAGCCTGAGATAATAATGAAAGACTGGTCGGAGCTTACAGATGAGGATATGGAAAGGATAGCCAACAGTGGCTATGAGCCGGATTCCCACGAAAAGCTGTGGTTCGACCAAGATAAAGCTTATACCTCTTTGTATTTTATGAATATGAAGCTTCCTGACAATGCTATGGAAGATGCTGTGAGCAGGCTTATGAGCGACAGCAAGTGCGGAAGGATATTCCGTGTAAAAGGCTTTATGCAAAACGCTGAGGGCAAGTGGCTTGAGCTTAACGCCACCCACAAGAACATCACTGTTAAGCCTATAGAGCGAGGTCAGGCGGTGTTTATCGTCATTGGCGAGGGGCTTGACAAAGAGCATATTGACGGCTATTTTGTGCCTGTATAGTGTCAAAATATTGTAAAATAAATGCAGGCTGTCAAGGGCGCCAGCCCCTACAATAATGTTGTGCGGATATTGAAAATTGTGCAAAAAAGGGACGACCTAAGGTCGCCCCTCATTTTTATTCAGCGGTGCAAATTTGTATCATATCACAATGTGTGGCGTAAAATGCCCGTCACGGCAAGTGACTATTTAACCGTCTTTTCAGTATAAGCACCATAATAGTTCACACCATTGTATTTTCTGTATGCCCTTATTCTGAATGTTTTAGTGCCTGACAGATTTTTTGCAGTGTAGCTTTTGCCTGATGTTGTGGTGAGCTTCTTCCAACTGCTTCCTGACTTCACATATATCTCATATCCTGTGGCTTTTGATACCTTGTTCCATGCAAGTGAGATGTTGCTTCCCGAACGCTTTGCCGTTTTGACAGTGACGTTTGCAGGAAGTGTGCAGGTGACAAGTTGTGCAGGCTTGCTGTATTGCATAACATTGTCGCTTACATAATATGCCTTTACTCTGTATGTGTACATAGTGCCTGATGACTTGCCTGAGTTGGTGTAGTATGGATAAGCAGTGTCACCAAGCTCTTTGTAGCTGTCTGACGTTCCTATCCACTGATAAACGCTGTAGCCGGATACTCCATTCACGCTTTCCCATGTGATAGTGTTGGAACTTGATGTGTTCACTGATGAGGAAAGCCCCTTTGGTGTGTTTGCAGGACGAATGGTGATGTCCTTTTCAGTGTAGTCACCGTAGTAGTTTATGTAGTTATAATTTCTTATGGCTCTCACTCTGAAGCGATAAGCTGTTTTCTGTGAAAGATCGCTTGCAGTGTAGCTCGTTCCCGAAAGGGTGGAGAGAGTTTTCCATGTTCCGTTTGTGTACATCTCTACCTGATAGCCTGTAGCCTTTGATACCTTGTTCCAGTTGAGTGTTATGGAATCAACGTCAGTGGAGCAAAGGGAGAATGATACGTTTGCAGGAAGAGTGCAGGTGGTAAGCTCAGAGGAATATGCACCCTCGATACGCTGTCCGTCAACAGTGTTGAATGCCCTTACCTTGTATCTGTACATCGTGCCTGAGCTTTTCTTTGAGTTTGTGAACTTTGTGGACGTGGTCGTGCCTATGAGCTTGTAGCTGTCGTTAGTACCTATCCACTGATAGATCTCATAGCCTTCCGCTTTTTTGGAAGCGTTCCATGTTATGGTGTTTGATGTAGAAGTGTTTGAAGTGCTTCTTACGCCTGTTACTGCACTTGGTATGTCAGTGACCTCAGCGTTTACATATGTGTAGCCACCATTGTAGTATACGCCACTGTAATTTCTTCTTGCTTTTACCCTGAACTTATTAACACCGTTCTGTGTGATACCATTCACCTTGTATGAAAGGCTTGAAGTTGTGCCGACCTGCTTCCATGCACCGTTCACATAATGCTCCACGATGTAGTCGGTCGCCTTTGAAACTTTGTCCCAACTAATGGTAACAGAAGTTCCCCTTGCAGAAGCGGATATCTTTGAGATGTTCGCAGGAAGCGTGCAGGTGGTGAAAACATCAGAGTAATCGCCGTAAACACGCTTGCCTGAAGCGTCACTGTAGGCTCTCACCATGTATTTGTACATAGTGCCTGTGGACTTATTGGAGTTTGTAAAATATGTATTTTTTTGTATCCCCCCCTATTTATTTTTTTCTTGTGAGGGTCGCTAGGGCTTGTTCCCTGATATACCTCATATCCTGTTGCGTCAGGAGCGCCGTTCCAGGCAAATTTGTTGGAGGTGGAGGTGTTTGCCACTGAGATAAGGTCGGACACATAAAGTGGAAGCTTGCCCGAATACCATACGTTCACGTCAGTGTAGGCTGAAATGCCTGAAACAGTACCGCTTCCTGAAATTTCTTGCCAAGCCCTGCTCCGTCAATGTAGTAGTTTAGCCATGTGTAGTTTGCATAAACACCTGCGCTGTAGCCAGACTTTATGATAGTGTCGCAAAAAGCTGTGCAAAGAGCGGTCTTTTGAGCCTTGGAAAGCCCTGCGCTGTCAAGTCTGCCAGTGTCATAGTCAACAGACTCGATATCGTAATAAACAGGCATTTGCAGAGAATATCCCTTTATCCTGTCAAGAACGAACTTAGCCTCTGCCTTAGCCTCGGCTGTGGTTATCGCCTGCGTGTAGAAGTATACGCCAACTTTAAGCCCTGCCTTGGTAGCTCCGTCAAGATAGGTCTTGAACTTAGGGTCTTCCACAAGCGTTCCTGCACTGCCATAGCCACGGTAGCCTACTCTTATGATAACAAATTCCACACCGCTGTTTTTGACCTTTTTCCAATCTATGTTGCCTTGATAATAGGAAACGTCAATGCCATAGACCTTTGAAACACCGCTGAATCTGTTTTGATGAGTAAGGCTGTCAGCCCCCCCACAGAGCAGACATTGTCATAATGCCGTATGTATCGTTGTTTTCAAGATATTTATGATACTCAGGGTCGTCCTCAGTGACAGGCTCTAAAAGACCATCAGCCTCCATATTGCCTGTAGCATATTCAGGCTTTGATATCTGGATATCATTTGAAAGCTCACTTGACGCAATGCTTTTCTCTGCCGCATACACGAATGGAACAGACTGAGCCATTATTGCCGCTGACAAAACCACACCAGTCAGCTTTGGAATAAATTTCATAATTTCCTCCCGTAGAATTGTAGGCAGAGTTAACATTTTTCCTGCCATTTTACACGATAATTTTTACACACCCTTTATTATAGCCCTTTTTCAGCACGTTGTCAAATTCGCATTTATACAAATAAATACAATTCAGTAATTTTAAAGTTAAATCATTACACTTATTTTGAGATTTATGTAATAATAAGTAAGTAAAGATGTTCATGATACACAAGATTAGGAAAGAAATTTTGTGTATCATGATATGCCTTAAATGGCACTGCAAGGCACAGTTAATGAGAATAATCAGCATTTTAGCTGGCATAATAATGGAGAAAAAAAGAAAAGGAGAGCATAAAAAATGGATATATCAAAGCGAAACGCAGTTAGGATAGTGTCTTTCACAGTGGCTGTCGTGGGTGTGCTTGCGGTGAGAAATATACAACTTATGAGCAGCGAAAAAAGGGCGTTGCGTAGTGTGAACTACACCTATTCAAGAGCCATGGGCGATCTGTGCGACGCAGTAGAGAACGTGAGCGACACTCTTGAAAAGGAACTTTATGCAGGCTCAGGAAAAATGCACCAGTCACTTGCGGTGAAGCTTTACAGAGAAGCGTCCTCGGCAAAGGCGGCTCTGTCACAGCTTCCCATAGAAGAGCTGCAGCTTGAAAACACCTACAAATTTCTCTCACAGGTAGGAAACTACTCCATGGCAGTGAGCGAGAGGCTCATAAACGGCGAGGAGATAACAGACGAGGAGTATGAGAACATATCCTCGCTCTATGACTTTTCCAAAGAACTTTCCGAGGATATGTGGGAGCTTGAAAGCTCAGTGAACAGCGGTGAGATAGCCCTCACCCAAACAGGCTCACAGCAGAGCGACCCGCCCACAGTGACAGAGGGCTTCTCAGACTTTGAGGGAAGCTTTGAAAGCTATCCAAGCCTTATTTATGACGGCCCATTCTCAGACAATATCATGGAGCGTACCCCACGCATGACATCTGAGGCAGAGAACGTTTCACAGACCAAAGCCCTTGAACGCTGTTCTCTGGGGCTTAACATGAACTCCACAGTGTTCACAGATATCTCAGAGGTAGAGGGCAAAATGCCATGCTGGAGATTTTCAAACGAGGATAAGACGGTGGCTTGCGAGGTGACAAAGCAGGGCGGATATATCTCATATTTCCTCAAAAGCCGTATCAGCGAAAGCACAGAGCTTACAAGCGAGCAGGGAGTAAAGCAGCAGAGGATTTTCTCGATGACCTCGGCATACTGTCCATGAAAACCACCTACTATGAGAATATCGACAACGTTCTCACAGTGAATTTCGCCTACAACGACCTTGACGTGTGCTGTTACACCGACCTTATAAAGGTATCAGTAGCAATGGACGACGGTGAGATATTAGGCTTTGACGCAAAGGGCTTTTTGGTGAACCACTATGACAGAGATATCCCCGAAGCGGATATATCCCAAAGCCGAGCGAAAGAGAGCGTGTCCCCGCGCCTTGAAATAGTATCCGGCAGGCTTGCACTTATCCCTACCCACGGTTTGGAGGAGAAGCTGTGTTATGAGTTCAGGTGCAGGGCAGAGAACGGCAGGAACGTGCTTGTGTATATAAATGCACAAACTGCGGAGGAGGAGCAGATACTCATTCTTGTGGAAAGCAAGTCAGGAACACTGACTGTATAAAGTAGGAGGATAAAAAAATGTCAGATTTCAGAAATTCAAAGACAAAGATAACCTTATGAGAGCCTTTGCAGGGGAAAGTCAGGCACGAAACCGCTACACAATGGCGGAGGAAAAGGCAAGACAGCAGAAGCTTTATGTGCTTGCCGACCTGTTCAAATTCACAGCCGGTCAGGAGAAAGTTCACGCAAAGATATTCTACGAACATCTCAAAGCGCTGTCAGGAGAGAGCGTGTTTGTTGACGGCGGTTATCCTGTGGATATTTCGGAGGATATGTGTACCTTGCTTGGTATGGCAGACCACAACGAGCGTCAGGAATCGGAAGATGTTTACCCTGCGTTTGCTGAGGTCGCAAGGCAGGAGGGCTATGGAAAGATAGCGCAGGACTTTACGAATATCGCCAAGATAGAGAATGTTCACGGCAAGCGTTTTGCGGCATTTGGCGAGCTTATGAAAGAGGGAAAGCTGTTCTCTTCCTCCCAGTCTGAAACGTGGGTATGCTTGAACTGCGGTTATATCGTGGAGGGCACGCAAGCCCCTGAGAGGTGTCCTGTTTGCGGAGAAGCGCAGGGATATTATATCAGGCTTTCAATGGCGTCATGGGGAAGTAATTGTAACTGTGATAAATAGTGCTCTGTGCGGTGCGGCTGAAAATGCCGTGCCGCATTGTGCTATGTAAAAAATACATCGCCGCAGGCGATACCATAATTCCTCACTCCTCATTCCTCACTTTCCCGATTTGTTTGCATTATTCACAATTATATGTTATAATAAAAATAATTGCGATAAAACATGAAAGGACTTGTGATAATTGATATATCTTGATAATGCCGCCACCACGAAACCTTGTGATGAAGCTAAAGCGGCTGTAATGAAAGGCTTGGAGGTCTTCGGAAACCCCTCTTCTCTGCACAGAGCAGGTCTTGACGCTGAGCTTCTTGTTTCTGACGCTCGTGAGATCATTGCCGACGCTCTCGGTGTTACCCCTGATGAGGTCTATTTCACTTCAGGCGCTACTGAAAGCAACAATACCGCTATTTTCGGGGCTTATACGGAAAACAAGTAAAAAGCGTGTTGTCATATCCTCTGTAGAACACCCTGCTGTGAAAAATCCTGCCCAGGAGCTTGAAGATATGGGCTGTGAAGTCATAAAAATATCACCTGATGAGAACGGCGAGATAAACGCCCGTGATATCTTTGCCGCTGTGAACGAGGACACTTTCCTTGTTAGTTGTATGCTTGTGAACAACGAAAACGGCTACATACTCCCTGTGGAAAAAGCTTTTTCTATGATAAAGAAAAAGTATCCCCAGGTGATTACTCATTGCGACTGCGTTCAGGGATTTATGAAAATTCCTGTGAAAGCCAAAAAGCTGAATGCCGATATGATATCTCTCAGCGGTCATAAAATATATGCTCAAAGGGCATCGGTGCGCTGTATGTGAAAAAGGGCATTCATATACCGCCTTTTATGCTTGGGGAGGACAGGAAAAAGGCTTTCGTTCGGGTACTGAGTCAGTGCCGCTCATATGCGGTTTCGGTGCGGCGGTGAAAAAGCTTGCGCCGAATGTTTCTGCGAACTTTGAAAAGGCGGCTGATATCCAAGCCTATCTCATAGAAAAGTGTAACGAAAACGGCGATGTTTTCGTAAATTCACGAAAAAGGCGGCTCGCCTTATGTCACAAGCATTGCGGTCAAGGGGCTTAAATCGGAGGTACTTCTCCACTATCTTGAAAAGCGTGAGATATATGTTTCAAGCGGCTCAGCCTGCTCAAAGGGCAAGAAAAAGCTCTGTGCTAAAAGAGTTCAGATATCCCGAACAGAGCCTTGACTCCACTATCAGGATAAGCTTTAGCATCGACACCACAAAGTGCCGATATCGACGCTCTTATGGAGGGCATAAAGTCTGCGCAGAATGACCTGTGCAAGGTAAGGTAAAATACGTAAACAAATGTTTTGTACTATTTATAAAGGGAAACGGCGAAAAAGGTCGCTTTTGACAGGTTTTTGACGAGGACTTTTTTTGTGCAGTTTTCGTAAAGAAAGGATAAAATTTATGAAAGAAATCATTCTCTGCAAATATGGTGAGATAGCTCTGAAAGGTCTTAACAAATCAAGCTTCGAGAGCATGATGACAAAGAGCGTAAAAAGAAGACTTAAAAGCTGTGGACAGTTCAGCGTATCAAAAGCACAATCTACTTTGTATGTTGAGCCACTCAATGATGACAGCGATGTTGACATGGCGGTGGAAAAGCTGTCGAAAATTTTCGGTATCGTTAAGCTCTGTCGCTGCTGCGTTTTGGAAAAGGATATGGACGAGATACTCACAAAGTCACTTGACTATATCGAGGACGAAATGGAAACTGCGAGAACTTTCAAGGTCGACGCAAAGCGTTCAGATAAGAAGTTCCCTTTCAAGTCCCCTGAGATATGTATAGAAATGGGCGGAAAGATACTTGAGAGATTTCCACACCTTAAAGTTGACGTTCACGATCCTGACGTTGTAGTAACAGTGGAGATAAGAGAAACGAACGCTTATGTTCACGCAGGCTCTATCGAGGGTGCAGGCGGAATACCTGTCGGCTCAAGCGGAAAGGCAATGCTTCTTCTCTCAGGCGGTATAGATTCGCCGGTCGCAGGATATATGATGGCAAAGCGTGGTGCGATAATATCCGCTATCCACTTTGAAGCTCCACCGTATACTTCCGACAGAGCGAAGATGAAAGTCGAAAAGCTCGCCAAGATAATCACTGCTTACTGCGGTGATATCAACTTCTTCTGCGTGCCTTTCACGGAGATCCAGGAGCTTCTGAGAGATAACTGCCCTGAGGAGCTTTTCACTATCCTGATGAGAAGACTTATGATGGAGATAGCACAGAGAATATGCGAGAAAGAGGATATCAAGCCCTTGTCACAGGAGAGAGCCTTGGTCAGGTAGCGAGCCAGACTATGTATGCAATGGTCTGCACAGACGCCGCTTGCCGTATGCCTGTATTCAGACCATGCGTTGGTATGGACAAATCTGAGATAGTGGAGATAGCAAGAAAGATAGATACTTTTGATACCTCTATCCTCCCTTATGAGGATTGCTGTACAGTTTTCACGCCAAAGCATCCTAAGACAAGACCAAATCTTGCAGACGTTGAAGCCGCTCAGAACGCTTTCGATTGGGAGCCTTATATCCAGAAAGCTATCGAGGGAACAAAGCCTTATCTTATCAAAAACGCATAGCGTATTTTCATGGCGTACACCCGTTGCATGGTGTCTGTGAAAAGGTTACAAACGGGTTAAAACTGTAACAGCTTGTAGCTTAATTGTACGCTTTTTTGTACCCGAATATTGTGTCTTTCCATGGTGAAAAATGCCGAAAAGCCCCGAATTTTCAGGGCTTTTCTTTGCGCCCAAAAGGGTGTTGAACGGGCTTGCTAATAATGAAAAATCAGTAATTTGGTAACAAAAGTGTAACATCTGCTTGCAGAATTTGCTATTAACATTGGTTTTTGAAAATCGTCGAATTAACAAAATGGACAAAAAGAACCGATTTTTTATGTGCAATATATAACTAAAAGGGGTGATTATTACTATGAAATTTGCTGAAGGTGACAAAGTGGTTACAGATAGTATTGACATAGTTACAAAAAGTGTAGTAAAATATATGATAAAGAGCGGTCGGAAGCTGTGTACTGCGGAAAGCTGTACAGGCGGAATGATAAGCCAGACGATCACTTCCGTTTCGGGAGCGTCGGAAATGTTCCTCGGCGGTGCTTGCACCTATACGGAGGAAATAAAGATGAAGCTTCTGAACGTGAAAAAGGAAACGCTGGAGCAGTATACTGTTTATTCTGAGCAGACAGCCAGTGAGATGAGCAAGGGTGCGCTGGAGCTTTTCGGTGCAGATTGTGCAGTGGCTGTTACTGGTATAGCAGGACCAAGCGGTGGCTCTCAGGAAAAGCCTGTGGGAACTGTGTATGTTTCAGTGAGAAGTCGTCAGAAAGAAATAGTCAGACGGCTTGAGCTTTATAAAGAATATGAGAATTTGGACAGAAGAAAGATCCGTATGCTTACAACAGAAACAGCACTGAGAATGGTGCTTGAGCTGTATGAACAAAAGGCGGAGGCTTGAAATAAATGTCAATGGCTAATGAAACAATGAATCTGTCCGAAAAGGACGATACAAACTTTTTTGTAAGAGTAGTAAGATATTTTATCCCGTGGAAGGGCGACGGAGCAGGAGAAGTGTTCAGAAAGATAGTGTTCATGTTCTCTATCGTGCTTTTCTGTGTTTCTCTTAATGAGCTTTCTGATTTTCTGAAAGCCGACGAGCAGGATCAGAACTATATGCAGGAGATCGTAAATTATGAGCCTGACTTTAGCGATGACGTTGACCTGAGCAAGAATAACGGCTCAGACGATATTGACGTTTCTGACCCTGAGGCTTCAACGAAGGACAGAGAAGTTCAGGGTTGGGCTAAGAAGCTTCTGAAAAGGAACAAGGACGTCGTAGGCTGGATAAAGATCCCCGGCTTTAAAAATTCCGCAGGTGATGAATATATAAACTTCCCTGTTCTTAAAGGCAAGGATAATGAATATTATCTTTACAAGAATATAGACAAGCAGTATTACGAATCGGGAAGCATTTATGCAGACGCTTGGTCTACCATAAATAAGGACGGGCAGTCTGACAATATCACGATATATGGTCATAACATGAGATATGTGGGAACTTCTTTTACTCACCTTACTGAGTATAAAAAGGGAGTGGATTTTCTTAAGAAATATCCTGTTATCGAGTTCAATACTATCTATGACAGCAACTGTAAGTATGTTATCGTGGGTGCTTTTGTGACGGGAATACTTGAAAATCAGGACGACGGAAAGCTCTTCAAATACTGGACTACCAGATATTTTGACGACGCTGACTATAAGTTTGACGATTGGATCTCAGAAGTGAGAAAGCGTTCGTGGTATTCAAACGATATCGAGTGTACAGCAGACGATAAGTATATATCGCTCTCAACTTGTACAAACGAAACTTCAAATCTCAGGTGGGTAATCGTGGCAAAGAAAATGACGGCTGACGATAACCTGGATCTTATAATAGATTCCTATAAGGACAAGGCAAATAAGGATATCTACTTCCCTAAGTGCTGGAGAAATGTATACGGAAACAATAAGAAGTATTTCGGCTGGGATTATTGATGTTTATTACACCAAATCGGTGTAAAATAAATTTTAGCTGACGTCAAGCTCACGGACGGCAGTGAAGACGGTTTGCGTGCAGACGGTCGGAAAGGGTAATGTGATTAAAATGAAGCAGAAAAAAACTGAAGACAGCATAAAGCGAACAGCTAAGCCGTCGGTCAGGAAAGTAGGAACAATGCTGGGCAGCGGTGCGCTGGCAGTGCTGATGATAGGTACAGTAAGTATCTTCGCACTTACAAGCGGCAACAACGAGGCTCAGAAGGACACAAAAGCTGCAATAACCAACACTAAGACCACTTCTGTGACAGAAGCAGAAACTGAGAGAGATGAGACCTATACTTCAATGAACACCGTTACATGGAGAAAACGGGTATCAGCGAGTATAAAATGGCACAGGCAGAGTCTGAGACAACAACTTCCGCCAAAGCCACTACAACAAAAAAGACAGAAACTACTAAAAATGCAGCAAAAGAAACAAAGGTCAATAACGTAATAATGGTCGCAACTGAGATCGTGAACGTCAGAGAAAAGGCTGACAAGAACTCAGAGATAGAAGCTATCGTTGCAACAGACGAGGAAGTTATCGTTACGGCTGAAACAAGCGACGGTTGGTATAAGGTTACATACGGCGACTACAGCGGATATGTAATGAAGGACTATCTTAAAAAGGCAGAAGTAACAACAACTTCCGCTGCGAAGTCCGAAACTACAACAGCAGCTAAGAAGTCTGAAACAAAAAAGACTACGACAACAAAGGCTAAGACAACAAAGTCTGAAACAAAAAAGACAGAAACAAAGAAAGCAACAACAGCAAGCTCGAACAGTTCTGTTATAAGCTATACAGATGAAGAATTTGATATGCTTTGCTACGTTCTTCAGGGCGAGGTAGGAAACTGCTCAGAGCAGAGCAAGATCGCTGTTGCAAATGTTATTATCAACAGAGTGAAAACAGGCAGATTTGAAGCTCTATAAGCGATGTTCTTACAGCCCCAGATCAGTTCACTGCAATAAACGGCTATTACAGTGGCAGAAACAAGCCAACTCAGAACAC
>VOFI01000302.1_pt1 | contig 20000 bp, 23 predicted proteins | sample 5384131 | NCBI WGS metagenome assembly VOFI01 (sample SAMN12384728, study PRJNA508395) | human gut metagenome | isolation source: healthy gut H | host: Homo sapiens
AAAGAAAGATCATCAATCACATCAGAACCCGTCGCTGAAGTCTGCCCGTAGCGCTTCAGACCCAGATATTACCCATTTTATCATAGCCTGTCACCTGCTCATTAAAACGGTTGGTATTTACAGAAAGGCTCGGCCCTTCACCATACTCCGCATCAGTCAGGCGACCCAGACGGTCATAACTGAATTTATAACCGCGATGGGGAGTGGCCCCTGGCTCCACTTTTTCCAAGTCATACTGCTGATATTACCATTATAACAAGGGACTCCCAAACCGTCGGTATAATGCAAAGACTGGCTAAACTTACCGCCTTCAATACCGGTCAGCCAGTTACGGATATTGTAGGCATAGTCTGTTGCATAAATACCGTTATCCAGTTTGTCTGTCTGCAATCGGCCCAACTCGTCATAAGTGTATTTCCACAAGCAGGACGGAAGGATTGTTATCGTATTGGTGGCTCACTCGTGTCAGGCGTGACGAATGGTCATAAGTATAGGTATAACGTTCCGTCAATGAATACCCGGACTATCCGTATGGGTGTGAAGGACGGACAGAGGACTTCCTTGAAAGGAGTACTCAGTGGCGTATGTATCCATGCCTCCATTGACACGGCTTGACAGGCTTTTCACTATCCGCTTGTTGATGTCATAATAGTCCGCAGAATAAATGAATCCCGAAGAGCCATGCGTACAAAGTATGCTACCCGTAAGATTACCGGTCGCACTCACAGTTCCTTCCGGAAAAATTATATGCAGAAAAGCCGTTTCGTGTTCTAAAATCATACGTATCATAGTAGTTCACCACATATACACAAGGATCAACCAGATCAAAAGAACTCTGATAACCACTGTACGCCAGGCCGGTGTCGCCTTCCATAAGAGTACCTAAAACAACTGTCTCACCGGCAGTCCGAACATGTTTATCGCTGTTGCTACATTCGCCTCCACAACGACACGCCCATAGACATCATAAACAAAGAATGACCAAAGAGAATCATTACGCTGACAGCCATCCTGAGAGAAAACCAAACGGTGTGCCGCGTCATAAACCAGGTAAGAAGGGGCGCAACCGGGAAGCTTCTTATAAACAAGACGATCCAGATAGTCATAACGATATATGTAAGCATAAAGATCCAGATCCGGATGATCCTGGTAACCCGGAGGAAGCACAAACACCAGATTGCCATACTCATCGTAGACAAAATAAGTATCAAAAAATGTATCACCATCCAGAATGCGTGAAAGGACCAACTGATTTTCACTATTATAAAATTCCTCAATGCATGTTGCCATCTTATTCTGTCCTTTTGCCTGCGTATGCCGCGAAGGCCACCGTCCGCATAGGGACTATCGTTTCTACCAGCTCGCCGCCGGCGGATACCAGATAACGCTTGCAACGTTAACTCTTTTAACAGTAAACTACGGTGGGAAGCCCTCATACGCGAAACGTGAACAGACGTTGCTGTGCCCGTAATACTCCTGTGCCGACTTTAATATTTGCTTATAGTTCCCGGAAGTCCTTCCGACAACACAGGAACCGGAAGAGTACGGGACTGTAAATTTCCCAATGAGTTATATTCATAACTTTCAGTCAGGTCTTTGCCCTGCGGGTTATTCCGACGTGTATCTTCTGAGAAACACCGCCAAAACCATCCCCATAGGACACATCAGTCAGGGGAGCGCACACCGTTCGTTTTCAACAGCGAGGCTGCTCCCGTATATTTGTCAAGCGGAGTTACCGTAAGTATGCCATAACGGTCACTCATGTTCACAGTCTTCCTCTGAGCGCAAAGAAGACCGGAGCTTGCACTTATCAATACAAGAACAATGATTCTTTTTATATTCATAATTTTTCCTTTTAACAGTTTCTTATTCATTTCTTATACTCATTATACTCCAGCACAGCGCTGTCCTTATCACGGATTTCCGTCAGTCTCCCGAAGCCGTCATAGCTGTATGTAGTTACATTCCCGTTAGGTTCATTCATATAGACAACTCCCCGTTGCGGAGCATATCTATAAACGGTCACCCGGCAAGGGGCGGGGAAAGCATTACGCAACGGAAGCAATACATTTTCAAGGGCACTGCCGTCAAGGTTTTGAAGAGACTCCACACTCACGCGCAGCCCGGAAACGACTTCCTGATATGACGCCCCTTCCACAATAGCCACCGGACGACTGTAGTTGTATCCCCAGAGCAATGCGACCACAGGAGCATCCGCACGGCGGATCTCACAAACATTGCCATAAGCATCGTGTACAGGATAAGATTCACTCATTGAAAAGAGCCCCTCATGCTTCCAGACACTCACCTCGTCCAGCAAGGCCGAACCGGAGCCGGGATCCAGAGTATAGTCGAAACTGGTAAAGGAATCATCCATATAGCCTTCAGGACCTTCCACAGATTCTCCTATATGGGCAGGTCTCAATATATCATTGGCAGCCGTCATCGCCCTTCCAACGGCATCATTAACATGATATGGATAAGTATAATCACATTTCTTTTTCTTTCCATCGCTATACTTATAAATCTCCCTCACCGGAAGCCCGGATCGTATATCCCAGTCCGTAGAGCCATAAGTCCGGACAACCGTATCACTGACCAACTTACCAGCATAATAATCCGTATTCACAGTGAGCTGGTTTTCCACACGCGTATTCCCCCTGCCAATGCTATACCTGTACTCACGATAATAAAGGTCATCGTCCGTTTCCACACCGGACTGTTCTGCAACAACCAGATTGGCACGCCGCACTTCACGTCCCGCCACCAAAGGAGTATTATTGTTCAAAGATATTTCAGTATATGTATGCTCCTCATCATGCACAGGCTGCTCCGTATCTACATCATAATCCGTTCTCCTGACCAGTTTGCCCTTCTTATAATGGGACACCTCATCATGCACCATACCATTTATTATACTTGGAAAATAGAAATTCGTATTGTATTCATAGTCTTCACGAGATACCGTTTTTCCATAATCATCTTTCTCCACAACACTCACATTAGGATATAGGACAGAGACTCCCGCTGCAGCACCGGCATCGGCCACCGGCAGGGATGAATACAAACGATAACGCATGCTGGTACGAGAGTAGGTACGCAAATAAAGTTTCTCCATCTCATCGACAAAAGTCACTTGAGGAGCATAACCTGTCGGAATACCGTCTTTCTCATACAAGAAACGACGTTCATTCTTCAGCGTACCTTCCACATCACGGCATTGGATAGAATAAATTCGCAAACCACCGGCATAAGATGAAATTGCATTCCCATATTCATCTGTATCGGGATATGTATTGAGCTCATACACTAATTCCTCTCTTGCACCTGTCGGATATTTAATAGACTGCAACGAATAAACCTGGGCGAATAAAATGTCCGGTGTACGGTCCGCACCTCCAATATAAGCATAACATACACCCCGGTCGCCATCGTAAGGCATTCCAAACTCCACCAATTGTCTTTCTACAAGATCGGTATTACCGGTCCGTCCGTTATAATATCCGAATTTATCCACTGCTTTGGTCTGCGTCGGTGAATAGTCATCCACGTAGTCATTATATGACATTGTATAACTACGGCTTTGATTATTGACCAGTTCTGTAAAATTGACCTCAGTAAGCAGGCTGCGTCCCATGAACCGCAGTTGCTTATAATTCAATGTGACACGTTTATTTCCGCCCCATTTTCATAAATATGCACGGTTTTCAGAAGAGAAGAAGAATAATCAAAAACGACTTTTCCATTAGCGTACGTGATTTCTTTGGGATATTTTGCATCAACCGAATTGTAAGGCCGGTTATCATACTGGCCAACGTTTTCGGCCGTAAAATCGGCCCAAAGAGAATCATTATGCAAAGCATACCCGTTCATCCGGAAAAACTTCAGTTTTCCATCCACTCCCTGCCAATATCCGTTACGGTAACTTTCACCCATGTCCTCCACTGCATAATAGTCATAACTATCTGCATAAGTGAGCTTCTGTGTGACATACGAAAAAGAAAGCCTGTCCTGTTTCAGACTGGTGACATCCGTTAGTTTCCAGCCTGTAATCTTTCCTGTATTAGAGTATTCGGCTTCCTTAAAACGGTAAATATTACCGGAACCGTCCGTCACCTGAAATCCCGAACGTATGTCTGACGTTTCCACCTTATCAGAAGTCAACGGTAAATAGACCGGTATATGCGAGCCGCTTTCCGAGGATTTCTCAGGACGCCGGAACACGAAATTCCCCTGAGCATCAAATGTACTATAAAAAAACACATCCGGTTGTTCGTGCGCCATACCTTCGGTCATCTTATGCATATAAGAATCAAATACCCTTCTTCATCAGGATTTCCTTGAATACTCCGGGTTACGGTGGGACCGAAACCACGTTCCAGCCCAAGCCTGCCACGCCGTTTCCCGCACTGACCTTGATGCCTCCGCTGTCATATTGCAATCGTAAAGGCAGCGTGAAATCTCTTGTACGTATCTCATATATCGGGATACTAAGTTCAACTTTGCCTGTATTATAATTAACAGGACACATAATATGCTTCATCAACTCCTCCGATACCGGAGACACAGGAACATAATTATATTTGTATTTTCCTTCCGTATCAGCCAAAGCCGGCGAGGTGCCTGGCTATATACGCTGCCCCACAAGTGAGCAGCGCAATTATTAAAATAATAGTCTTATTATTCATTTTAGATAACAGTCATCTGGTTTTCAAAAAAAAATATTAATCCCTCTCATTACAGACTCATCGCATTAGCGCCCAACACGCCTGCTACTGCCGAAGCCACCGCGATGACTACTTTCAGAATCATATCCCAAAGGGATCTCTTCATTGCCATAATTTACCTCCTTTCCGTGTCTTTAAATACTTGTGTTACTCTGTGTTCTTTCGTGCTCACCGCCCCGGTTGCAGTCCCCTGAATTCCCTGGACGCATCGAAGCACGGGCACTGTTTAATCCACTCTTCCGGCTCTATCTCACCGTTCCCGTTCAAGTCCGGTGAAAGATCGCGATGCCCGCATACCCGGCAGCCAGGGAAACGCAGCTCCAAATCGGCCACAAGTTGCCGGAGCGTAGCTCGCTGCGCCGGAGTCCGGGTATCTGCCGGGCGTCCCCGGCAGTCAGACCACCTTCATAGCAGATACCTATCGAATGGGCATTGAAGCCTTTTGCGTGCGCCCCGATACGTTCGAGCGAGCGGGTGAGGTACAACGTTCCGTCCTTGCGGATGTAGTAGTGGTAGCCTGTTCCGTTGAATCCGCGACGCCGGTGCATCACGTCCAAAGCTTCAGGGGAGAGTGTACAATCCTCCCCTCGTAGCGCTGCAATGCACCACGAACAAATTGATAGTTCGCATAATCAGTGAATAATTAATAGTTCAGTTAAGCACCTGCCGTTCAGCAGAATACTTCGTTTAGTTTAGTCGTTTGAATCTGTGTTGTGCCGGAGAATCATACCGACGGATCCGGTGTCCTCCGCCGGAACCCCCGCCTTCGGGCTTGCCACCCTCTCCTTCACCGGAAGCAGAGGTATCGGCACGGTCGAAACGGACACACCGGGCGCCTGTCACTAGCGAACGGGTGGCCATAGTGCCATCAAATGACGGGTGGAACAGGGAAGAAAGCGAACTGTCAGTGCTTGGGCGGCTGACGTCGTCCACAGTTTTCACACCTTTACCGTTCGACTTCATCACCAGACGGAAAGTTCCGAAACCGTCAAGCGTCACACTCTCCGAGGATTGAAGATGCTGGCTGACTACCGTCACCAGGTTGTCCAGCGTGTTCTTCACATCACCCGGAGAAAGGGGAGGAATAAGCCGCTATCTCTCTTTAGAGATCTGTGAAGTACTTACATTACCTGTGCGCAACACACGGGGATAGAATAGTTGTTCTCCGTTTTTGTCTTTCAGAACGGACTGAAATGGACCATACAATACTGGCATAATCAAATTTGTTTTTGTGTTAATAAATTTAGTTTAGTCTTGTCTATAAGCTTATCGACAACACAAAGATACAATAGTTACATTTCATATACAAGCAATTTTCAATGTGTGTCTTAACTAAATTCTTAACCACCAGTAATGCATTGAATAACAATAAGAAATCGGAGGAATAATTATAAGTCTAAAACAAAAAAATCCGGTATGCATCAAAACAAAAGTTGATTCATACCGGAAGTCATAATCTAAAGGAATATTTCACAAAACATAAGAAGGATAAAATAAAATAACCATCCGAGAAGTGTCCACTTACAAAGCCCTTTACCACATGTTTGATAACCAAACAATATAAGAGCCAACCCTATAATAAGCAACAATGGAAAAGGGAAAAGAAAGGCTATCGCTTTTACCCACGCAGATAAAGGAAGACGCTGCTTCTCGACCTCTTTCTCCTTTTCCACTTCGATAAGTTTTTCCACCTCCTTCGTATAGTCCTGATACATGGACGGAGTGATATTCCGCCGCTTCAGTTCCTCCTCTGCTGCGATTACAGCTTCAGGCTGATAATCAGCACGCTCCGAAGTCACTATTCGGACTAACTCCATATCAACCTTTTCCGACATTACGACAGAGAATTTGTTTGTTTCCATATTTTCTAGTATTAAACTATTAACATACAACCAATAAAAAACATAATAAACTGCATATCAAAGATATAACAAATGAAAAATTAACCGCCACGACACTCACCTAAAAAAAACGGCCCTATAAGAAATATTACAAAGATTCTTCCTACATTTCTTTTTTGTAGAATCTTCTATTTTCGCACATTCTTTAAAAAGATTGGTTTTACATCCTTTTATCAACCAGCCGATAAAAACCGCCAGCCACATAATCAAAGCACCAACCTCTTCTATAATCATCATTACCTATCCTCCTTTTTAATATTATTGTCTATATACTCAAATTTATTTATACCTCTATTCATTTTCTCAAAAGTTTTCGGATTACGAATCCTTTCATCAAATTTTCTCATTTCCACATCGTAAACTACACGCCTACTCCTCGGGGGAATATGCCGATTGGCATATTTAAACTTATACCATGAACCGGGATGCAATTGTTTCAACAAGTGAACGGCGGGCAATCTTTGAGTGGCCACATCAATGAATCCGCCGGCTCTTTCATCGGGCGTCGCATAAGTTCCTGCCCAAGAACGTCCCGTCAGCCATACTTTCGGAGAATTGATAGATGAATAAGCTGACGATACCATATATTTGGCAACTCCGTCGGCAAAATTTGCTGCCGGTTCATTCAGGGTAAGCTCCAAATTACTAACAAAATCTGTTACCGGACCTACATTCTCATAACTTCCACTCCTCTGCCATTGCCAAAATTCAGATTCGGAAAGATGCACTTTTCGATCACCATAATCAATATATTCCTGCCGCCCCATAAACGTATTATGAAACCAATTATTATGTGTAGTTTCCTTATAAGTACCATCAGGATTATAGAGCACTTTCATCAGACCATTCGGATCAACATAGTTAACCGGATTATTTCCACAATATCCATAAGGGTTCTCTGAATAATAGTCTTCGCACAGAGGATCCACTCCATTCCACCTTCCCAACACCGGATCATACCGCCGCGCACCCATAATCATACCAGTTCACCCCGCACGCTGTCTCCAGTTCTTTTCCGTTATACTTATACGGCTGGACGCTCTGCCGGGAACTTGTCGACATCAATCCGCCGAAAGCATAATAATCGTTCACTTCCTCCGCATTACCATGTTCATCCGCAACGACACGCACATTGCCCTGATGATCTTTGATGAAATAATGATAGCTCGTATCCGACAAAGCTATATACCCAACATCGGTCATCAACCGCACCGGAACCCCGTTTTCATAGATCACATTCCCGCAATAATCCGTCGTCAGCGTATCTCCGTCAGCAACCCACACCGTACGCAGCTTACTACCGTCAGCACTGTAAACATGAGAAATGTTGTCGCCATTTTTAAAGACTATCCGGCTAGGCAAATTTAAAGAATTATATTGAATATCAACAATATTCTTATTTAAATCTTTTGTCAGATTCCCGTTTGCGTCATAAGCATAGGCAGACTCCTGCGCAAACATATTCACTCCGGCGGAGAACAATAAACCCGCCAATACCATTTTCCGTAATAAATACATAATCCAATCCGTTTTTGTGTTAATTAATCGAGTTTAGTCTTGTCTGTAAGCTTATCGACAACACAAAGATAAGACAGTTACATTTCATATACAAGTGATTTTCAATATGTGTCTTAAGCAAATTCTCAACCAATATAAATAATTGAATATCAATAATTATCAATTTCCAACCTCCTATTTACAACACTTAAAAGATAACGTCCGGGAAGTTTTATCTTGCCCCCGCTGCCACGCAACGTAGCAATCCCCTGCCAGATTGCACCGCCGATAGCCCCGAAATTACTTTTAAGGATAATCGCATACTGTTCTGAAGGCGGGATACCGTAGCTACGGAGATTATCGAGCAGCCCCGCATAGTTACGCGATGTCCCGTCAGCCGGCGGAAGAAGGCCGTCGACAGTCTCCTGCGTCCACTTTTTCCGTTTCCCCGAACCGGAAACATCCCGCCCGCAGGAACTTCCGGAAGAAATCTCCTCCTTCCCAATCTTCTTCCCCTCCGCCTTCTCCCCTGCCGTTTCCAGGGGAGAATTGAAGTGGGGTTGTTCTTTGCTTTGCTGTGCTACGCTATGCTGTGCTGTGCTATGTGTACCTGATGTTACATTTTCAGGGATAAATGTTACATTATCACCCCTCGTAATGCCTTCTCCATGCCCCTGTTTTTCACTTTTCACAGCCGGCGTTCCTTTTGCATCATCCTTATTATCAGCCGGTTCATCATCTGCAAGCAGGCAATACCCGACTTCCAGATGTGAAATGCTGCGGCGACGGGTACTGAAAAGATACTGCCGTTGTATTTCGACGGAAGTCAGGATGCAGCTACGCTCAAAAAGAACCGCGTCGAACAGTCCGTATTTCACCGCCAGACGGACGATACGTTCCACGTCATCAGCACTCTTCTCGTACAGACCCGCCGAGAGGTCTTCGTAAAACAAACGGTCCGCACGGACATAATACCCCTCGCCCGCATAGATATACGACAGGATTTCCACCAGAATGCCAAGCGCGGAGTCACCCTCACGCTTCATCAGGCGGCGGACGGCACGGTCGTGAATAAAATCCGTATTCAGCGGGAAATAATCCAATCCCTTTTTCTTTATTCTTGCCATAATAATTCTGTTTTTTGATAAATACTCAATATAAAAAACCCGCTTTTACAGCAAGGATTCTTCCTGCATTCCCGCCTTTTTGCGTTCCATGCTAAGCCTCACTACCTGAAGGGCGTGCAGAATAAGCCGGAGACGTGTTTCCCGGTCCTCAGTCTGTGTTATGACCGGATAGGAAACTCGTCCACCGGACAAAGAGCAATGGGGAAGTTTCTTACCACTGCCGTATTGCCTTCGGCTCAGAGATTTGCGACACTCCTTGCAATATTTATCCGGAGACTGCGTTTTTTTGTTCATATAGAAGGACTCCAACGGAAGCTCACGTTTACAACTCTTGCAAATACTGCTGGATGTAGATTGTTTTGTCGATAAAGATAATGTTGTTTTCATAATGATAATTTTGATTTAAATTCTGAGAAAAAAGTTGTTTATTTGCCGGAGATGTATGTCCGACATGGTGGACATATATGCTTACCATGGTGAATCTATATATTCATCACAGTGTATATATATAGCTACCGGAGCAGTGATACAAAGGGGATGCAAGGCCGGGGGACGAACTTTTCTGCAACCTTTCGGAAACTTTTCTGCGTTTTTCATGGCTATTCTGTTTTTAATTTATATTTTTGAAACATATTTGTAATTTCACCGCTACAAAGATAAACAAGTTTTCATAAAGAAAACATACGATTTTAGAAATTAATTCTTAAAAAACAGATAACGGATTATTAATGAGCAACTAATACGTTTATGATTTTTTACATCAAAATTAAATGCTAACAAAATGTATACAAATCTGGATGTACCCGGCATCATCAAACGTGCCAAGCAGGCATTAAACCTGAAGAGGGACAGCGAACTGGCTGAATTCCTGGGAGTTTCAAGAGCGACAGTCACCAACTGGGCTGCACGGAACAGTATAGATTTCCGCCTGCTGCTCGACAAATTAGGAAATACGGTAGACTACAACTGGCTATTGTTGGGAAAAGGCAACCCGAAACACCAGTCGAGATTTTGCGAAAGCGAACTGGCACAAGGGGAGGTGCAGATAATTCACAATCCCAAAACAGCCGAACCGGTTGACGACCGCAGCGTGACATTATACGATATTACGGCGGCGGCAAACCTGAAGACGCTGTTCACCAACAAGCACCAGTATGCCTTGGGGAAAATACGGATTCCGAACATATCCGCCTGCGACGGGGCGGTCTACGTCAACGGGGACAGTATGTACCCCATACTGAAATCGGGGGACATCATCGGATATAAGGAGATAAACAGCTTCGAGAGCGTTATTTACGGGGAAATATACCTGGTTTCGTTCATGATCGACGGAGACGAGTATCTGGCGGTGAAGTATGCCAACCGGTCCGAAAAGGAAGGATGCATCAAACTGGTGAGCTACAACACCCACCATGAGCCAATGGATATACCGTTTGCGGCGATCAATGCAATGGCAATAGTGAAGTTCTCTATACGCAGGCATATGATGATGTAGGAAAAATAACGAGTTGACCTTTTTTAAAATAAGGAATATCCCTTATCACTACCTACCACCCCGCCCTTTGGGCACCCCTCCTTCCAAGAAAGAGGGGAAACCTGCGACATAATTTCATACTATATAATCCATACGAAATGCAGCACTTACGAAACTTGAATTATATGATATAATCACCCTACAAACATTACATACGCGCAGGAACACAAATTTAAAACTTACACTTCCTCCCCTTTCAGCGTAGCCGAACTGGCTTCCGTGACACGCACGTTGACGAAATCACCGACACGATGCGTACCCCTATCGAACACTACGACACGGTTCTGCTCCGTACGACCGAACAGCTGGTCGCGCGAACGCTTGGAGACTCCTTCCACAAGCACTTCATACGTTTTTCCGATGCAACGCTGGTTGGACTCGGCAGACAGACGGTTCTGCAAAGCGATAATCTCATTCAGGCGGCGGACTTTCACCTCTTCGGGCACATTATCTTCGAGATGCTTGGACGCATACGTTCCCGGACGTTCGGAATATTTAAACATGAAAGCAGCATCGTATCCGCACTCTTCCATCAGGGAGAGCGAGAGAGCGTGGTCTTCCTCCGTTTCGGAGTGGAAACCGGAGAATATATCCGTAGTCAGTCCGCAATCGGGAATGATACGTTTGATAGCGGCCACCCGGTCCAGATACCACTCACGGGTATATTTGCGGTTCATCAGTTTCAGGATACGGGAGCTGCCGCTCTGCACAGGGAGGTGGATATGCTTGCACACATTCGGCACTTGCGCGATCACTTCCAGCGTTTCGTCACTCATATCCTTCGGATGAGAGGTAGTGAAACGGATGCGTACTCCCGGAGCAGCTTCGGCCACCGTGCGGAGCAACATCGGGAAGGTGACGATTTCACCTGTCGGCTTCTCAAAACGGTAGGAATTGACGTTCTGCCCCAAAAGTGTGACTTCCTTGTAGCCTTTTGCCACCAAGTCCGACACTTCGTTGAGGATACTTTCCACGTCACGGCTGCGCTCGCGTCCACGGGTGTAGGGCACGATACAGTAGGTACAGAAATTGTTACAGCCACGCATGATAGACACGAATCCGGAGATATGATTGCCGCAGATACGCGACGGAATCACATCCCGATAAGTTTCGGTAGTAGAAAGTTCAACATTGATTGCTTTCTCGCCGGTCTCTACGGCAGCAATCAGATCGGGCAACGTCAGGTAAGCATCCGGACCGACCACCAGATCGACATGATGATTCGTTATCAGATCATCCTTTACCCGTTCGGCCATACAGCCCAGTACCCCCACGATGAGACGCTTCTTCTTTTTCTTCAGCGAGTGGAAAAACTCCAGGCGGTTCAGAATCTTCTGCTCCGCATTGTCGCGGATAGAACAGGTGTTCATAAACACGGCATCAGCCTCCTCCAGCGTTTCAGCTACGGAGTACCCCGCCATTTGCATCACTGAGGCGATCACCTCACTGTCGGCCACATTCATCTGGCAGCCGTAGGTTTCGATAAACAACTTCTTGTTGTCATCAGCAGTTGCGGATTTAAAGTCCGCTCCCGTTAATTCGTTCATATTCAAATCTTATTTAAAAATTCGGCTGCAAAGATACGGCTTCGGTTTTTAATAAGTGGTGAATTGATACAAAAATAACGCAAAAACTTATAGTCTGGCGGGCTAACTTGTAATTAATGTTAAGAGAATAAACATTTTCCGGTCAGTTTCTTGGCAAATTTAATTTTATTTTTCACATTTGTGCAATGAAAGAAACATTAGATTTTTTCATAGTTAAGGTTTAGGTTAAAAAAATTAAGGGGAGCTGTGAAGCTGCCCTTTTTTCATAACTAAATGTTAGCTCAAACCAGATAAAATGCCTACCTTTGGCGGACAACTATTTAGAAGTGAAGCAAAATGGAAGATTTTTTGAAATTTCTCTTGATAGCAGGTGTCATTCTCGTGGGAATATTCAAAGAGGTGAATAAAAATAGCAAATCGAAGAAAGCTAAAAATAACCGCCCCGTCCCGCCGACACCCTCTCCCGTCGAAGTAGCTCCCGACGCCACTCCTATGCCCGAAGCCTGGGGCAGACCCAGGTCGCTGGAAGAACTGTTTCAGCCGATTCCCGCAGAGCAGCGGACGCGCAAACCGAAAGTAAGGCAGCAGGAGTCGAAACCGAAAAAGAAAAAAGAAGAAGTATCCGTTGCCGCCTCTATCGCCAACAGTGCCGCACAGGATGAACGAAACAGCCGGCAAGGTGCCCACTATAACACTTCCCACGATTCACATGACAACAAAGAAGACTTCACCATTCATTCTGCTGAAGAAGCCCGGCGCGCTATTATCTGGGGAGGTATTAAACATTGAGCATTACGATTCGAGTATCAGGTTCCGCCCTGAATGTCAACATATTGAGCGAATTATTAACCAATTAAATATCAACTGTATTTAACACGAAATTGTACTATTTATGTCATTCAATCGTATTTCAGCAGCAGAAGCTGCAAGCCTTATCAAACATGGCTACAATATCGGCCTGAGCGGATTTACTCCCGCCGGAACGGCCAAGGCTGTCACAGCCGAGCTAGCAAAAATAGCTGAAGCAGAACATGCCAAGGGAAACCCTTTTCAGGTAGGTATCTTTACAGGTGCATCGACCGGTGAATCTTGTGACGGCGTACTGGCACGTGCCAAAGCCATTCGTTACCGTGCTCCTTACACTACCAATTCCGATTTCCGCAAAGCTGTCAACAACGGAGAAATTGCCTACAACGACATACACCTCTCACAAATGGCACAGGAAGTGCGTTACGGCTTCATGGGGAAAGTGAACGTAGCCATTATCGAAGCCTGCGAACTGACTCCGGACGGCAAAATATATCTGACGGCTGCCGGCGGTATCTCTCCGACTATCTGCCGTTTGGCAGACCAGATCATCGTTGAGCTGAACAGCGCGCACAGCAAATCCTGCATGGGATTGCACGATGTGTACGAACCACTCGACCCGCCTTACCGCCGCGAAATACCTATCTACAAGCCGAGCGACCGCATCGGACTGCCTTACATCCAAGTGGATCCGAAGAAAATCGTAGGCGTGGTAGAGACTAACTGGCCGGACGAAGCGCGCTCTTTCGCCGCTGCCGACCCGTTGACCGACAAAATCGGACAGAATGTTGCCGACTTCCTTGCCGCAGACATGAAACGCGGTATCATCCCGTCGACCTTCCTGCCGTTGCAGTCGGGCGTAGGAAACATCGCCAACGCCGTACTCGGTGCGCTGGGACGTGACAAAACGATTCCCGCATTCGAAATGTACACTGAAGTTATTCAGAACTCCGTGATCGGTTTGATTCGTGAAGGACGTATCAAATTCGGCAGCGCCTGCTCGCTGACTGTCACCAACGACTGTCTGGAAGGTATCTACAATGACATGGATTTCTTCCGCGACAAACTGGTGCTCCGCCCGTCGGAAATCTCAAACAGCCCGGAAGTTGTACGCCGTCTCGGTGTTATCTCTATCAATACCGCAATCGAAGTCGACCTGTACGGCAACGTAAACTCAACTCATATCGGCGGTACGAAGATGATGAACGGTATCGGCGGTTCGGGCGACTTTACACGCAATGCTTATATCTCTATCTTTACCTGCCCGTCAGTAGCTAAGGAAGGTAAGATCAGCGCTATCGTGCCAATGGTTTCCCACCTCGACCACAGCGAACACTCCGTGAATATCGTTATCACCGAACAAGGTGTTGCCGACCTTCGTGGCAAGAGCCCGAAAGAACGTGCACAGGCCATTATCGAAAACTGTGCACATCCCGACTACAAACAGTTACTTTGGGATTACCTCAAACTGGCCGGCGGCAAGGCACAGACTCCGCACGCTATTCAGGCTGCACTGGGCATGCACGCAGAACTTGCCAAGAGCGGTGATATGAAGAACACTAACTGGGCCGAATACGCCCGATAATATTCCGATTTTCTATTCACCTAAGTCTGAATATAAAAAGAATATGAAAAAGATAGCTGTACACAGTCTGCTTCTCCTTATTATATTAGGGGAGCGGCAGGCTGCAAGCAGTAGCCGGTCCTGCTGATAAAATCCGGAAAAATATCGAATGCTATTTCAACGACTATCTCCGTGGAGAAACGCCTTTATATGAAAAGCACCAGTCATTCAGTCTTCTCAAAGCATCGGCCTACCGCCAATTGGTATGGGAAGCTTGGAAAACAGCCAACGATGAGCTGGACGAAGAAAAGCTAATCGCCCTGGATACATTATCCGCTTCCAGCAAGGGAAAATGGCACCTCCCCAAAGAACTGGAACCCAACGCTATCATGCCCTATTATTGGGGGAGCAAGGGCGCGGAAAAACCCGCAGACGGTTATCCGATGTATCTCTACATACACGGTTCCGGTCCCAAACAGGCGGAATGGAAAACCGGCCTGAACATCTGTTCGCGTTTTGACGACGCTCCTTCCGTCTACTTTATCCCGCAAATCCCCAACGAAGGAGGTTACTATCGCTGGTGGCAGAAAGCCAAGCAATACGCTTGGGAGAAACTGTTCCGTCAGGCACTAGTATCCGGGCACGTCAATCCGGATAAACTGTTTATCTTCGGAATATCCGAAGGTGGATACGGCAGCCAGCGTCTTGCCTCTTTCTACGCCGACTACCTGGCCGGGGCAGGTCCCATGGCAGGCGGAGAACCTTTGAAGAACGCCCCTGCCGAAAACTGTGCTCACATCGCCTTCTCCCTGCGGACCGGTGCCGACGACCGCGGCTTCTACCGGAACATCCTCACCGGCTACGTGAAGGAGGAATTTGAACGGCTGCAAGGTCTGCATCCCGGACTATACAAGCATCACATAGAGCTAATCCCCGGCAAAGGGCATTCTATCGACTATCGTCCCACCACTCCGTGGCTGAAACAGTATACCCGCAACCCTTATCCGAAATATGTCTACTGGGAAGACTTTGAAATGGACGGCTTGCACCGCAAAGGATTCTACAATCTCTTTGTCAAAGAGCGCCCGAATGACGATATCAATGCCCGTACCCGCTACGAAATGAACATTACGGACAACCACATCACACTGAATGTGGATAATGTCGTTTATGAGACCGTTCAGAAAGATCCGAGGTGGGGCATTGAAATGAAGTTCAGGAAGAATTACACGCCTGCCGCCAAAGGGAAAGTGATTATTTATCTCTGTGATGAACTGGTTGACTTGAAGAAGGAAATCACTGTTACAGTGAATGGGAAACAGGCTTTTCAGGGAAAGCTAAAGCCGGACCTGAAGAATATGGTGAACAGTTGTGCCGCATTCTTTGATCCGCAGCGCATCTATCCTGCCGCCATTGAGGTGACATTATAAGCCGATAGGCAGAGAGAACGCCTAACGCCCGATAATCACCTCGCACACCTTATCCTGGAAGGCTCTGGCCTTTGCAGCCGAAAGCACATTCTGGTTCATTATGGCAAAGGCCACTTCATGTCCGTTCTTCATCTTCAGATAGCCTGCAAGTGTATTGATAGCTGTGAACGAGCCCGTCTTGGCATGAACATTCCGGAATGTGGCTGCGCTTTTCATCCTGTTTTTCAACGTACCGTCTATGCCACCTACGGGAAGAGACTTGTATAGCATACGGAACACTTCTGTCCGGGAATATGCATATTTCAGGAAGTCAACCAACAGGGCGGGGGAGAGGTAGTTGTAATTGGAGAGTCCGCAACCGTCCGCAATCTTATACTCTTTCGGGTTGTGTCCCAGCTGGCGGATGAGCTGCATGATCTCGACGATTCCGTCTTCGGCAGCCACCTGCTTCTTCCCTGTCGCCTGCGCGCCAAGGCGGCAGAGGAATGCTTCGGCATTCAGGTTATCGCTCTCTTTCATTAGTTGGTTCAAGACTTCCTGCACGGAGGTATTCCAACAGGCTATCCGTTCCACTTGCACACTGTCACGGGGTAATTCGGCGAATCCGTATGATTGGGGAGCCGTGATACCTTTCCCCCGAAGACGCTCGAGGAAAGTGTGCATAAAGAAAGCGGAAGAATCATAGATGTTTATATCATCCTTTCTAATGGAGGTAACATTGCCCGAAACAACCAGATTATTTCCATTCCTCAACCAATCTCTTGAGAAGGAGAACTTTCCGGCAGAGGAAGTACGTGTCTTTGTCCGGTTCGTCAGGGTATAATAGGAAGAAACCGGTTTACAGGATATGCTTGCCGTATCTCCCTGCACAGCGGAAGGAAACACGGAAATCTGTACCGTGCCTTTACAAAACATCAACGGAGACAAGTAAGGCTGATAACCTGCAGGAGTATCGTTCCAAGCCCAGCCATGCCCCCAATAGAGCGAGTCTTTCATCGAAACGTCGCCATACACCTGCCCGTTAATCACGGAGAAAGGAAAAGTCATCACTTCCTCTATCAACGAATCCATTGCCTGACTGTCAAATTCGGGGTCAAATCCCCCTACTACATACAGATTGCCTTGCAGTGTATCGTGCTCTATCACACCATCGTGCCATACTTCCGTGCGGAAAGGCTCATCCGCATCAGGACGGGAGAGAGCGGTAATGGCCGTCAACAGTTTCATGGTAGAGGCAGGCCGGGAGAGCTTGTCTGCACGGTAGCTATACAACGGCTTTTTCGCCGTCAGGTCATAAACGGATATGCCGACTTCGGACGCTTCGGGAAGCATCTTTTTGATAAGTGAGTCTATTTGGGAGAAATCCCGCTGTCCCCACAACGGCAACAGACAGACGGACAACGCAACTAATAAAAGAACTTTCTTCATACAATACAGGTTATGAATCGAATCACACCCGCAAATATAGCACTTCCCAACTGAATAAGTCTAAAATCTGACAAAAAACAAAAGAGGGTATCTGAAAGCCGGGGTGACAGGTGGATGCACAATGCTGATAATAAATGATTTATGCATCTACCTGCCACCTCCCCCTACGGGTATTCCTCCTTCCAGACGGAGGAGAATGAAGATACTATTGACTTTTTAGTCAGTCTCTTTTCTACTATTTCAGATTCTTCTTCACCGTTTCCAGAAGTGAACCGGAACCATAACCGGACCACATATCTTGTATCTTCCCGCTAGAGCAATAAGCACATAATGAGGAATCCCTTTCACCTGATAACTCACAGCAAGTCCCGTACGGCCTCTGCGAAGTTCATTCCACTGGTTGCCACCCATTCCTTTCGTCTTAACATATTCTTTCCAGCGTGCTTTCGGGTCTTCACTGATACTAATCACGGTCATTCTATCCTTATAAGTATCTATGACCTTCTCCATTTCGGGATCGACTCCACACAAGGACCACATCCGCTACTCCAGAAATCCAGCAAAATGAATCGTCCCGCAAATTCGGATATATGGCGGAGAGAGTCATTCACGTCATATAGTTCTCCGTCAACCATCATATCTCCTATTCCTGCCACAGAAGGAGGATAAATATAGGCCGTAATCTCCTGTCCGGCATCCGTTTGCTTCTCGGTTTCCGGCATTCGAGCATACAAGCTCTTCACTTCTTCCTTATAAGGCATGACAGTTTCGTATTTCATCATAGAAGCATATAGCAGCAGCTTATCTGTCCACACTTTAGAGATAGGCGCCTCTTTCATATATTCAAGTTCCTTTTTCCAGATTTCTTGCTGTAAAGGCGTTGTCAACTTCCGGATAGAGTCTATCTTTGCCCAGCCTTTCTTTTCAAATTCCTGATCGCCTGCATGGTCTATAAACATCATCCGCTGCCAGTCATATTCGGCCGCCAAATGCTGCATCAGTTCTTTTTGCTGAGCCATTGCACAAGCCGTAAAGCGATTTTCTTCCGCCTGTTCGGGGATATCGCTCACCACTTCCCAGGTTTTCAGTAATTTGTCCTCTCCTTTGATTTCTATATACTCCCCCGGCGCTATCCATACTTCCAGCCATGTGCCCGGGAATCCCTTATTATCAGACATTATCAGCATTTTCTTTGTAACAGAGACAGTATCCCGGAAAGAAAACTTGCCATTCAGAAGCGTATCTCTCGCCACAAGGTTGAAAATGTTTCCTTCATCCACATACAGCCCTATCACTATACTATCCGAAAGATTTGCCAGCTCTCCCTGAATCAAATATTCGTTTGCCGGAACTGTTGCTTTCCGGTCGGATGTACAATGACACATCATCACCAGCACCACCGCCAAGAAAACCGGAACAATTATATATTTCCTCATATATATCTTTTTATGGTATGTACCGGATTACAATGCTTCCCGAAATATCTCACCCACCGTTGGATGAGGGAAGACAATCTTCTTCCATTGCGCCGCCGTCAACCCAAGTTCAATGGCCGTTCCTGCAAGGGTTATTATCTCTGAAGCCGGGTTACCCAACACGTGCGCTCCAATCACCCGCTCCTGTTCATCCAGCAACACCTTGCAAACCCCGTTCACTCCTTCGTTCTCTGCTACAAAACGACCGGAATAAGCCATTGGGAGCTTTATGACTTGACAAGTAATGCCTTTTGCTGAAGCAGATTCTTCCGTTTCACCTACCCCGGCAATCTCCGGATTGGTATAGACAACCCCCGGAATGGCACGATAGCTCATAGTGTCTTCTTTTCCCAAAATAGAATGCACGGCCACCTCTGCTTCACGAACGGCTGTATGAGCCAGCAAGGAGAATCCGGTCAGGTCACCGCAAACATAAACACCAGGCACGGAGGTCTGCATCTTCTCATCCACTTTGACAGCCCCACGTTCTGTCTTTTCCAAATTCAGGTTTTCGAGCCCGAAACCTTTTGTCACAGGACGACGGCTATTATAAAATATTTTTTTTAAGTACCTGAGCAACAAAAAGTTGCTCAGGATTTTTTTGCCATGTCAGAGGATTCACTTAACTTAGTGTTGCAAAAAATAATCAAACAAAACCCATCAGGCATGGCAAAAATACAAATAAAATCCGAGAAGCTCACTCCTTTTGGAGGAATATTTTCAATCATGGAGCAATTTGACTCCACATTGTCATCTGTAATCGACTCGACACTCGGTCTAAGGTGTAGCTCGTTCGGTTATCAGTACAGTGAAATCGTCCGTTCCCTCATGAGTATCTACTTCTGTGGTGGCTCATGCATTGAGGATGTCACTACTCATTTGATGAACCATCTCTCGCTCCATCCGACACTTCGTACTTGTAGTTCTGATACTATCCTCAGAGCGATAAAGGAACTGACGCAA
>VOFI01000383.1_pt1 | contig 20000 bp, 27 predicted proteins | sample 5384131 | NCBI WGS metagenome assembly VOFI01 (sample SAMN12384728, study PRJNA508395) | human gut metagenome | isolation source: healthy gut H | host: Homo sapiens
CACGTGCGACCTCTTCGGAGACACCGGCGATCTCGAACATGACACGGCCGGGCTTAACAACGGCGACCCAATACTCGGGAGAGCCCTTACCGGAACCCATGCGGGTCTCGGCCGGCTTCTCGGTGATGGGCTTATCGGGGAAAATCTTGATCCAGACCTGACCGCCACGCTTGGTGTAACGGGTCATGGCGATACGGGCTGCTTCGATCTGATTGCTGGTGATCCATGCGGGTTCCAGCGCAACGAGGCCAAACTCACCGTAGGTGACCTTGTTGCCTCTGGTGGCCTTGCCGGTGAGGCGGCCACGGTGTACTCTGCGGTACTTAACTCTCTTGGGCAGAAGCATTACTGAGCGCCTCCTTCTTTCTTTCTGCGGGCTTGCGGAAGCCGCCCTCAGGGCGGGGACCACGGTTATAGCCGCCGTTCTGGCGGTCACGGTTGAAGCCCTGACCATCACGGCGGAAGCCGCCACGGCGATCGCCATCACGGCGGCCACGGCGCTCACGGCGCTCCTGATAAGGCTTGCTGGTATCCAGGGTGCGGGGGGTAGTCCGCAGAGCCTGAGACAGGATCTCGCCCTTGTAGATCCACACCTTCACGCCGATGCGGCCGAAGGTGGTGGCGGCCTCAGCGAAGCCGTAGTCGATGTCGGCACGCAGAGTCTGCAGGGGGATGGTACCCTCGTGATAGTGCTCGGAGCCGGCGATCTCACGACCGCCCAGACGACCGGAGCAGTTGACCTTGATGCCCTTGGCGCCGGCACGCATGGCACGGCCCATGGCATTCTTCATGGCACGGCGGTGGGAGATACGCTTCTCCAGCTGAGCGGCGATGTTCTCGGCCACCAGCTGAGCGTCCATATCGGGGTTGCGAACCTCGACGATGTTCAGCTTCACGGTCTTGCCGATAAGCTTCTCCACGCTCTTGCGGTACTCCTCGATCTGCACGCCGCCCTTGCCGATGACCACGCCGGGGCGGGCCACGTGCAGGTAAACGGTGACGACCTCGTTGCTGCGCTCGATCTCGATCTTGGAGACACCGGCAGCGAACAGCAGCTTCTTCAGGTACACACGGATCTTGTGATCCTCGACCAGAAGATCGCCGACCTTCTCATTGCTGGCATACCAACGGGAATCCCAGTCTTTGATGACGCCCACTCTGAAACCGTGGGGATTAACTTTCTGTCCCATAAAACTGTCTCCCTCCCTTACTCTTTCTCAGCGACGGCCAGCGTCACGTGAGAGGTTCTCTTGTTGATGCGATAGGCACGGCCCTGAGCACGGGGCATCATTCTCTTCAGAATGGGGCCGGGGGTAGCGAACACCTGGGTGACCACCAGCTTCTCGGGGTCCATGCTGAAGTTGTTCTCCGCATTGGCGCAAGCGCTCTTCAGGAGCTTCATCAGGGGCTCGGAGGCAGCCTTGGGGGTCTGCATCAGGATCGCCATGGCAGTCTGAGCATCTTTTCCACGGATCAGATCGCACACGATCTGGATCTTACGGGGAGAGATGCGGACGTATCTCAAATAAGCTTTAGCTTCCATTGTACTGTGCATCCTCCTTACTTAGACTTGGCGTGACCACGGAAGGTCCGGGTGGGAGCGAACTCACCCAGCTTGTGACCCACCATGTCCTCCTGGACGTAGACGGGCACATGACGGCGGCCATCGTGAACGGCGATGGTGTGACCCACGAATGCGGGGAAGATGGTGGAGCTGCGGCTCCAGGTCTTCAGCACGTTCTTCTCGCCCTTCTTGTTCATTTCCTCGACCCGCTTCAGCAGCTCAGGGGCAAGTGCAGTTGGTGCGGATGATGCGGACCTCGCCGGAGGGCATACGGATCTGGGCGTTCTCGCCCTCCTTTGCCATCAGCTGTGCATAGGCGCCGGCGGAACGAACCAGCTGAGCGCCCTTGCCGGGGTGCATCTCCACATTGTGGATCACGGTACCCACAGGGATGTTGGCGATGGGCAGGCAGTTGCCGGGCTTGATATCTGCAGCAGCGGAGGAGACCACCTTGTCACCGGCGGTCAGACCCACGGGAGCGATGATGTACCGCTTCTCGCCGTCCTCATACTGCACCAGAGCGATGTTGGCGCTGCGGTTGGGATCGTACTCCAGACGCAGGACAGTGGCGGGCATATCCGTCTTGTCACGCTTGAAGTCGATGACACGATACTTGCGCTTCTCGCCGCCGCCACGATGGCGGACGGTGATGCGGCCATAGCTGTTGCGACCAGCGCTCTTCTTCAGGACCTCGGTCAGGCTGGACTCAGGCTTGGCGTGCTTATCAATGCCGTCGAAGCCGGAGACAGTCATATGCCGGCGGGAAGGGGTGGTCGGCTTAAAAGTTTTGATAGACATTTCTTACACTCCTTCCTTTCTTACACCATACCCTCGAAGAACTCGATGGTCTTGGAGTCCTGGGTCAGCTGGACGTAAGCTTTCTTCCAGCTCTTGCGGCGGCCGGGACGGGCAGCGCCCAGGCGCTTGGCCTTGCCATCATAGTTGATGGTGTTGACCTTGGCCACCTTCACGCCGAAGATCTGCTCCACGGCGTTCTTGATCTCGATCTTACCGGCGGTGGGAGCCACTTCAAAGACGTACTTCTTGGTGCCGGTGGCCTCCATGGAGCGCTCGGTGATGATGGGACGAATAATGATGTCGTAAACGTTAGCCATTACGCAAACACCTCCTCGATTACTGCGAGGGCTTCCTTATCGAGGACCAGATACTTGGCCTTGAGAATGTCGTAGACGTTCATCAGGTTGGCCATGGTGGTCTCGACACCGGGGATATTGCGGGCGCTCTTGACGACGATCTCGTCCTTGGCGGGAGTGACCACCAGGGACTTGCCGTCGGCCTTGACGGCGTTCAGGAACGCACGGAAGTCCTTGGTCTTGATGCTGTCGAGCTTGATGGAATCGACAACGATGATCTCGCCTGCGGCCGCCTTGGCGGACAGAGCGGACTTCATAGCCAGTCTCTTGACCTTCTTATTCAGAACGTAAGAGTAGCTGCGGGGCTTGGGAGCGAACACGATGCCGCCGTGGGTCCACTGGGGAGCACGGGTGCTGCCCTGACGGGCGTGGCCGGTACCCTTCTGACGCCAGGGCTTCTTGCCGCCGCCGGAGACCTCGGCACGGGTCAGAGCGCTCTGCGTGCCCTGACGGCAATTCGCCAGGTGGTTCTTGACCACTTCATGCACAACAGCCTGATTGGGCTCGATGCCAAAAATGCCGTCGCACAGCTCCACGGTACCGACGGTCTCGCCGGCCATGTTCAAAACGTTGATGGTAGACATTACAAGCACTCCTTTCCTTACTTATTACGGGCGGAAGCCTTCTGGGGATTACGACCGGAAGCCTTCTGCGGGTTGTTGCTGATGCCGCTGTCAGCGTGCTTGACACGATGGGTCTTAACGGTGCTCTTGATGAGGACCAGACCGCCCTTAGGACCGGGAACGGCGCCCCGGACGGCGATGAGGTTCAGATCTGCGTCCACCTTGACGATGTCCAGATTCTGGATGGTGACCTGGTCAACACCCATCTGGCCTGCGCCGATCTTGCCCTTGAAGATACGGGAAGGATCGGTGGTGGAGCCCATGGAACCAGCGTGACGATGGACAGGGCCGCCGCCGTGGCTGGTGGGAGTGCGCTGTGCGCCCCAGCGCTTGATGACGCCCTGATAGCCGTGGCCCTTGCTGGTGCCGGTCACGTCCACAAAGTCGCCCTCTTTGAAGGTGTCAGCCTTAACGATGTCGCCGACGTTCAGTTCGGCGGCGTTATCCAGGTTGAACTCACGCAGGTACTTCTTGGGGGCCACGCCAGCCTTGTTCAGGTGGCCCATTTCGGGCTTGGACAGCTTCCGCTCAGGAATGTCCTCATAGCCCAGCTGAACAGGTTCGTTCCTCCATTATTTCGTACGGTTTTTGATTGCGTGACCAACTGCCGTACGGCGAGAGTTCTTATACGCCGTTCCGTGCGTATCATTCCGGCTCATAAGAAACACCGGCGCAAAATCCGGCCGGTGTCCTTCTGGCGCAGCGATCTACGCTGACGTGCAGAAACTTCTCAGCCGCCCGATGATCGGACATACTCCCCGGAAGTTACCTCCTTACGGAGCAATCTCCCGGTTCATCGCATTTGTACACGCCTCCGGGTGTGCAGCACCCTCAGCGCACGTACCTTGCTATATTAAAGGAAAAATCCCCTTTTGTCAAGGGGATTTTTCGCTTTTTCCATGAAATTTTTCAATATTTTTTGTGGAGCCCGCCAAACCTCGCCCCCGCCCATAAACCGGGGCAAGACAAGGCAGTTCCCGGCATCAATACGCCACGCCCCAGTAGATATCGGTGGTGCATTCCTTGCCGCACACAGGGCATTTGCCCACGGTGCCGGACTGCTTCAGGGGCATACAGCGGCTGGACACGCCGGCCTTCTCCTTCATGGCCAGCTCGCACTCCAAGCTGCCGCACCACTTGGTGCGGGCAAAGCCGCCCTTGCCCTGGGCCATCTCCTTCACTTCCTCCCACGTGGTGAAGTCGAAGGTGTTGTCCTCCAGATTCTTCTCCGCCATGGCGTAGAGGTTGTCATGTACCTCCTTCAGCAGGGCCTGCACAGTAGCCTCCAGCTCCGTCAGCGGCACGAACACCTTTTCGCCGGTGTCACGCCGGGCGATGCAGCACTGCTGCTTCTCCATGTCCTTGGGGCCGATCTCCACCCGCAGCGGCACGCCCTTCATCTCATACTGGGCGTACTTCCAGCCGGGGGACTGCTCGCTGTCGTCCATCTTCACCCGCAGCTCCAGCGCCGTCAGACGGTCCCGCAGAGCCGCCGCAGCGTCCAGCACGCCGGGCTTGTGCTGGGCCACCGGCACCACCACCACCTGAATGGGAGCAATGGCCGGCGGCAGCACCAGACCGTTGTTGTCGGAGTGGGTCATGATGCAGGCGCCGATGAGGCGGGTGGTGCTGCCCCAACTGGTCTGGAAGGGATACTGCAGCTTGTTGTCCCGGCCGGTGAAGGTCACGTCGTAGGCACGGGAGAACTTGTCCCCGAAATAGTGGCTGGTGCCGGACTGCAGGGCCTTGTGGTCCTTCATCATGGCCTCGATGGTGTAGGTGGCCTCGGCCCCGGCAAACTTCTCCTTGTCGGTCTTGCGGCCCTTCACCACCGGCATGGCCAGCGCATCCCGGCAGAAGTCGGCGTAGCAGTTCAGCTGCTGCTCCGTCTCGGCAATGGCCTCCTCCGCCGTCTCATGGATGGTGTGGCCCTCCTGCCACCAGAACTCTCCCGATAGCTCTGGAGCACATTGTGCCAGTGGTCGCAGAACATGGTCTCCGAGGTGGGTCGGAAGGCCAGCCGCTCCTCCAGCTTCTCGCTGCCGCCCATGGTGACCCACGCCACCTCCGGGGCAAAGCCCTCCACCAACTCGCCCTCCTTCTTCAGCAGGCTCTCCGGGATCAGCACCGGCATCGCCACGTTGACGTGTCCGGTCTTTTTGAACATCCCGTCCATGATGCGCTGGATGTTCTCCCAGATGGCGTAGCCGTAGGGCCGCAGGATCATGAAGCCCTTCACGGAGGCGTAGTCCACCAGCTCCGCCTTTCTGGCTGCTGCCCTTATCCATATTGGCAGTGGCTTCGTCCAGGAAGATGACACGCTTATTCTCGGTCAGCACCCGGGCCAGCGCCAGCTTTTGCCGTTCTCCACCGGATAGATTGCCCTTCGTGTTCTGGAATACCTGATCCAGATCATGGGACGCAAGAAAGGCGTCCATTCCCAGAGAATGCATCGCCGATACGGCCCGTTCCCGCAATGCAGGGCGATAAAGCGTGACATTCTGGAGAAACGTATCGTCAAAGATAAATGCGTCCTGAAGCACGACGCCGATCTGGTCATAAAGAGCGGGCCACAGCTGGCGGATATCCGTTCCGTTCACCGAAATGCGTCCCTCATACTCTGTTTCCAGCCCGGTCAGCAGCTTGAACAGCGTGCTCTTTCCGCTTCCGTTTTCGCCTAAAATCAGGTATTTCTTCCCCGCCTCGAACCGATAATTCGCATGGGAAAGAATGACCTTTTCCTCATGCCGGAAGGACACATCGTCAAGCTCCATGTACTCGATCGTGGGAGCTGCCGACGAAGCCGCAGCGCTGTCAGGAACAGACAGCAGCTGCTGGATCTTCTGGCGAATACCGGTGACGCTCCGCATTTCCGATATCTGATAGGAAATGCTGTTGGTGGGGATCACCAGCATTTCCGATAATTGCAGCGCACCCACCAAAGCGCCCACGGACAGCCGCCCCTTGGAGATCTCGTAAATGCTGAATCCCACCATCACGACCTCGCCGATATAGGACAGCAGGCCGATGATCATATTCACCCGAATTTTTGTTTTCGCCTTGGCAAACTCTGCGTGGGCGGCTTTCTCGTTATCCTGTTCCAGCGTTTGCAGGTATTCCCGCTCTATGTGGTTTACCTTGATGGTGGGGTACCCGTGGATCAGATTGCCGATCATGACATTGAGCTTTTCCAGGGCCATCGTATAGAAATTGGTCCGTTTTTCCAGTGCCTTCCCCTGCACGGCGGAGGCCACAATGGGACACACGGTGGAAACGATGATAATGATGGCCAGATAGCCGTTGATGTACAGCAATGCGATCACACAGGTGACCAACACCAGGATGCTGTAGGCCAATTCCAAGCGGGTGACATAATAGCTGTCCACCAGCATCTCGATCTCATTGTTCAGCGTGGTGACATAGTTCTGTCCCTGCTCCTCCTGGAATTTCCGGGGCGGCATATAAACAATATGCGCCATGACCTTCCGCTTGAGACTGAACAGTCTGCTGTTCCGATATTTCCCCGTGCTGAGCTGCCGGGCTGTCTCAAACAGCAGGATGCCCAGGATGCTGGCCACATAGCACAGAAACATGGTAAGTGCGCCGCCCGCCCCCGCATCCACCGCATCAATGGCATTTTGAAGATAGATCGGCTTCAATGAGGTGCAAACGGCCAAAAGTACCGATGAAATGATTACCATAAAAACCATAGTTTCGCCTCCTATTCTGATGAGTTACGGTTCTGGCTCCGGCAGCAAGCCTCGCCTCCCCGCCCTGTTGAAAAATCCGGGTATCTATTATATATGGTGTATCCCCGCCCTGTCGCCGGCTGCCGTATGGCTCATCCGCTGTACTTCTCCAGCACCCACCGCCGCACGTGCTCCACAAAACGGTAGGTGGAGCGGGAGATGGCCCGCTTGTCCTTGACGCAGATGCCGATGTTCCGGTAAAAGGGCTTGGCGAAGGAGCAGGCCACCACCGGGTATTCGTTCCGGTCCAGCATCAGCTCCTCCATGATGCTGATGCCCAGCCCGCAGGACACCATGGCCAAAATCACCTGATCCTGCTGCACCCGGTACTGCACATTGGGCTGCACTCCCAGCGTGTCCAGCACCTCCTGAATTTCGTAGTCGTCTCCCTCCTCCAGCAGAATGAAGGGATACTGGGCCAGTGCCTCCGGCGGAAACGGCTCCCGCCCCGCCAGCGGATGATCCCACGGCACAATGGCCTTCCACTGGTCCCGCTGCAATAGCCAGCAGTCCAGATTCGGCTCCGTGGGCAGCACCAGAAAGCCGCAGTCCGCCGTACCGTCCTGGATCCACCGGGCAATCTCCGTGTTGTAGTTGGAGGGCAGCAGCTCAAATTCAATGTTGGGATACTGCTCCCGAAAGCTTTTCAGGATGTAGGGCATCCACTGCACCGACACGCTGGTGAACACCGCCACCCGCACCACGCCGGTCTCCAGCCCCCGCAGATCCTTGGCCCGTTCCTCGATGCTCCGTTGCTGGCGGCAGATCTCCTGAATATAAGGCATCAGCGCCCAACCGTCCGCCGTCAGGGTCACGCCCCCCCGGCTGCGGCTCAGCAGCGTTACCCCCAGCTCCTCCTCCAGCCCACTGATGGCGTGACTGACGCCGGATTGGGTGAAGCTCAGCTGCTGGGCGGCCGCCGTAAAGCTGCCGCACTCCACGGTTTTCAGAAATACCTGATATTTAGTCAAGTCCATTTCCTCGCCCCCCAAGGAACCTCGGCTCTAAAACTTTTTGAAGGAGGATCTGGTTATGCTTTTGGACTGGATGTTGGCTGGATTATTCGTTCTTGAAAACTCTCATGTTTCAGATGAAAATGATGCGTTTTACAAATTGCATTTCCTGTGGTAAAGTATAGACAGTAAGAGAAAGGAGTTGTTTGAATATGGCACTGGTTACGAAAATGAATCGCTGCGCCGTCTGCGGCAGCAGCCAGATCTCTCTGATGGCGGATGGTAAGTACTACCACTGCGAGGCCTGCGGGGCCACCTCCAACCACACGATGCCCGCCGCCGATCTGGCCAAGGTCGATCGCAGTTTCCATACCCTCCATTCTATGTGCCGGGGTCGGAGAAAATGTCTCCCGGCATTTTTTGCAGTCTCTCCTGGACAAAAGCCTTGTCCGGCTGTCCCGTTTTCGGGCATTTTTTCCTGTCCGGATGCCGTCCTGTTTCTGTCCGTTTTTTGCCCAGTTTCGCCTGATCGCCGCAAAAATCGGCAAAACAAAATTTTCCATAGGGGAAGGGGTTGCTTTTTTTCATTTTCATGATACAATAACAGTACAAATCTTAATGGAGGTGCTTCCCATGGCTTATCAGATCGGTTCCGGCTGCGTCAGCTGCGGTGCTTGCGCAGACGTATGTCCTGTTGGTGCCATTTCTCAGGGTGACGATCATTACGTGATCGACGCTAACTCCTGCCTGGACTGCGGTACTTGCAGCGATACCTGCCCCAATGGCGCTATCAGCCCTGCTGAATAATTACATAGCAAGGACGAAAAACACCGGAGCGGATGCTCCGGTGTTTTTTTGCCGTCTTGCGCCGGAGGCGCTCCCCGTGGTACAATATCTATGATAATTTTCGGTGGGATACCTGCCGTCATCTCACGGGTGGCGGGAAATATAATGGGGTATCTCTGCCCAGAGAAAAGGAGGGGCACACATGGAGCACTGGGACCGGCTGCGGGGCGATCAGGGCTTTTACTGGGATGACGGCCTATTCCGCCCCTCCACGGATACCTTTCTGTTGGGGAGCTTCCCCGTCCTGCGGCGTGGGGAGCAGGTCTGTGATCTGGGGGCCGGGACGGGTCTGCTGGGGGCGCTGCTGCTGACACGGGAGCCGTCCCTCACCGTCACCGGGCTGGAGCTGCGGGAGGACGCCTGCCGTCTGGCCCGGCGCACCGCAGAGCGCAGCGGCTGGCAGGAGCGGCTGCTGTGCCGGCAGGGAGACCTGCGGCTGCGGGAGGACCTGCCCGGCGGGCGGGTTCAATCTGGTGGTATCCAATCCCCCCTACTTCCCGCCGAAGGCGGGGCGTGTCTCCCCCCGCAGGAGACACGTGGCACCGCCCGGTCGGAGATAACGTGTACATTGGAGGATGTGTGCCGGGCCGCCGGTTGGCTGCTGCGGTGGGGCGGGCGCTTCTGCGTAGTATTCCCCACCGAACGGCTGGCGGAGCTGCTGGAGATGGCCCGCCGCTTCGGGCTGGAGCCTAAGCGGCTGCGGCTGGTGCAGCACGATGCCGTCGGGGCTCCCGGTCTGGTGCTGCTGGAGTGCCGCCGGGGTGGGAAGCCTGGGCTGCGGGCAGAGCCCACACTGCTGCTCTACGGCCCCGACGGCCGGGAGACGGCGGAGCATCGCCGTGCCTATTTTCGTGAGGAGGAGCAAGCGCTATGAGCGGAACGTTATATCTGGTAGCCACCCCCATCGGCAATCTGGGGGACCTGTCCCCCCGTGGGGTGCAGACCTTGCAGGAGGCAGACTTCATCGCCGCCGAGGACACCCGTGTGTCCATGAAGCTGCTGAACCATTTCGACATCAAAAAAACCGCTGGTCAGTTACCATGAGCACAACCGGGCCGCCGCCGGGCAGGCCATTCTGGCCCGGCTGCTGGCCGGGGAGACGTGTGCGCTGGTGACGGACGCCGGGACCCCTGCCATCAGCGATCCCGGCGAGGATCTGGTGCGGCTGTGCGGGGAAAACGGCGTCACGGTGCAGGCCATCCCCGGCTGCTGCGCCGCCGTGTGCGCTCTGGCGGTGTCGGGGCTGCCTACCGGGCGTTTCACCTTTGAGGGATTCCTCTCTGCCAACAAAAAGGAGCGGCGGGAGGCCCTGACCCGGCTGGCGGCGGAGCAGCGCACCATGGTGTTCCACGAGGCTCCCCACAAGCTGCGGCCCACGCTGGCGGATATGCTGGAGCTGCTGGGAGATCGGCCGGTGGCTCTGTGTCGAGAGCTGACCAAGCTCCACGAGGAGACCATCCGCACCACCCTGTCCGGTGCCGTGGCGCTGTACCGGGAGAAGGAGCCACGGGGCGAATACGAGGACGCTGTTCGCCGGGTGGCGGAGGACACAGGCCTCTCCCGCAACGAGCTGTATCAGGCGGCACTGCAGGAGGAGTGAGGCAGGGCCTTTCAGCGGATGCCGGAGGTGCATATGATCGACTATACCATCGACTATATAAAGGCGCACGATTTTTCCATCGGCCACCGGAAGCGGCTGTTACAGGACAGGAAATGCGGCTGCTTTTATTGTCTGAAAATTTTCGCCCCCAAGGAGATCAGCAGTTGGATCGAGGACGTGGGCGGTACGGCGATCTGCCCGTATTGCGGCATAGATTCCGTCATCGGGAAGCATAGCGGGTATCCCATCACCAGAGAATTTCTGGAGCAGATGCGCCAATATTGGTTTTGAGAGATCGCAATACCAACATATGGAAAATTTTCTATGCGGTCATACTGTCCTGAAAAGCTGTCCGTGGGAGACAGCTATTTTCAGGGCGGTGGTTTTCGTGCAGCATTTGGGTGCAGCAATCCTGCACCTGCTTGCGCAGGAAGGCGTTGACCCGTGGGCGGTAGCTCTCCCCCAAGGCAAAGGTATCCACCTTCTGCCGTCCCGGCGGCAGCTGGTCGATGACTGACACATCCAGATCGCCGTAGATCACCAGCGCCAGCGTCCGGGGGATGGGGGTGGCCGACAGCACCAGCATATGGGGGGCCTCCGCCTTCTGGCTCAGGGCCGCCCGCTGGTTGACGCCGAAGCGGTGCTGCTCGTCCGTCACCACCAGCCCCAGCCGCCCGTACTGCACGTCCCCCGTCAGTAAGGCGTGGGTGCCAATGCACAGGTCGATGGTGCCTCCGGCCAGTCCCGCCAGTGTTTCCCGCCGCTCCTTGGCACGGGTAGAGCCTGTGAGCAGGGCGCAAGTCAGACCCAGCCGGGCCATCAGGGGCGACAGCGTTTCAAAATGCTGCCGGGCCAGGATCTCCGTGGGGGCCATCAGGGCCGATTGCCACCCGCTCTGGGCGGCGAACCAGATGCAGGCCGCCGCCACCATGGTCTTGCCGCTGCCCACGTCCCCCTGACACAGGCGGTTCATGGGGCGGCCGGCGGTCATGTCACCTATGGCATCCTCCACGGCACGGCGCTGGGCGTCCGTCAGTGTGAAGGGCAGGGCGTTATAAAAGGAATCCATGGAGACCTTGCGGCACACCGGGCCGGACACGTCCTCCCGGCGGCTCCGCAGCAGCCGGAGGCCGCAGGTCAGCAGGAACAGCTCCTCGAAAGCCAGACGGCGCCGGGCTTGGGTCAGCGCCTCCGGCGAATTGGGAAAATGGACGTTTTCGTAGGCGTAGTTGATGTAGCACAGACGGTGCTCCCGCCGCACCTCATCCGGCAGCACGTCCGGCAGCAGCTCCCGGCAGGCGTCCAGTCCCTGCCGCACCGCCTGCGCCAGCATCAGCTGGCTGATGCCTGCCGTCAGGGAGTAGATGGGCATGATGCGCCCTGTCAGGTGCCGGTGGCCCTCCGGCTCCAGCAGGGGGTTCACCAGCTGGTGACGGCGCTGGCCCTCCACCTTGCCGTAGAAGATGTAGATCTCCCCCCGGTGGAGGCTGTTTTTCCGGTACTCCTGATTGAAAAATATCACATCCAGCGTTCCCGTCTCGTCCACGGCACGGGTGCGGACGATGGTGCGGCCGCCGGGGATGCGGTGGGCGGTGGGGTCGGCGGCGATCATGGCCCGGACGCAGACATTCTCCCCCTCCGTCAGGTCACGGATGGGGCGGGTCAGGGTCCGATCCTCGTAGGTGCGGGGAACGTATCCGATGAGATCACGCAGGGTGGTGATGCCCAGCTTCTCCAGAGCCTTGGCCCGTGTCTCTCCGATGCCCTTGATATACCGCACGTTGGTGGATAGCTCCGCCATAGGGCCGCCTCCTTAAAACCATTTTTTCCGTTTGAAGATCCACAGCTCCACCAGCACGCATACCACGCTGACGATACAGATCACCAGATAACCGTGCTCCGCCGTCAGCTCCGGCATATTTTGGAAGTTCATGCCGTACCAGCCGGCGATGAGGGACAGGGGCAGGAACACCGTGGTGACGATGGTGAGGATCTTCATGATCTGGTTCTGCCGCATATCCACCTGCGTCTGGTGCATCTCCCGCAGCTGGAGGGAATACTCCTTCTCCTGCTCCGTCATGGTCAGCAGCCGCTGGGCCTTGCCGGAGAGATGCTCCAGCAGCCGCTGGACGTGCTCCTCTGCGTCCGGGATGGCATCGGCCAGCACGGCGTACAGGTCGTCCAGCTGGGCATAGTAGCCCGCCAGCACCGACAGCTCCCGGCGGATGCGGAAGATCTTCTTGTCGAAATCCTCCGCCTGTTGCGCCAGCAGAACTTCCTCCAATGCCGTCAGGCGCTCCTCGTAGTGCTGGAGGCTTTCCATGTCCTCCGCCGTCAGCCGGGCCAGCAGCTCCGACAGCAGCTGAGCCGGGGTCTCCCCCCGGAAGGCCCGGCAGCAGGCCCTGCAAAAAACCGCCCTTTTCCACCAGCAGCAGTTTTTTCTCCGTCAGATAGTAGCCGAAGAAGTGCTTTTCGCCGGTGGGGGCCATGCGCTGAGGCATGGCGTAGGTCCCGATGACGCCGCTCTGGAGCCGCTCCGCCTTGCAGAATACGCCCCGTCCCGGCAGGATCTGGTGCCGGGAGGTCAGCTCCGGATAGCGCTGGCCAAAGGCTTCAAAGGTCAGCAGCTCATATAATTCGCTCATATCATGTACCTTCCCGAATGTGAGATGGGTTCGCCCAAATGGCGCAGAGCCATTTGGGCGATGAGGGTGTATCAATCGCTGTCCAGCTTGAGGACGGCCATGAAGGCCTCGGTGGGAACCTGTACGGTTCCCAGGTTCCGCATCTTCTTCTTGCCTTCCTTCTGCTTTTCCAGCAGCTTCTTCTTACGGGTGATATCGCCGCCGTAGCACTTGGCCAGCACGTCCTTACGCATGGCCTTCACCGTTTCACGGGCGATGATGCGCCCGCCGATGGCCGCCTGAATGGGCACCTCAAACAGCTGGCGGGGGATATTCTCCTTCAGCTTTTCGCACAGCCGCCGGGCGCGGGGATAGGCCTTATCCCGGTGGGCGATGAAGCTGAGGGCGTCCACGCCATCGCCATTCAGGAGCAGGTCTACCTTCACCAGATCGCTGGTGCGGTAGCCGGAGAGCTCATAATCCAGAGAGGCGTAGCCCTTGGTGTTGGCCTTCAGGGTATCGAAAAAGTCGTAGATGATCTCGTTGAGGGGCATCTGATAGTGCAGCTCCACCAGATGGGTATCCAGATACTGCATATCCTTGAACTCGCCTCGGCGCTCCTGACACATGGGCATGATGTTGCCCACGAACTCATTGGGGGCAATGATGGAGACCTTCACATAGGGCTCCTCGGCGTGCTCGATGGTGCCGGGGTCCGGGTAGTTGTGGGGGTTATCCACCTTCACCATGGTGCCGTCGGACTTATAGACGTGGTAGATGACGCTGGGGAGGGTGGTCACAAGGTCCAGATTGAACTCCCGCTCCAGCCGTTCCTGAATGATCTCCATGTGGAGCATCCCCAAAAAGCCGCAGCGGAAGCCGAAGCCCAGCGCCACGGAGCTCTCCGGCTCGAAGGTCAGGGAGGCGTCGTTGAGCTGAAGCTTCTCCAGCGCATCCCGCAGATCCGGGTACTTGCTGCCGTCCTCGGTGTAGATGCCGCAGTAGACCATGGACTGGGCGGGGCGGTAGCCCGGCAGAGGCTGGTCGGCGGGGTCCTCCACCCCGGTGATGGTGTCGCCCACCTGCGTATCCTTGACGTTTTTGATGCTGGCGGTGAAGTAGCCCACCTCACCGGCCTGCAGGGCATCGGTAGGCTCATTGCCCAGCGGCTTCAGGTAACCGCACTCCAGAACCTCCTGCTTGGCCTTCATGGGGTCGGCGGCGGGCAGGTCGATCTTGTTGAACACCGGCAGGATCTCCAGATCGTGCTCCATGGCCAGATAGGTATTGGCCAGCGTCTGTGCCTCCACGCCCTGAGTGGCGTCCACCACCAGCACGGCGCCCTCGCAGGCCGCCAGAGACCGGGACACCTCGTAGTTGAAGTCCACATGGCCCGGCGTGTCGATGAGGTTCAGGGCGTAGGTCTCCCCGTCCTGCGCCGTGTAAAACAGGTGGACGGCACGGGACTTGATGGTGATGCCACGCTCCCGCTCCAAGTCCATGTTGTCGAGGATCTGGTTCTCCATCTCCCGTGCCGGTACGGCGTTGCACAGCTCCAGCAGGCGGTCTGCCAGCGTGGATTTGCCGTGGTCGATGTGGGCAATGATGGAAAAGTTTCTGATATGGGATTGGTCAAACATATAGGCCTCCTTAGGTCGTTGGTTTCTTAATGCTGGTAGGACTTGCAGCGCTCGTCCACGCTGTGGAACACCTGCGCTGCGCTCTGGCCCACGCCGGGCTGGCCCGTCAGGCTCTCCGGCGTCAGCTCCGGCATCCCCTCCTGAGCGGCCAGCGCTTGCCGGTAGCGCAGGGCGCATAGCTGCATATCCGCCGCCACCAGTCCGCCGTCAAAGGCCGAGGGGGCCACGGCGAACAGATCCTCGTTGCCGCCGCCCTGCCGGTACAGCTGCCGCAGCAGCTGATACAGGGCGTCGCCCAGATAGTCTCCGGCGGCGGTGATGGCCTCCCGGTCCCCGGTCTTGCCCAGCAGTTCAAAGAGGACCCCGGTGGTGTTCACCACCAGCTTTTTTTGCAGAGTCGCCAGAATACTGCCCCGGAGGCTGCCCTTCTCGCCGCTGGAGTCGTACACGTCCTCCGCCTCGATGATGGAGCCGTCCCGGTTCAGAGTGCGGCCCAGCAGGAAATCCGCCGACACATGGTAGTAGGCGCAGGCCTTCACCACAAAGGCAAGGCCCGGCTCCCGGATGCCGTTTTCATAGTGGCTCAGCAGGGCCTGGCTGATGCCCAGCTCCCCGGCCGCCTTCCGCTGGGAGACGCCCTTCTCCTGCCGCAGCAGGCTCAATGTGCGGGAAAAATCAGTCGCCATTCTCTCTCACCCGTTCTCTTTCTGTTTATACGTTCAGTAAATTATATCTTCTTTATTACCCGATGTAAATAAAAATCTCGCCGGGGCGGCAAACTTTTGCGGAGTTTACCGCTCCATCCCATTCACAAATTGTTTACAAAATAAACATCAAAAAAGGTCAAATACCCTATTGACATTTCCTACCGGCGTGGTATACTATGGGCAAAGGTCAAAGAAAGGCAATATCAAATCAGGAGGGGAACGATATGGGAATCACAGATATGATCGCCGGGTTCATTCAGGAGGCGCTGGACGATGCAGGCGGTGTTTTGGAGATGCAGCGGGGGGATCTGGCCCAGCGATTTGGGTGCGTACCCAGCCAGATCAACTACGTCATGTCCACCCGGTTCTCTCCGGAGCACGGCTACATCGTGGAATCCCGGCGGGGCGGCGGCGGCTACATCCGCATCACCCGTGTCCATGTGGACCGGCAGACGCTGATGATGCACGTCATCAACTCCATCGGGTCGGAGATCGATCCGGCCAGTGCCAGAGCCATCCTCTCCAATCTGGTGCAGTCGGAGGCCATCCCCGCCCAGACGGGAAAGCTGCTGGCGAGCCTTTTGTCGGACACCGCTCTGCGATCCGTTCCCAAGGATCAGCGCAGCGTCCTGCGGGCCGACCTGCTGAAGCAGGCCCTCATCCATCTGGTATAGCGTCGGATCGGTACAGTTGACCGGTTTGATTTTTCGATAAGGAGGAAATCATTATGAAATGTCAGAATTGCGGAAGAAATGAAGCGACTTACTACTATAAGAGCAGCATCAACGGACGGGTCACTGAGACGCACCTGTGCGCCGACTGCGCCCGGAAGCTGGGCTATGTGCAGCGGATGCAGCCGGACAGCTTCTTCGGCGACGACTTCTTTTCCCATCCCTTCCGGCTCTTCGAGCCGCTGCTGGGCGGGTTTGGCAATCGCCTGCTGACGGAGTTCCCGGAGCCGGTGGATGTGACCCGGCAGGCCCAACAGGCCGTGGCGGAAGCCCCGGAGGATGCGCTGGTGGACAAGGCGGAGCAGGAGCGCTTCTCCCTGCAGCGTCAGCGCAACGCCCTGCAGACGCAGCTGCGTCACGCCGTAGAGGCCGAGGACTTCGAGTCCGCCGCCAAGCTGCGGGATCAGCTGAAGGCACTGCCTCAGCAATAATGCCCCGGCAATAATTTTGGTAGATCACCACACCTTTTGAAAGGAAGTGTTTCTTTATGATGGAAAATAAATTCACCCCTCGTGCAGAGGAGGCTCTGCGTCTGGCCCAGGAGGCCGCTGAGGATATGGGACATGGCTATGTGGGCTCCGAGCACCTGCTGCTGGGCCTGCTGCGGGAAGAGGAGGGCATTGCCCACCGTGTGCTGGAGGAGAACGGACTCACTGACGAGTTGGTCTGCGACATCCTGCACCGCAGCGTAGGCACCGGCGTCTCCGGCGCCGCACCCTCTCAGGGGCTGACGCCCCGTGCCAAGAGTGCCGTGGAGTTGGCCGTTTCCGAGGCCGCCCGCACCGGCGCCGGCTACATCGGCACCGAGCATCTGCTGATGGGGCTGCTGCGGGAGGGCAACAACATGGCCCTGCGCATCCTGCGCACCGTGGGCATCGACCCCAAGAAGCTGTACAGCGCCGTGGTGAAGAAGCTCAATGAGGCGCCCCGCACCGCCGCCGTGTCCGGCAGCGCTTCCGCTCCCGCACAGGAGGGCGGCAAGAAGGGCACTCTGGAGGAGTATACCCGCGACCTGACGGAGGCGGCCCGCAGCGGCAAGCTGGACCCCGTCATTGGCCGTGAAAAGGAGATCCAGCGAGTCATCCAGATCCTGTCCCGCCGCACCAAGAATAACCCCGTGCTCATCGGTGAGCCCGGCGTAGGCAAGACCGCCATCGCAGAGGGTCTGGCCCAGCGCATCGCCGCCGCCGACGTGCCGGAGGAGCTGCTGGACAAGCGGGTCCTGTCGCTGGATCTGTCCGGCATGGTGGCTGGCACCAAGTACCGGGGCGAGTTTGAAGAGCGCATCAAGAACGCCATCGATGAGGTGAAGAAGGCCGGCAATGTCATCCTCTTCATCGACGAGCTGCACACCATCGTGGGCGCCGGCTCCGCCGAGGGTGCCGTGGACGCCGCCAACATTCTCAAGCCCGCTCTGTCCCGCGGCGAGATCCGTGTGGTGGGCGCCACCACCCTCAACGAGTACCGCAAGTACATCGAGAAGGACGCCGCTCTGGAGCGCCGGTTCCAGCCCGTCACCGTGGGAGAGCCCTCCCCGGAGGCACCGGTTCCTGCCGGATAAGGCCATCGATCTGATGGACGAGGCCGCCAGTCAGGTGCGTATGGCCGCCGAATCCGCCTCCCCCGATCTGAAGGATCTGGAGGAGAAGATCGCCGCCCTGCACCGGGAGAAGGAGGAGGCTGTCGCCGCTCAGGACTTCGCCGCCCTGCACCGGGAGAAGGAGGAGGCTGTCGCCGCTCAGGACTTCGAGAAGGCCGCTCAGCTGCGGGATATCGAGAAGAATTATCAGGAGCAGGTGGAGACGAGCTGGGGATAATGGTGGCATAAGCAGATGTCCACCAACCGTGGCACCGTCACCGAGGACGACATCGCCAAGGTGGTCGAGAAGGCCCACCCCGATGTGTGGAACATTCTGCTGCAGATCCTGGAGGACGGTATCGTCACCGACTCCCAGGGCCGCCGGGTGGACTTCAAGAACACCATCATCGTCATGACCTCCAACGTGGGCGCCAAGAACATGGCTTTGACGGCAGCGATCCCGACGCCCAGAAGGACGAGGCACAGAGCTTCGCCCGTATCCGGGAGGCCGTTATGACGGAGCTGCGCCAGACCTTCCGGCCGGAGTTCCTGAACCGTATCGACGAGATCATCGTGTTCCGCCAGCTGACGGAGGAGAACATCCGCAGCATCGCCCGCCGGATGCTGGACATCATCGGCGGCCGCATGGCCCAGCAGGGCATTACCCTGCAGGCCGACGACGACGCCGTGGCCGCACTGGCCAAGGACGGCTTTGACGCCCGCTACGGCGCCCGTCCCCTGCGCCGCACCCTCCAGACGGAGGTGGAGGATGCAGTGGCCGAGCAGATACTGGAGGGGAAACTCCAGTCCGGCGACACCGCTCATGTGTGCCTGAAGGACGGCAAGGTGGTCATCGAGAAGTAAAGACCGCAAGGCCCGGAGGTCTTGCAGTCAGGCCAAGGGGCCGCAGGCAAATGCCTGCGGCCCTTCATACAGGCACCGGCACTTGCCGGCTGTGGCGGCGGAGGCGGGTGAGATGCAAAGAGGGGAGCAAGCCTTCGCTTGCTCCCCTCTTGATTTTTCTCTCTTACTGGGGCATGGTCTGCACCACGCCACGGGCGCAATCCACCGACACCCGGACGCCGTCCTCCAGACGGCGGGTGGCATCGCCCGCCCCCACCAGCACGGGCTTGCTCAGCAGCAGGCCTACCGTAGCGGCGTGGCACTCGGCGCTGCCCTCCTCGCAGATGATGGCGGCGGCATCCCGCAGATACGGCAGCAGTTCATTGGTAGTATATGGCACCACCAGCACGTCGCCGGCGTGGAACTTCTCCGCCACCTCCTCCACGCTGCGGCACACGCACAGCGGGCCGGAGGCCGTCCGGCCGCCTACGCCCACTGCATTCAGCAGCGACCCGCCCACCTGCTGGATACGGATCATGTTGGTGGTGCCGGAGATGCCCACCGGCACGCCGGCGGTGATGACCACCAGATCGCCGTGGCGGATGAGGCCCGCCTTCTCTGCCGACTGCACCGCCAGCTCCAATGAAAATTTATTCCGCATTTTGTGAATAAAAGCATTGACATATGGTAGTCCGCTGTGCTAAAGTACAGACAAGATTTTTGAAAGGAGCAAAATCGGGTATGAAGTTCGCCGCATCTGCAAATCTGTATTTTGGATATTCCTACTTTTACTTTTATTTTGCAAAAGTAAAAGCGATTTGTGATGCCCAGCAGCGAAAAAGTGCTTGATACCGATTTTCTTCTTTTGAAAACAAACCGTATCGAGAGACGCCGTTCGGATCACATATCCGGGCGGCGATTTTATTTTCCGTCCGGGCCGGAGGAATCTCCCACATCCAGATTCAGGAGGAATTTGTCATGAAAAAGAAACGTTCTCTTTGCGCCGCCCTGCTGGCGGGACTGATCCACGTCAACATCGACGTGCAGGTGGCCTCCGGTGACAGCACCACCTGCACCCCCATCGTCAACTCCTTCGTCAACAAGAAGGTAGACCTCATCATGGCCAACGCCACCCCGGCCCTGCAGGCAGCCTATAACGCCACCACCTCCATTCCCATTCTCGGCACCTCCGTTACGGGCATCAACACCGATCTCAGCAAGGTCATCGGGCTGTCCCTCTCCAACGGGCTGGTGGCCCTGTCCGGAGCGCTGCTGTGCCAGTATCAGGGCTACGCCGATATCAATATGGGCCGGGGCGCCGTGGTCATCGGTCTGGCGGCAGTGGTCATCGGGGAGGCGGTGGTCAAGCACATCTCCCCCAACTTCG
>VOFI01000661.1_pt1 | contig 20000 bp, 33 predicted proteins | sample 5384131 | NCBI WGS metagenome assembly VOFI01 (sample SAMN12384728, study PRJNA508395) | human gut metagenome | isolation source: healthy gut H | host: Homo sapiens
TCAAAACTAAGTCATGGAACTTCTTCGAAGTTCGCTGACGTCCGTACTCACCTAAGGGAAAGTTTCTAAGATGCTTTTCTATTATCTCAATGCTTTTGCCAAATAACCATATCCTTCTTGCTCCATCTCTTCTTTTGGAATAAAAGCGCAGAGGCCGAATTGATACAATAGCGAAGGCCACCTTGGTCTTTTGGGTCCATCGGTGAAGACATGGCCGATGGGCATTGCCTGAGCGGGAACGAACTTCGATCCGCTCCATTCCGTGGCTATGGTCCTGGTAATAGTGGACCACATCTTTGGCAATGGGACAGGAGAAACTTGGCCAGCCACAGCCAGATGCAAACTTATCCTTGGCAAAGAAGAGTGGCTCCCCCGTCGTAATATCCACATAGATGCCCTCTTCGAAGGTCTGATCATAGGCATTGTGGAAAGGACGTTCCGTCGCACTTTCTTGGGTGACTTGGTACTGTTCTGCTGTCAGTTTCGCCTTTAGGGTTTCTTGATCTGGCTTCTGATAAGGCTGCTGGATCAATCAAGGGGGCTGCTCAGCATCCGTCACATCGATATGGCAATAGCCTCCGGGATTCTTTTTGAGGTAGTCTTGGTGGTAATCCTCAGCTAGGATGTAGTGGCGCAAAGGCTCTAACTCAACCGCTATTTTACTGCCCAGTTGCTTCTCTTCTTCCGCAAACAGGTGGGCGATCACTTCACGATCTGCCTCGTCTGTATAATAGACACCGGTCCGATATTGGCGACCTCGATCATTTCCCTGCTTGTTAATGGACAAGGGATCGATCACACGGAAATAGTAGAGCAGAATCGATCGTAGGGGTAATTTTATCTGGATCATAGATGACCTGAACAGTTTCTGCATGATCCGTTTCCTTGATCAGTTGGTAATTGGTCGTTTCTACCTGGCCATTGGCATAGCCCACCGTCGTCTCTTCTACACCGGGGATCCGTGAAAAATATTCCTCTAAGCCCCAAAAACAGCCACCTGCTAGATAAATCTCTGCCATCTTTTTTCCTCGCTTCCTGCATTCCCCACAAGGAATGCTTGACATCTATTAGCTCCATCATAATCCAAGAGCCTCAGATTTTCAAGGATTCTGCATCAAAAATCCCTTCTACTTATATGTAAAAGGGATTCAATCCTTCTTATTTTTCAAATAAGAAAAAGAGCGAGTAATAAAAATTCCAAAACGATAGGGTTAACTGATGTAGAAAATCATGAAGGACTACCATGACCAACACCTCCTCTGAATATCTGTGGACAAACTCAAGGCACATCAACTACAAAAACCACCGTCGGTCCATAGACCTGTAACTGAGGCTTCACAACCTCGTAATGCCAGTGATCATAAGCTCGCCAAGCTTGAAAGGCTTCTTCGTTCAAACCGGGACCACCCAAACCAATCAATAAACTGGCGGTCTGATAAAACTTTTCCAACTCGATCAACAGACGATTGTCTACCCGCCTAGCCTTTCGTAAACCTTTCAATATCTGATCTAGATTTTCTCGAAATCGAAGGGCATCTAAACTGGGGGTGAATCCCTTAGAAAAAGGCTGTTTGAAGAAGGGTGATCGTCGTCCTTGCCTCTTGAATCACGTCCCTTTCTTCCATAAAAAAAAATCACCTTCCTTTTCACCTCCATTGTACACCTTTTTTCTCTCTATAAAAATGGAAAATTCCTAAAACTAGGAACAGAATGATCTCTCTTGACAAGAAACCATAAAAAACTTCCCCAAGTTTCCACTTGAGGAAGTTCTTTTTAGAAAGATTAGTCAATGTAGTGCAATTTCCCACGGAAGTCTTCCAAGGCTTTGGTAGCCTTTTTCTTCCATGATGGCTTTGAGCTCCGCAGTGATGCGATCAAAAGCTCCTACTCCTTCTTTATGCAGTGTCGTTCCGATTTGCACCATACTAGCCCCACAAAGGATATGTTCAAAGGCATCGCGACCAGTCAAGACGCCCCCTGTCCCCACAATCTGAATTTCTGGGTTCAGACGTTGATAAAAAGCATGGACATTAGCGAGAGCAGTCGGTTTGATATACTCTCCACCAATCCCACCAAATCCGTTTTTGGGACGGAATCACCACGGATTCATCCTCGATGTAGAGGCCATTTCCGATCGAATTGACGCAATTGACAAACTTGAGCGGATATTTGTTGAAAATAACTGCCGCTTGGTCAAAGTGAACAATATCAAAATAGGGTGGCAACTTGATTCCAAGAGGTTTTGGTGAAATAGGCAAAGACCTCAGACAAGATCCGATCTGTCGTATCAAAATCATAGGCAATCTGAGGTTTCCAGGGACATTGGGACAAGATAGGTTCAACTCTGTCAAGCCTTTAAAGTCACTGTCTTGCACCTTTTTTCAAGATAGTATGAGTTTCTTCAGGAGACATGCCGACGAGAGATAAGAAGAAGGTCCGATCTGGATCCGTTTCTTGCAACTCAATAAGTAATTCAAATAATAGTCCAACCCCTTGGTTAGGTAGCCCCATCGAATTGATCGAACCAAGCGGCACATCTTGGTAGCGTGGCTCTGGATTGCCAGCACGGAATTCTAAAGGTCGCTGTCTTGGTCACAAAGGTTCCCGCAACTGAGTTCTTCACTTCTTCTAATTCCTCAGTGGTCATACAGGCTACACCTGCCGCATTCATCAAGCAGTTGTCAAATTCAAACCCAGCAATTTGCGTTTTTGTCGATACCATCTTGTACTCCTTTTTTTTGAAACACCATCAACAGAATCGTTCGGGATGCTCTCTATTTTCTTCTTTCATTATACCATCACTTGGAAGCTTCCGGACAAACAAAGCTAAAAATTCTTGCAAACATTCGGACTTTTCTAGTCGCAATAAAATTTTCAGAAAATTCAACTTTTTTCTTTACAAGCCAAAAAAAAGTCTGCTATAATGATCCATGTAATAAAACGTGACATTGTTTGTCAACTGTCTCAAAACCACTCCCCTAGCGGGTTTGCTGGTTTTTTTCGTTACATTCACAAAAGGAGAATTAACATGACAACTGCAAAAGAATATATCCAAAGCACTTTCGAAACTGTAAAAAAAGCTCGTAACGGCCACGAAGCTGAATTCCTTCAAGCTGTTGAAGAGTTCCTCAGCACTTTGGAACCCGTTTTTGAAAAACATCCTGAATACATTGAAGAAAACATTCTAGCACGCATTACCGAGCCAGAACGTGTGATTAGCTTCCGTGTTCCTTGGGTTGACCGTGAAGGAAACATCCAAGTAAACCGTGGTTACCGTGTTGAATTCAACTCTGCTGTAGGTCCTTACAAAGGTGGTCTTCGTTTCCATCCAACGGTTAATCAAGGGATTTTGAAATTTCTCGGATTTGAACAAATCTTTAAAAATGTTTTGACTGGACTGCCAATCGGTGGTGGTAAAGGTGGATCTGACTTCGATCCTAAAGGAAAAAGTGACGCTGAAGTTATGCGTTTCTGCCAAAGCTTCATGACTGAATTGCAAAAACACATCGGTCCTTCTCTTGATGTCCCAGCCGGTGATATCGGGGTTGGTGGACGTGAAATCGGATACCTTTACGGTCAATACAAACGCCTTGGCCAATTCGATGCTGGTGTCTTGACTGGTAAACCTCTTGGTTTCGGTGGTAGCTTGATCCGTCCAGAAGCAACTGGTTATGGTTTGGTTTACTATACTGAAGAAATGCTCAAAACCAATGGCGACAGCTTTGCTGGTAAGAAAGTCGTGATCTCAGGTTCTGGTAACGTTGCTCAATACGCTCTTCAAAAAGCAACTGAACTTGGTGCAACTGTTATCTCTGTATCTGACTCAAACGGTTACGTGATCGACGAAAACGGTATTGACTTCGACCTTCTTACAGATGTTAAAGAAAAAACGTCGTGCTCGTCTGACAGAATACGCTGCTGAAAGAGCAAGTGCTACTTATCACGAAGGCTCTGTCTGGACTTATGCTGGTAACTATGACATCGCTCTTCCATGTGCAACTCAAAATGAAATTGATGGCGATGCTGCAAAACGTTTGGTCGCTCAAGGTGTGAAAGTTGTCTCTGAAGGAGCAAACATGCCAAAGTAACATCGATGCCATCAACGTATACAAAGAAAATGGTATCCTTTACGGACCTGCTAAAGCTGCCAATGCTGGTGGGGTTGCTGTATCTGCTCTTGAAATGAGCCAAAACAGCCAACGTCTTTCATGGACACGCGAAGAAGTGGACGGACGTTTGAAAGACATCATGACCAACATCTTCAACACTGCTAAAACAACTGCAGAAACTTACGGTCTTGGTAAAGATTACCTTGCAGGTGCCAACATTCGCTGCCTTTGAAAATGTCGCAAACGCGATGATTGCACAAGGTCTTGTATAATCAATCGATATTTTTTCTTTGAGACCTTCGGGTCAAAGCCTCTCAACTCCTGAAACCAGTATGTTTCAGGAGTTTTTTTTTTTTAGCTACCGACCTCTATCAAGTCAACCCGACCAAGGGAGGAAAAGCCATTTTTAAGACAAGGGGTTCGACCTTCTGTAGTGGGGAGATGTAAGCCATCTCTTTTCTGTATCTTTTTCTAAAAAAATTTTATTTTTTTTACTTTTTCCCCTTGCATTTTTAATAAATTAGTATTAAACTGTAGCAAAAGGAGGTGTGCTTATGTTTCTTTTAGCTCAAGAAAAATCAGATACGATCGAATTCCTTAAGTCTGAATTGGTCCAATTACTCTCCAATATGCGACAAGAAATCGCAGCTAGCCGTCAATCACAGACCGGTGCAGCTTGCCATCATATTGAATATTGCATGGACAAGATCCAAAAGGGCAAAAAGTTCCGTAACCATTGCCCTCCCCATCGAATCCTTAAATCTCGAAATCACGACGATGTTGCGCCAGCAACTCATCGTCTTGCCACCAGAAGCTCGAAAAAATTGGGACCAGATTAAAAAGCTGGACTTCAAATACTGCCACTTAAATAGACCAAAAAGAGTGTGGGACAGAAATCGGTAATTCGTTAGAATTCGATTTCGTCGTCCCACTCCGCACAGTTGAGTAGGGTTGTAAAGCTGATGAAATCAGCGTATTAGAGCCCACTCAACCACTGCGTCTTGCTCGACAATCCAAAAAATAATTGAGAGGCTAGGACTTTTGTCCCAGCCTCTTTTTGTGTTAAAAAATATAAAAAATTGGTTCATAAATAAATTTATTCGATAGAATGATTCAATCGTCTACTTAAACTTTCCGCTGTGAGAAAAGTGCCTGAAACAATATCGTTTCAGGCACTCGGGAGTTTTTTGAGACCTTAGGCTCAAAACTAAGTCATGGAACTTCTTCGAAGTTCGCTGACGTCCGTTCTCACCTAAGGAAAGTTTCTAAGAGGATCTTATCTACATTCTAATTTCTGAGCTTTTTCTTATTACATGATCCCGTTCTTTCCTGTCGGTAGGCTAATCCCTGCTTCCATCAAGGCATCATGGTAGAGTTTATAGTAGGTATGATAGACAGTCGTCTGGGTGCCATTTTGGGCAGTCATCGCAATGCGGAAGGAATAACGACCATTTTTTTTCGATCTGTGGGCCTAAAATCGTAGGACCTGTCAACACTTCTGGGTGTTTGTCTTGTTGAGACTGATTAACCTGAGCAATCACCTGATAGATCTTGTCGAGATCGGTATTTGCATCTAGTGGAATATCCACCAGCACGCGCATATCCCCACGTGAGAGATTGCTGACGACGGTGATATTGCGATTCGGAACAAAGTGGAGAGTCCCATCAAAGTCCCGCACCTGGGTCGTCGAATCCCGACACTGCTGACGATTCCGGCAATATTGATAGACCCATTCGTGAGACGAACATTGTCTCCCACGTCCAACTGGCGTTCTAAAAAGGATAAAGAAACCATTGACCAAATCGGAAGAAAGCCCCTGGGCTCCCATCCCAATAGCCACCCCAGCAATCCCAGCACCAGCCAAGAGACTAGAGACTGGAAGGCCCAGAATCGACAAGATCAGTAGATCAAGATAAAATACAAGCAGTAGTTCAAGAGACTCTCTACTAAACGGAGAATGGTTTTTTTACGGGCTTCATCCTGCACCGTATACTTAAAAGAAGGGGGTTAATATCCGCTTGACCAGGCTATGGATGACCTTTTAGCGATAAAAAATAAGAGAAAGACAAAAATCAGAGAGATACATTTTGATATCAGATCATCAAAAATCTTCGTCCAGTCTATTTTACTAAAATAACGTTGGAAAGCTTGACTCATTTATTCGGGCCTTTCTAACAAAGAATAGTATGATTATATCAAATATTCGGAAATAAGGCTATTTTTTGAAAATGTCATTGCTTTTCCCCCCCTAACTATCGTATAATATTCCTTAATTATTTTTTAAGGAGGTCTTACATGATTCATCGACTGATTACCACTTGGAATAAAACCAACCTTATGAAAAGGATCGCAATCGGGATTGTACTTGGTGTCGTTCTAGCACTTGTATTTCCGAAAGCAACTGGGATTGGACTCTTAGGAGAGTTCTTTGTTGGAGGGCTCCGTGCGATCGCACCCCTTCTGGTCTTTGCGCTCGTCGCAAATGCCCTCTCCCAACACCAAAAAGGGACAGAGACCAATATGAAAAAAAAAGGTCATCGTCCTCTATCTCCTAGGAACCTTTGCTGCTGCCTTCGTAGCTGTTTTGGTCAATTACATCTTCCCCGATCACCATTACCCTGACTGGAAAGGCCGCTGAAGGATCCTCTCCAAACGGGATTGGCGAAGTGATTAGTAACCTCTTGCTCAAGATCGTCGACAACCCGGTCAACGCCTTGCAACAAGCCAACTACATTGGGATCCTTTCTTGGGCCACCGTGTTTGGGATTGCCATGAGAGAGGCGAGTGAACATAGTAAAGACCTCCTACAAACCCTAGCAGACATCACTTCAAAAATTGTCGAGTGGATTATCAACCTAGCTCCATTTGGGATCTTAGGTTTGGTCTTCACGACCATCGCTGGCCAAGGACTCAGTGCCCTTAGTAACTACGGGATTCTCTTGCTAGTATTGGTGGGAACGATGGCTATTTGTCGCCCTGGTCATCAATCCATTGATCGTCTTTTTCATGATCCGCAAGAATCCCTATCCCCTTGTTTTTAAATGCCTCCGTGTCAGTGGGGTAACAGCCTTTTTCACTAGAAGTTCTGCAGCCAACATCCCTGTCAATATGCGTCTCTGTGAAGAGTTGGGGCTGAATCCAGACACCTATTCTGTCTCCATTCCACTTGGTTCAACTGTAACATGGCAGGTGCAGCCGTGACGATCAATATTTTGACGCTTGCAGCAGCCAATACCTTTACGGATTCAGGTTGACTTTGGAACAGCGCTTATCCTCAGTGTTGTGGCAGCCATCTCAGCCTGCGGGGCATCCGGAGTTGCGGGAGGATCTCTCCTTCTCATCCCTGTTGCTTGTAGCCTCTTTGGCATCACCAATGATTTGGCCATGCAAGTCGTCAGTGTCGGCTTTATCATCGGGGTCATTCAAGACTCTTGCGAAACAGCTCTCAACTCTTCGACAGATGTGCTCTTCACTGCCATCGCCGAAATGAGCGCCTGGCCAAAAGAAAACGCTATTAAATGATCCTATCTCACATAGATAAGAAAATGATATGTACCCAGAAATGGACACATGTTATGAACTAAGTGGAACACATGGATGCTATCCTGTACATTACAGGTGGCATCCATTTTGTTTTTCCTTGTATTCTTTCATTGTTGTAATAACTTATGTATTCATCTAGTGCTTTTGAAAAGCTCTCAAATGATTCATATTCTTTCTCGTAGCTGTAGTACATTTCATTCTTTAGACGTCCAAAGAATGTTTCCATAATGCAATTATCTATGCAATTGCCACGTCTAGACATTGATTGGATAATTCCTCTGTTTTTAGTTCCTGACGATAGTAGTTATGTTGATATTGCCATCCTTGATCTGAATGAAATATTAATCCTGTAAGTGATTTGAACTTTTTAAACGCCATCTCTAGCATTCTCTTGATTTGATTTAGGTTTGGACTCATCGACAAGTCATATGAAATAACTTCATTTGTGTACATATCAATTATCGGAGAAAGGTAACACTTTCCCCATGAAAAATTAAACTGAGATACATCAGTTGTCCACTTCTGAAGTGGTGCTGTTGCTGTAAAGTCTCTATCTATTATGTTTGGTGCTACTTTTTACCTACTTCACCCTTGAATGAGTGATACTTTTCTTTAGGTCTTTTGCCTTGCAATCAAGTGAATGCATGATACGTTGTACTCTTTTATGATTGACAGAATTTCCACGTCTTAAGAGCTCTCTATACACTCTTCTCACACCATATCTACCTTTATGCTGGCTAAATATTTTCTTGATTTCTTCAGTGAGCTCAATATTTCTAAAGTCTACAGTATCAACTTTACTGATTTCGTAGTAGTAAGTTGATTTAGGCATATTTAAACCTTTTAGTAGGTGCTTTAATTGGTATCCTTCTTCTCTGAGCGCTTTGATGATTGCTTTCTCGCCTTGAGTTGCGCATGCCCATCTTTCTTGCCTCAAGGCGATCCTTTTTTTACTACTTCAATCTCCGCTTTCATTGCCACAATTTCTTCTCTTAGTCTGATTAACTCTTCACGTTCTGATTCAGTTAAAGGCTTGGGCTTAATCGTTTTCTTTTTCATATCAGGTTTCTTACTCTTGCGACCTTTTCTTTTTTATTCACAAGACCATTGTAACCTAATTCTTTGTATTTGCGAACCCAGGTATATAGCATTCCATTATTTATACCTGCAGAAACAGCAACTGACTTGTTGGATTGTCCTGCTAATACTTTAGCAACTAATTCATATTTCGCTTCAGGGGTCCACACTTTGTTATTACCTAAGTGCTTTAATGCATCTGGTCCATTTTGTTCTTCGATACGAACCCAGTATCGAACCATTAGATGAAAGTTTGATGTTTTTTATTCCTTCTGGTGTTTCAGGCCATTTTCCTTTTCTATATAGCTCAATACACTCTCTTTTAAACTCATGACTGTAACGCATGAAAATACCCTCCTTACTGGGTGTCCAGTAAAGGGGGTACATATCAAAACCCAGACCTCGCGATCTGGGTTTTCTTATTTCTTAAAGTATTGTTTGCTTTCTTTGATGATGACAGGGGGAGAGAGCTAAAGAGCAATCCAGGTTAGGCAAAGCCATCAGCCCATTAACAATATCACGCAATCACCCAGACCAGATCCAGCTTAAGGAAGCCTCCCTAGTCCAACCATAAAAACAAAGAAGGTCCGATAGAGGTTGATATGTTTGACACCAAAAAGGAATTCGAAACACCGCTCTCCGTAATAAGACCATCCAAGAATGGTCGTGGTCGCAAAAAGCACTAAACATAGGGTCAGAATGATGCCTCCGACTGGGCCAAAGACGCCTGTAAACGTATCCTGAGTCAGGGGTACTAGTGCTGCCCTTAGCCATCCACTCACCTGAAACCAAGAGCGAAAGTCCTGTCAAACTACAGATGATAATGGTATCAATAAAGGTTCCCGTCATGGAGATCAAGCCCTGCTCGACGGGCTCATTGGTCTTCGCTGCGGCGTGCTGCAATGGGTGCAGATCAAGACCCGATTCATTGGAGAAAACCCCACGCGCCACCCCTTTTTGGATAGCCATTTTAACCGTTGCTCCTGCGAAACCTCCCATGGCTGCAGTCCCTGTAAAAGCACCTGAAAAAGACCGATTTTAAGGCTGGGAGCAATTGGTCCAGATGCAAGGCAATGATCGTAACAGTCGCAAAGATATAGGCAGCAGCCATAAAAGGAACCACTTTTTCAGAGACTTTGGAAATCCAGTGAATCCCCTCCAAAGATGATAGTCGAAACCACTAGCGCAATCACTACACTAGCCACTTCTGGAGCCGTACCAAAACTCGCTTGGAGAGATCCCGTAATGGAATTGACCTGGGTCATGGTTCCGATCCCAAAGAGAGCCACCAGAACACCTGCAACCGCAAAGAAAATAGCTAGTGGTCGCCACTTCTCTCCCATCCCGTGAAGAATGTAGTACATGGGACCACCCGAGATATGACCATTGTCATCCTTGGTCCGATAACGAATGGCTAAGAGCCCTTCTGCATACTTGGTCGCCATTCCAAAAGAAGGCTGCCATCCACATCAAAAGAGGGCACCTGGGCCACCTGTCTGAATCGCTGTAGCTACCCCTACAATATTCCCCGTCCCTACAGTAGCCAGCTAGAGCTGTCGCAAAGGGCTCCGAAACTCGAGATATCCCCGTGTCCCTCATCTTCTGTAAAGATCAAGCGAAAGGCTTTTGGAAGATAGCGTATCTGAAGCAAGCCCAAACGAAGGGGTCAGGTAGATCCCTGTCCCTACCAAGAGCACCAAAAGTGGGGCGCCCCATACTAAATTATCGAGTTGCTGAAAAACTGCAATACATGATCCATTTTCTGTCTCCTTTTTCATCGACCGCTCGACAGAAAAGAAAAAAAGAAAGAGTACATGTCAAACATGTACTCTGGTCCTGCTTAAAATAGGGGCTTCCCCTATTTTTCGCTCTGTCCTTTTTACCTGAGAGTTTGAGTAGATGCATCCTCTACCTTGCCCCTTCGGTGCCATTTATGGTCTCTCCAGAGTTCCGTCCATTCACAGTCACTCACGCTCCTGCAAACTTCATTCGGTCGTATGTAATTTTTTCTATTTTAATCGATTTTCAAAAGTTTGTCAATCGTTTCTGAAAATATCTTGCAAACCACCTGAAAATTTACGGTTTTTAATCACTCAAGGAGAAGTGATTGGTCATAAGGTTGCTAGCATCGAGCAAAATCTTGTCCAAGAGTTGATCTGTCGCTTCCTGGTTGATCACTCATGGCTTGATTTTCCGCCTCAAAATCAACGGTTTCACCTGGCTGCAAGTGCACGATCGACTTTATTGATGCGCGCATGTCCCCAGGCCATTGTCGCTTCTTGGTAATCGTCCAAATCACCAACATGGTGAGCATAGTGAGAATCTGCCAGTCCCGCAATAATCCGGTTGGACCAGTAGAAGGAATCCGTTGTTACCTTAGCCGTCGTATTGGCAAAGTAGTCTGGCGTTGTATCCACTTGGGTAAAGAAAGGAACAGCTGTATTGTAAGGCATGGAGCCATAAGAAATCCATTGGATGCCTGTCGTTTCTTTGTGGTTTATTGGGACGCAATTGCAGAATCGCTGTCTGGCTGGTCCGGTTGATCCCGATCGTCCGGAAGGTCCGCTGACTCACGTGATCTCCTTCAGGACCATAAGGATCGTAGATAGTGTCTTGGTAGTGGTTGCTCAAGACATATTTGACATCTTCAATCGTCACCTTACGATAGGTTTTTGACACCAAGGAATCTCAAAGCTCCGTGGATCCTGCTCGATTTCAGGATTGAGGGAAACGCTGGATGGCCCAAGCCCGCGGTGTATTGTAGTGACGGTCCTTGTCTTTTTGGCTACCAAAGGCATAGCGTGGATTAAAACCTTTCCCTTCTTGATCCAGAATCAAATGGTGCTCTGTGACAAAACGTTCAAGATCCGGGTCACAAAGAAACTCATCTGGATTGCCAAATTCAAAATAATCACTTCCCAGTTGGTTTGGGTTGGTCACATAGGCATCGTCAGGGACACGGCGCGCCATCCAGTGGTGACCTCCGATGGTTTCCAACCACCAGATTTCATTCACATCTGAAATCGCGATCCCGTTAGACTCATAAGGTTCCATACTCTTCCAAGATCTTTCCGAGACGCAAGACCCCTTCGCGGGCGGTCTTGACATAAGGCAAGACCAAGGTCAGCATGTCTTCCTCACCGATGCCACTCTCTACAAGAGGATCTGCCCCTAGCACACGGCTATTGGTCGTAATGGTCTCTGTCTCACTCATGGCGACATTATAGATATTGATCCCAGCTTCTCCCCAGATCCCGTCTTTAGGAATGGCATCTGGAACCGCCGTATAGCGAACTGGATTATCTGGCAAGTCGATTTCAAAAGATGATAAAATAGACTTGTAATGACGCGGTTGATCTTCTGGTTTGACCACGATTAATTTCTTAGGCGTAAAAACGCCATTTTGAGAATCCTCTGTTCGTGCTACAATGGTCGAACCATCATAGCTAGCATTTTTTCCGACTAGAATCGTTGTACACGAATCTGCACTTTCACGTTTACGCATGCGTATCCTCCCCAAATCATTCATTGCCTCTATTATAGCACTTTTAAAAGGGAGGACCTACTGAAAATCAGATTTAAAAGCGAATCCTTTTCAACAACTTTCAATCATTTTCATTTTATAAAAGTTTTAAAAACCCTAGCTGATAAACAGCTAGGTTTCGATTAGCCTTTAAACGTGACAATGGTTGCGCCACTTCCACCTGCATTTTGGGGGCATATTCAAAACTCTTGACATGCTTGTTGCGGCTATGGGAGGTATTTTGTCACCCCTTCACGGATGACTCCCGTCCCGATCCCGTGGATGATATCGACTTGGGCCATGTTGTTGAGCAGGGCCTGATCGATAAAGCCATCTAGCTCTTGCATGGCCTCTTCATAGCGTTTCCCACGAAGATCCAGACGTGCTCTCGACCCACTTGTGTTCGATCGTTTGACGACATTCACCTGGCGTTTCTTAGGTTGAGCTTCTTTTTTCAGCCTTGATGAGGTTGAATTCTTTTTCCCAAGGTCATCTTGATCAAGCCGACTTGCGCCTCCCAGCGTCCATCTTTGAGTTGATTGACTAGGGTCCCGCGTTGGCCCATAGCTGATAACCAGGATCTCATCTCCGACCTTAGGTGCACGCGCCTTCTTGGCTTTTTTCAAGACCTTATTTTTAGAAAGGTCGACGGTCTCAGGAGCTAATTTTTTCAATTGAGCCTTGGCCTCAATGATCTCATGGGGTTTCAACTGGGATTTGGCGTGAAGGCCTTGAAGGATTCGGTCACTCTCTGAGAGGGCCATGTCCACAATTTCCTTAGCCTCTTCTCTCGCCTTATTGAGCTCTGTTTCTCTCTCTCGGGTCAGTTCGTTATAGAGTTTTCGAAGAGCGCGATTGAATTTGAGATTTTCTTGTTCGACCTCTTGAATGGTATCCAAGCGCTTGCGACTTTCTAAGGTCTGCGCCTCTAATTTTTCAATAATTTGATTGACATCATTATCCGTATTGGTCATCTTCATGGCATCCTGGATAATAGTCTCGGACAAGCCCAAACGGCGGGCGATTTCAAAGGCATTGGGAGCGACCAGGAACTCCTTGCATGAAGCGATAGGTCGGGCGTAGAGTTGCAGTATCAAACTCCATGCTGGCATTTTGCACAAAAGCTGTCTCAATTCCGTAGGCCTTTAGTTCCGGATAGTGGGTAGTCGCCATAGTCTTAATCCCGCGTAAACGCAGGTCTTCTAGGATGGCAATAGCAAGACCAGCCCCTTCTTGAGGGTCGGTTCCAGCTCCTAACTCATCCAGAAGGATCAAGGAGGCGGTATCTACTTGATGTAAGATAGATACGATATTGGTCATATGACTGGAGAAGGTCGACAAGCTCTGCTCGATCGATTGTTCATCTCCAATATCCGCAAAGACCTGTGAGAAGATTCCCACACGACTACCTGGATCTGCTAGGGATGGGAAGACCAGACTGGGCCATAATTTGCGCTAGTCCCAGCGTTTTTAGCATGATGGTTTTCCCCCTGTATTGGGACCGGTAATCACGATTTCTGTCAAGTCTTCGGTAAAATGTAGGTCATTCGCGACGGCATTTTCAATCAAGGGATGACGTAGTTGCAAGAGCTGAATAGAGCGATTCTTTGCTAACCTCTGGTACCACTGCCTTGAAATCGCGCATAAACCGATACTTGGCCTTTGATCAAGTCCAAGTGACCGATAATCCAAGCGTTGTTGCAATCTCTGCCGCATGGGGGCGCAGGGTGTCAGACAATTCCTCCAGAATCTGAATGATTTCATATCGTTCATCGGCTCGATGGTTGGCAATTTCTTCATTGAGATTGACCACTGCCCGAGGTTCGATATAAACGGTATTCCCACTGGCTGAGATATCGTGGACCACCCCCTGCAATCCGGTTGCGATAGGTGTTTTTACTGGTAGAACATTGCGTCCATTCCGGCTAGCAATCACAGCATCCGCTAACATATCGGCCTTGCTTTTCAGCAGGTCTTGGAGAATCTCTCTGACCTGGTGTTCATTTTCCTGGATGCGGCGACGAATTTTGGCCAATTTTTCGCTGGCAAAAGACTCGACAAAGCCTCCTTCGTTGATGGCTTTGAAGCCCACCTTGTAGGCGGGGCAGATCTACCAAGTTGTCAAAGAGGCGATGGAGCCTTTCCAGACGAACATTTTCCAAGTTGTCGTAGAAATCCTTGAGCTCATGTGTTACCCGAAGGACTGCTTTTAGCGCTAATAATTCATCGATATTGAGGGCCGCCTCCATCTCCAAACGCTTGGCCACTGGACGGACATCTTGAATGGTCGACACGGCAAAGCGAGGCTCTTCCAAGAGAATCTGCTCCATATCTTCTAGCTCCATAAAGGCCGTTTCGATGGTTTTTTTTTATCAGTTGGAGTAAGGGCTGCTAGCTCCATCTCCCCCTTGTTCTGTCTGTAGATAGGGTTCAAAGAGTTGCTTGACCTTGTCAAACTCCAGAATATCTAAGATTTTTTATTCATGTTTCTCCTACAAAAAAGTGAGCGTCCTTCCTTGAATCGGACTTGTCTCACTCCTTTTCTTCATTTTTGCTCCTTAAGCTCCGATAATCGCAGTCACCCACAAGTTGTGGAACAGACTAGAACTGATCGGGGTATGAAGGATAATAAAGCGGATCAATCCACTTGCATTGAGTCTATTTTGGATGGAAGCCATGGGAACCGTTGAGAGGACAGTCAAGCCCATCTGGATGACCAAGAGAGTTATCACGACGGCGATCACACCCGCTCCAATTTGATACTTGCGATCCTCCAAAAGTTTTTCTGGCTGGGGAACCAAGTGCATAAAGATTCCAATCACGCGGCCGATCAAATAAACCAGCACAAAATCAACACATAAGCTAAATCCTGCATAAAAGATGTCATCTAATTGAAACAGGTAGCGGTTGGCATAAAAAATAATTTACCGATTGCTGGGTGGGACTCGAAAAAAAAAGGAACCCATAGAGACAAAACCTTAGCCAGTCCCTTGTAGCTACCACCTGCAATCAAGAGGGCTACCAAGGTCACTAGAAAGTAATAGGATTGGAGGATGATGCCTCTTGCATAGCCAATATAAAAGCTCCATGCCAAAATCAATAAGATTAAGAAAGTTAACATGTATCTCCTCTTATTTGGATGATTTATCCTTTAAGTCGTCTAAAGCCTTGCGACGAAAATCATCTAATTCTTTTTTCTTTGTCGTCAAACCTCAATCTCGCGATTCAGTTGCATGGACAAACTGTTTACCGCCAATAAGATAGCGATGGTTTCCCATCATCTGCCTCTGGCATTTGTTCTTTAATTGCTTGGTATTTTTTTTTTCGCAAACACGTTCGACTTCTTCCATAAACAAATTATCATGGTTGGTTGTTAAAGTGAGCGCTTTGTTTCCAAATGTAAATTTATATCTATTTAAGCTCGCCATAAAAATCACCTCACGGTATTATACCAAAAAGGCTAGCTTTGTCAGTAGCAAAGCCCCTCTTCACAGGGATTTTCCAGTGGATTCTTTCTTTCTTTTGCTCCTCTCCCCTGAATTTGTGGTACAATAGTGGTTATGGAAAGTATGACACTCACTCCAACACAGGAGCAAATCCTTGATTTTGTCCATACCTATCGCAGTTCTCTCACTCAAAGCAAGAATCCCTCATATGGATTTTTCTTTCGGACTAGAGGGGAGCGACCGTTTCGATCTACAAGTCTGGAAAGTCTTGCTTCAGGGCAATGACCTTACTCCTTACCTGAACTTTTTCGGGCAAGATGCTGGGAACCCTAAAGGTTCTACTACTTCATCTGCACGACAAGATCTAGCCATGATCGGAACCGATGAGGTCGGAAACGGCTCTTATTTTTGGTGGACTCACCGTCGTCGCATCCTTTGTCACACCCGACCAGCACGACTGGCTCAAAAAGCTTGGTGTTGGTGATTCGAAGACCTTGGATGATCGAAAATTCAGCAATTGGCTCCTCTCCTTGAGGAAAATATCCAGCACCAAGCACTCTTATTATCCTAAAAAGAAGTACAATGAAGTGATCGCTTCTGGCTACAATGTTGTTTCAGTCAAAGTCGCTCTTCACAATCAGGCTATCTATCTTCTATTAAATAAAGGAGTCCAAGCAGAGCGAATTGTGATCGATGCCTTTACAACTGCTAAAACTACCAAAAATACGTAAAAGCTGAAAAAATCAGGTCTCCCAAGCCATTGAGTTGGAAGAAAAAGCCGAAAGTAAGTATTTAGCTGTGGCAGTTAGTTCCATCATCGCCCGTAATCTTCCTTCAAAATCTGGAAGATCTGGGTAAGGAACTGGGTTTTAATCTTCCTAGTGGAGCAGGGGCGAAGTCAGACCAAGTGGTCGCTAAATTGCTTCAGACCTACGGGATGAAAGCTCTGGATTATTGTGCCAAACTCCATTTTAAAAACACAGAAAAAGCAAAGAAATTACTAGAAAGATAAGTTATGTCAAAAAGAAGTTCAAACATTCATCGAGCTCACCAGTGGTGAGGTTCCTTAAAGAATGGGGCCTCTTCAGTATCATCGTTGGTCTCATCATCGCCTCTCGCATTTTACCTTTGGGCTCCGGTCAAGGTAGATGGCCATTCGATGGATCCGACTTGGCTGGCCGATAGCGAGTACCTCCTTGTGGTCAACCACCTCTCGATTGATCGTTTCGACATTGTTGTTGCCAGTGAAAAAGATGACGACGGCAAAACCAAGGACATCGTCAAGCGGGTCATCGGTCTTCCTGGAGATACCATCAATATGATAACGATACCCCTCTACATCAATGGGAAAAAAGACCAATGAGCCCTATTTGAAAGACTACATCGCTCGTTTCAAAAAAAAGATAAATTGCAATCAAACATACACTGGAAAAGGGTTCGAAGAAAACGGAGAACTCTTCCGCCAATTGGGCCAATACAGCTCAAGCTTTTACTGTAGACAAGGATGGCAATCCTAAATTTACCTTGAAGTTGCTCTCGACAATGAATACCTCCTACTTGGAGATGACCGGATCGTTTCAAAAGATATGGCCGTCAGGTCAGGGCTTTCAAGAAAGAACAAATCAAAGGGCAAGCCGTCTTTAGACTATGGCCGATCTACCCTTTCAAAACTTATTAGTATAGATTAACAGACTGAGGCTGAGACAATATGTCCCAGCCTTGCTTTATAAAAAGGGAAAGAAATGATGGAATATTTTTTCTGGTACTATTGAGCGCATTATTTTTGAAAATCTAGCAGTTTTTTTTTTTATCCTCTTACTCGACATTAGCGATACAGATGCAGAAGGCTTTGATGATTTTGAGATCATTGTGACAGGCACCATGGCAGATATCATGGAAGGCGAAGACTACACCTTCTGGGGGAGCTGGTCCATCATCCTAAATACGGAGAGCAGCTCAAAATCAGTCGCTATGAACGTGCCAAACCCTCTAGCAAGGGCTTTGGTGAAATATTTTTCCAGCGATCACTTTAAAGGAATTGGTCTCAAAACGGCTCAAAAAAAATCGTGGACCTCTATGGGGACAATACCATTGACAAAATTTTGGAGGCTCCTGAAAAATTAGAAGAAATTACAGGTCTCTCCAAGAAAAACCGCCTAGCTTTTTGTAGAAAAACTTCCGTCAGAATTACGGAACGGAGCGCATTCTCGCCCAACTAGCCAACTATGGCATTCCCAATAAATTGGCCTTTCAGATCCAAGATTTTTATAAAGAAGAAACCCTCCAGATCGTGGAGCAACAGCCCTACCGATTGGTGGAAGATATCCAAGGCATGGGCTTTAAAATCGCGGACCAACTAGCAGAAGAATTGGGTATTGCAAGTGACGCTCCCGAGCGTTTCCGAGCAGGTCTGATCCACAGCCTCTTTAGCTACTCTATCGAGACTGGAAATACCTATATCGAAGCCAAGGACCTCCTGCGCTATACCATTGACCTTCTAGAATCAGCTCGGCCAGTAGAATTGGACCCTTCCACTGTCGCCCAAGAATTAGGACGCCTCATCGAGGAAGACAAGGTCCAAAACATAGATACCAAGATCTTTGACAATAGCCTCTTCTTTGCGGAGGAAGGGATTCGCAGTCATATTGGCCGATTGCTGGAGAAGGGTAAAAAGCTTCGTTTGACCCCTGAGAAAATCAACCAGGCGATTGAGGATGTTGAAAAAGATTTGGGGATTCGCTACGATGCGATTCAAAAAGAGGCGATTCACCAAGCTATCCAAAACAAGGTCTTTATCCTCACCGGGGACCAGGGACAGGAAAGACTACCGTTATCAATGGGATGATCAGCGTCTATGCCCAACTCCACCAGCTGGATCTTCGGAAGAAAAAAAGACCTGCCGATCCTGCTGGCTGCCCCTTCTGGGACGAGCAGCTAGGCGCATGAATGAGCTGACAGGACTTCCGAGCGCCACTATCCACCGCCATTTGGGGATGACAGGAGATGATGACACCAGCCACTTAGAGGACTATCTGGATGCAGACTTTATCATTGTGGACGAATTTTCCATGGTTGATACCTGGCTGGCTAATCAATTACTTAGCAACATCGCAACAGATACGAAACTCTTGATTGTGGGGGATGCCGACCAATTACCTTCCGTCAGCCCTGGTCAGGTCTTGGCTGATCTCTTGCAGATCCCAAGCATCCCTCAGACCAAACTCGAACATATTTTCCGTCAGAGTGAAGATTCGACCATTGTCTCACTTGCAGGAGACATTCGCCAGGGCAAGCTTCCTCAAGATTTCACAGAACGAAAAGCCGACCGCTCTTATTTCGAAGCCGGAAGTGAACACATCCCTAAGATGATCGAACAGATCACTTCTCTGCCCTTCGCAGTCAGATCCCTGCTCGAGATATCAAGTCTTGGCACCCGATGTACAAAGGGCCAAGCCGGCATTGACAATATCAATACGCTCATGCAAGACCTTCTCAATCCAGCTGTCAAAGATCAGGTCGTTTTTGACACGCCAGACTGCCCAATTCCGCGATGGAGACAAGGTCATCCATCTGGTCAATGATGCAGAAAGCAATGTCTTTAACGGAGATATCGGCTACATCACTGATCTTCTCCCAGGAAAATATACAGAATCAAGCAAGATGAATTGACCATCAATTTGATGGCAATGAAATCGTCTACCCGCGCAATGAATGGTACAAGATTCGCTTAGCCTATGCGATGGTATTCACAAATCGCAAGGAAGCGAATTTCCTGTAGTGATTTTACCCATTACTAATCAAAGCCACCGGATGTTGCAGCGTAATTTGATCTATACTGCCATCACGCGCTCAAAAAGCAAACTGATTCTCTTAGGAGAATACAGCGCCTTTGATTACGCCACTAAAAATACAGGCACAGCGCGCAAGACCTACTTGGTGGAACGCTTTGGGACCTGGACGGAGGCGAAGCAACCACAGACTATTCTTCATCCGTTGCAACGGCTTCTGCTACAGTCGAATCTGCACTTTGAAGCAAGGAAGAAACTGTTGAAACGAAAACAGAGACGTCTAAGCCTACTGTCTATCGACTAACAGAAGACAATCTCCACGCCATCTCGCCTATGATTGGACTAACAGAAGAAGAGATGCAGCCTTCTTTGATATCAAAAAAGACGACTAGTGAACAGACTAGTCTTCTTTTTTTTCTTCCTCTACCAGAGGCAGTTCAGTATGATCAACAAAGTTGGTCAGTGACACCCAAGAGGCGGATTCCTGTATTTATCGATTCCATTTCTTGAAAA
>VOFI01000679.1_pt1 | contig 20000 bp, 25 predicted proteins | sample 5384131 | NCBI WGS metagenome assembly VOFI01 (sample SAMN12384728, study PRJNA508395) | human gut metagenome | isolation source: healthy gut H | host: Homo sapiens
CAGAGCCGCCGCATTCTTTGCAGCCTCACGCTCGGTTTTGGACGCATTCAAAAATGCCATATAGTCTGCCGCAAAAGCATCGCTCTGCTTCTGTGTCTCCGCAGAAATGCGGTTTGCGCTGTGCTTGGACTGCATAAACAGCTGTTCCTTTTTTTTTCTTTTGCCTGTGTTACCTTCGATTCCATTAGAAATAGCCTCCAATTCTCAGGACTTTTGGATCTTGTTTGATATGCCGTACCCTGACGCACAGTGCAGGAAGGCAGATAAAACAAGTCTTTACACAAATGCACCGAACTTGGTTTCATAATAACGGATCAGCTTTGCCGACAGCTCCTGTGCCGCATCCCACAGCTCAGAAAAGCTGGAGTTGTTTTCCAGCACAGTATCCGAATGCAGCCGGAAAAACTCTTCCGTCAGCTGCATTTCCATGCGCTGCTGCGCCGCTTTCTCTGAAATATGATCCCGTTCCATAATCCGCTGCATCCGCAGTTCCGGCTTTGCCACCACAGAAATAATCAAGTCACAAAAATCGTCTGCCCGGCTCTCAAACAGCGTCGGTGCATCCAATAAGATCAGCTTGTGATTCTGCTGGGAAAAGCGATGTATCATCCGCAGGATCTCACCCACAATATAGGGATACATAATGGTATTGAGCATTTCGAGTTTGCGATGATCCGAAAAAGCAATGGACGCCATGACCTTGCGGTCCAGTTCCCCGTCCGGCGTTAAGATCGCATCGGTAAAGCATTCCTGCAGATCAGCCAGACAATGGGAACCACGTGCAACCACATGACGAGAAATAGCATCTGCATCAATGAGCCGAAAGCCATTCTGTACAAAGACCTTGGAAACCGTACTTTTTCCGGCACCGGTCTGACCGGTCAAGCCGATCACCATCACACCATCGAGACTGTTCATACCTGTATCACCTCAAATCCTGCCGCACGAATCGACGATTGTATACCGCAAGCCCGATCCCCCTCCGGCTTTGGCGCACGCACATATACCTTATGCGCACCTCTGTCATCCAATTCCCGCAATTTTGAAAAATCTGCTGTGCCTGTTCCTGACCGGATGCCCCGTAGGTCAGGCACGGCAGGGAGAGTCGGGTCTCCCTCTCCGTCAAACACCAGTGCATACACACCGTCTGCTTTTGTTCTGTTCGGCATACGCCGCAAAGTTCTGCCACTCTCCCTCCACCAGGATCACGTGTGCCTGCGGAGAATAGTGCTGATATTTCATGCCCGGAGAGCGCACCGTCTGACCTTCCTTCAGCTGATGCAGGATCGCCGGATCCAGCGTCACCTGCGGCACGATCTCTTCCAGCATTTCCTTTGTGACATATCCCGGACGCAGAATCCGTACTGTGTCGTCATTTTCCAGAGCGATCACAGTGGACTCCACGCCCACAGAACATCCGCCGCCGTCAACCACTGCGGCGATCTTGCCGTGCATATCCCGCATCACGTGCTGTGCCGTGGTGGGACTGGGATAGCCGGAAATGTTGGCGGACGGTGCTGCGATCGGCACACCCGACAGCAGGATCAGCGCTCTTGCCACAGGATGAGACGGCATCCGGATCCCGACCGTATCCAGACCGCCGGAAGTGATCTCCGGGATATCGCTGCGCTTGGGCAGGATCATGGTCAGCGGACCGGGCCAGAAACGCTCTGCCAGCTTTACCGCCAGCGGCGGCACAACTGCTGCCACCTGCTCCAACGCCTGCATCTCTGCAATATGCACGATCAGCGGATTGTCTGCCGGTCTGCCCTTTGCCGCAAAGATCTGCCGCACAGCCTCCGGATTTCTGGCATCTGCCGCCAGTCCGTATACTGTCTCCGTCGGGATTCCCACGACCTTTCCCTGCTGCAAAAGCGCTGCCGCCTCCAGCAAATCCGCCGCATGATCTGAAAGTAACTTCGTCTCCACCGTTTTTACGCCTCTTCCTGCTGTCCTGCCAGCCGAGCCAGTTCGTCGGCTGTGGCAAGCGCATCAAATACTTCGTCCAGATTTCCGTTCATGATATCTTCCAGCCGGTACAGCGTCAGCCCGATCCGGTGATCGGTCATGCGTCCCTGCGGAAAATTATAGGTGCGGATGCGCTCGGAACGGTCACCCGTTCCCACCTGCATCCGCCGTTCTGATGCGATCTTATCGTTCTGTTCCTGCTGCATCCGCTCATACAGCCGGGAACGCAGAATTTTCATAGCCTTGTCTTTATTCTTGTACTGACTGCGCTCGTCCTGACATTCCACCACCAGACCGGTAGGGATATGTGTGATGCGCACAGCAGATTCCGTCTTGTTGATATGCTGACCGCCGGCGCCGCTGGCACGGAACACGTCGATCCGCAGATCTGTTGGGTTGATCTCCACCGCCACTTCATCCGCCTCCACCAGAACCGCTACCGTAACCGTAGAAGTGTGGATGCGTCCCTGGGATTCCGTTTCCGGCACACGCTGCACCCGGTGCACGCCGCTCTCATATTTCAGGCGGGAGTAAGCACCCTCGCCCAGAATGGAAAAGCTGATTTCCTTATAGCCGCCCAGTTCCGTTTCATTGGCGCTGAGAACTTCCTGTTTCCAGCCCTGGGTCTCTGCATACATGGTATACATCCGGTAAAGTGACGCAGCGAACAGAGATGCCTCATCGCCGCCGGCGCCGCCACGAATCTCAATGATAACATTCCGGTCGTCGTTGGGGTCCTTGGGCAGCAGCAGGCGTTTCAGTTCTTCCTGCATGGTCTCCATTGCCGCACGGCTCTGTTCCAGTTCTGCCTGTGCCATCTCCCGGAGTTCCGGGTCGGTCTCGCTGTCCAGCAGTTTCCTTTGCCTCTGTAAAGTCACGCTGTGCCTGCAAATATTCGTGATACTTCTCCATGATCGGCTGCATATGCTTGTATTCCCGCATCAGCTGCGCATACTGCTGATTGTCTCCCACCACGTCCGGATCCATCATTTTCTCCTGCATGGCGTGGTAGTTTTCTTCCATTTGCCGAAGCTTATCCAGCATATCTGCGTTCCTGCCTTTCTGTCTGTATCACTCTTCTGATTCCGGGGCATCCCGCCGGATCTGCTTGATGCGCCGTTCGATCTTATTGCGAGGAACCATAAACTCCCTACCGCAGCCGGTGCAGCGCAGCTTGAAATCCATCCCTGCCCGAATCACATACATGGTCTGACTGCCGCAGGGGTGCGGCTTTTTCATCACCAGAATATCTGCCGGACGCACATCCATGTTCAGCCCTCCCGTTTTTGCGCACAACTTGCATCATAAGTACATTATATTATACCCCATTTCTCGGAATAAGGCAATATTTTCAGAAGATATTTTTTTCTCTTTGTGGAAATGCTATAAAATCCGACGATGAAATCCGTGGAACTTTCATAAAAGCCGCTTTTTGATTTCCAGTTTTTTCACGTTTCATTCGAATGCTGTCCGCATATTCCCGTATTCTCATACATACACTGAAACAGCATCCGACACGGAGATTCCGCTGAATGCACACAGCGTCTGTTTCAGAGGGTATTCAGACGCCGAAACAGCTCACTTCAAAATTATCGGGAGGTCAAAAATGATCTATGCACCAGAAGGCAGCCGGCTGCATACGCCGGAAAATCAAGCTGCACTGCGCAGCATATCCGCCATGGAACACGCCATGCACACCGGCATGATCCTGGAGGCTCGTGCCGTCCTCTGTGACAGCAGCCATAATCTCGCCGTTTCCCTGCCGTGTATGCGTGGCATCATCCCACGGGAAGAGGGCGCAATGGGCATCGCAGAAGGCACGACAAAAGACATCGCACTGATCGCACGTGCCGGGAAACCGGTCTGTTTCCGCATCCTGCGCATAGAAGAGGACGCATCCGGTCTGCCGGTGGCAATCCTCTCCCGGCGCATCGTCCAGGAGGAATGCTGGAAGCAGTATCTCTCCCACTGTACGCCGGGTGACATCCTGCCGGCAGTTGTCACGCACCTGGAAAAATTCGGCGCATTTGTGGACATCGGCTGCGGCATCCCGTCCCTGCTCCCCATCGATACCATCTCCGTCTCCCGTATCGCCCATCCCCGTGACCGTTTCACCGTCGGGCAGTCCATCCGGGTAATCGTGCGCCAGGTGGAACCGGGACGCATTCATCTGACGCACCGGGAACTGCTCGGCACTTGGGCAGAAGACGCCGCCATGTTCTCCGCCGGGCAGACCGTCGCCGGCATCATCCGTTCTGTGGAAAGCTACGGCGTATTTGTAGAGCTTTCCCCGAACCTCGCCGGGCTGGCAGAACCCCACGAGGACGCTGCCGCCGGAATGTGCGCCAGCGTGTACATCAAAGCGATCCTGCCGGAGAAAATGAAAGTCAAGCTCATTCTGATCGACACATTCCGGCAGAGCGAACCGCCGCAGCCATCCGCCGGAGCATTCGCCACGCATCATCGAAACCATTTTTGATTCCTCTGTCGGCTGACTGCACCATTTTTCCGTATCCTGCATACAGTAAAACGAGCAGAAACGCTTTGCAGGCTACGGTTGCTAAGGCAATACCGCACAAAGCCCGCCTGGCGGCTTTGCACGCAATCTGCTTGCTGATTTTCCGTCATATTGCCCAGAAATCCTTGCCATACGACAGTATGCCTTCGGAATTTCTATGCAATCTGCCGAAAAATCCAGCTACGCATCTTACGCACAAGCTTTGTGCGGTATTGCCCTAAGACTTTGGAAAGGAAAGAGGAAATCATATGCCTAAAGTATTTCTCAGCCCATCCACGCAGGAATGGAACCCCTATGTTGACGGCGGCAACGAAGAACAGTACATGAATCTGATTGCCGACCGGATGGAACCGTATCTGCGTGCCAGCGGCATCACCTACGTCCGAAACGACCCCGACCGAAATGTGACCGGGCGATTGCCGACTCCAACGCCGGCGAATTTGACGTGCATCTGGCGCTCCACAGCAACGCAGCGCCGGAATCTCTCGCCGGAAAGCTGCGTGGCATTGACGTGTACTATTCCCCTATGACAAGTACAGCGAAACGCTGGCGGTGATTACGGCAAACAATTTCATGAGCATCTATCCCCTGCCGGACAAAAGCTCTGCCAAACCCACAACTACCCTGGGCGAAGTGACGCAGACACGTGCGCCGGCGATTCTCTGTGAGATCGGCTACCATGACAACCGGGAAGATGCAGACTGGATCCGCAATAACCTCACCGCAATTGCCGTCAATCTGACCCAGTCCCTTTGTGACTACTTCGGCATTCCGCTGATCGAGGCTGGCCCTGTTTTCCGGGGAACGGTTGTCACGGACGGGAGCAATCTGAATCTACGGCAGTTTCCTTCTACCCAGGGGCGATCATCGGCACAATCCCCAACGGCAGCGTGCTCACGGTCTACAGCCGTTCCAACGGCTGGGATGTGGTATCCTACCAGGGCATGGTGGGCTATGCCAGCAGCGAATTCATTACCATCTGAGAAAAAGCAGCATGACAGACTTTTGTCATGATGCTTTTTGTTCTGAAAAAACAACGGCAGTCTCCCACTTGCAATTTTTCCAACATTGGGGTATAATAAAAGTACTATAGCCGATAAGGAGACAAAAACCATGAAAGATGGATTTCTGAAAATTGCCTGCGTCACACCGCCGCTGCGTGTGGCAGACTGCACATACAACGCCGACCAGATCATCGCAAAAGCCAAAGAGGCGGCACAAGCCGGCGCAAAGCTTGCCGCTTTCCCGGAACTTTGTCTGACCGGGTACACCTGCGGCGACCTGTTTCTCCAGGGAGGCCCTGCTCCGGGGCGCAGAGGAAGAACTGGTTCGCATTCTGAACGAAACGGCTGACCTGTCCATACTGGTCATCGTGGGACTTCCCTACGCATCCAACGGCGCATTGTACAACTGCGCCGCCGTCTGCTGTCAAGGAAAGATGCTGGGCATGGTACCCAAGCAGAATCTGCCCAACTACAGCGAATTTTACGAGGCACGCCATTTCACGCCGGGACCGGATGCCGGAACGCCGACAGAGATGCGCACACTCCGCAGCCATCCGGAATATGCGTTTCCGTTTGGCGCAAAGCTGCTCTTTTCCTGTGTGGAAATGCCGGACTTCACTTTCGGCGTGGAGATCTGCGAGGATGTGTGGGTAGCGGACACCCCTGTCTGTCACCATGGCAAGATCCGGTGCGGCGCTGATCGTAAATCTGTCGTGCAGCGATGAGATCATCGGCAAGGAGGACTACCGCCGTACCATCCTCAAGGCAAAATCCGGCAGTCTGCTCTGCGCCTATGCCTACGCCGATGCCGGATTCGGCGAATCCACCCAGGACATGGTATTTGCAGGACACGACCTCATTCTGGAAAACGGCTCGATCCTGGCAGAATCCAAGCTGTTTGCCCAGGGCATCCTCTACGGCGATATCGACGTACAGCGCCTGGCAGAAGAGCGTCGGCGCTCAAATACGTTCCAGCCCATTGCACCGGCAAGTCCGGCTGTCCCCTTCTCCATGGAACTGACAGAATCCCGGCTCGACCGCTTTGTGGATGCTGCGCCGTTTGTGCCGAGCAATACCGCCGAGCGGACACAGCGCTGCGAAAAGATCCTGACGCTCCAAGCAATGGGACTCGCCACCCGTCTGCGGCACATCGGCTGCAAAACCGCTGTGGTCGGACTCTCCGGCGGACTGGACTCCACGCTGGCGCTTATCGTTATGGTACACGCTTTCCGCATTTGTCAGCTTGACCCTGCCGGGATGCTGGCAGTCACTATGCCCTGTTTCGGCACAACAGACCGCACCTATCAGAACGCCTGCCGTCTGGCAAAGGCATATGGTGCGACCCTGCGGGAAATCCCCCATCCAGGACAGCGTCCGTCAGCACTTCCGGGATATCGGGCATGACGAATCCGTTCACGATGTCACCTATGAGAACAGCCAGGCACGGGAACGGACACAGGGTTCTCATGGATCTGGCGAACCAGACCGGCGGCATTGTCATCGGCACAGGCGACATGTCCGAGCTGGCATTGGGCTGGGCAACCTATAACGGGGATCACATGAGTATGTATGCTGTAAACGCCTCTATCCCGAAAACGCTGGTGCGCTACCTGGTGGCACATGAGGCATCCCAGACCGAGCCGGCACTGAGTGCTGTCCTCCGGGATGTATTGGACACACCGGTCAGCCCGGAACTGCTGCCGCCGGAACAGGACGGCACCATTGCACAAAAAAACGGAAGAACTGGTAGGTCCGTATGCGCTCCACGACTTTTTCCTGTACTACGTGCTGCGTCTGGGATTTGCGCCCCATAAAATTTATCGGCTGGCAAAGCTGGCGTTTGCCGGAACATATGACGATGCCACGATTTTGAAGTGGCTGAAAAAGTTTTACTGGCGCTTTTTCTCCCAGCAGTTCAAGCGCAGCTGTCTCCCGGACGGTCCCAAGGTGGGCAGCGTGACTCTCTCGCCCAGAGGCGACTGGAGAATGCCCAGCGATGCCTGCGTGACGCTGTGGCAGAAAGACCTGGAAAATCTCAGCGCAGAGTAACGCTCATTTTCATAGTAAACCACAAAAGCCGATGTTTCAAACGAACATCGGCTTTTTTTATATGCTGTCTTTACAGATTTGCAGAAAACCATTCCCGTGCCGACCCAGGCACGAACGGTTTCGGGCAGCCAGGGAATTTCCAGCAGCAGCGGCAGCACGATCAGCGCCGCCAATCCAAACAGAATCCCAAGCACCATACCGCAAAGCACATCCGACGGGTAATGCACGCCCAGATACATCCGGGAAAAAGCGATCACCGCTGCGATTCCCAGCGCAGTCAGCCCAAACCAGAGCGGCAGCGTGGCAAAAGGAACACGGTCGCTACCGCAAAAGAACTGGAAGTGTGACCGGAGGGAAACGAAAAATCGTGGGGCTTTCGAATCAGAAACTGCAAGCCGGGAATTTTGTCAAAAGGTCTCGCACGCTCCACCAGATTTTTCAGCAGCGCATTGCAGACCAGCGCAGAAAACACCAGCGACAAAAGTGCCGTCAGCGCCGCTCGTCTGGTCTGCTGGCGAACCAGCAGACAGGCGCAAGCCGTCAGCCAGAGAATGCCGCCGTTTCCCAGAAACGTGGCGATCTTCATAGCCGCTGTCAGCCAGCTGCGCCGCAAATGTTCCTGAAACCAGAGCAGTGTCTGCTGCCCCAATGCTGTAGCCTATGCCGCATCATAACAGTTTCACCTCTGCCTTTCCGTGTATTCCGGTAAACCTTCGCCTTTCTGTCACTAGTATACCACAGCATCGCCGAAAATGCAATCCTTTTTCTCTCCTGTGCCTTATTTTTAACCAGCTTTTTACACAGCTGCACATACTTTTTTGAAAGCGAACTCCATATGCGTCCAAAGATGTGCCTTTTATCAAATTTTCTGCAAATGTGCAGAAAAATCTATTGACATTGTACAAGGAGTGTGGTATACTTAGAAATAACCGTGAATGCTGTGTGCAGCTGACAGCATTGTGCTTCTTTTATCATTTGAATTTTTGAATCATTGTCTGCGGCGACTCCGGTTGCATCGTCCGGCAGGCAAAAGAATGGAGAATTAGACTATGAAGAAGAATCTCAAGCGGACATTGACTGCTGTTGTAGCAGGCGTTATGGCCGTAAACTGCATGGCACTGGCGAGTGTGATGCAGGCAGGTGCAGCAGCCACCAAATATGAATTTGAGGATGGCAAGCAGTCTGCGAAAAATTCCGTCAAGGACGATGATGCAAACGCATCCGGCGGAAAGTATGTATTTCTGGAAAACGGCGGCGACGAGATTTCTGGTACCGTTCCCACAGAAAAGACAGGAATGTATACCATTAAGGTAGCCTATTCCGCACCGTACGGCAACAAGATCCAGAATCTGTACGTCAACGACGTAGACCAGGGTCAGTGCAGTTTCTCCCCCACCAAGGAAGGCGAGTGGAAGGAACTGGATCTGGGTTCTGTAAAACTGGATGCCGGCGACAACAAGATTTCCATCGTGGGCAGCTGGGGCTGGACCAACTTCGACTACATCACAGTAGAAGAGGCAACACTCCCGGACATCACCGCCAGCGACACCAAGTGCAGCGACCCGGCAGCAACCGCACAGGCAGACAGCCTGATGCAGTATCTGTCCAGCGTTTACGGCAAGCACATCATCTCCGGACAGCAGGAGATCTATAAGTATGGTCCTCATGACTTTGAATATGAGTTCAACTACATCCACGACACCACCGGCAAATACCCGGCAATCCGCGGCTTCGACTATCTGAACTGCAACCCGCTGTACGGCAGCGAGGACGGCACCACAGATCGTATCATCCAGTGGGTCAATGACAATCCGTACTCCGAGAACCAGGGTATTGCAACTGCATCCTGGCATATCACTGTACCAAAGAACTTCTCCAGCTACAATATCGGTGATAAGGTAGACTGGGCAAATGCAACATATGTTCCGAAGGAGACTGACTTCGAACCGTCCAAGATTCTGGTAGAAGGCTCCAAGGAACAGGAATATTATATGCTTTGCCTGAAGGGACTGGCTGCTGAGCTGCAGAAACTGCAGGATGCAGATGTTCCGCTGATCTTCCGTCCGCTCCATGAGGCAGAAGGCGGCGGCGGTGAGACAGGTTCCTGGTTCTGGTGGGGCAAGGAAGGCTCTGCCGTTTATAAGGAACTGTGGATCCTCACCTATGAGACACTGACCGAGGAATACGGTCTGCACAATCTGATCTGGGAATGGAACAGCTACGCATATGATACCTCTGCAAACTGGTATCCGGGCGATGAATATGTAGACATTGTAGCATACGACAAGTACAACTGCACAGACTGGTCTACCGGCAGCGCTATACTGAAGCACAACGACAGTGCGATCAGCAGCACCTTCTATTCCATCATGCAGAAGTATAACAGCAAGAAGATGGTCGCTATGGCTGAAAATGACAGCATCCCGACACTGAACAACCTGGTAACCGAAAAAGGCTGGCTGGCTGTATTTCTGCCCGTGGTATGACGGCGGCAGCAACGACACCAACTTCCTGACCAACGAACTGTTCAACACCAAGGAAGATCTGAAGGAAATGTACACCAGCGACTACTGCATCACACTGGATGAACTGCCGGAGGATCTGTATGGAAACGGACAGCAGGGCACCGGCACAAAGCCGAGCCACACCACCACTGCAACCACCACTACCACCACACCGGAAGGCAAGGGCGAGGCTGCTAAGATCGTGGCTGACAACGGCGTATACAACATTTCGTTCAAAGCAGGCTATCGGCAATCGTGTTGATCTGACATTTGATTTTGACGGCGATGTCAATTATGCAAACGGCTGTATCGGCATTTCTGCTACAGTAGACGGCGTAGACTACTGGCTGAACTACAAGTGGGAAGTTGATTCCAAGGGTGAAGTCACTGCAAAGCTGGATGAACCGTTTAATGTCACTTATAACAACGGCAAGAGCGAAGTGACCGACGCTGACATGATTAAGAAGATCTCTGACGAGGCAATCAAGCAGAAGAATGCACAGGTACAGATCTGGTGGGCAAATGACGGCGCCGGCGATGCAATGGAAACCTCCAGCGTCAAGCTGACAGGAGCATATCTTCCAAAAAGCGGCGAAACTACCACTGAGCCAACAGGCACAACAACTTCTGACGATGCTTCTCAAACCACAGATTCCGAAACAGAAACAACCGTCTCTGAAACAGAGACCACAGTATCCGCTACAGAAACTTCTGCAACAGAATCCGTGACCACAACTGTGACAGGAGACTCCAGTGAAACCAGCACAGAGACCTCTGCAACAACGACAACAACTGCATCCTCTGGCACAGAGGCTCCGGGCATTGTCACAACAGAATCTTCTGCAACAACAGAAACTGAGCCGGCAACGGTTTCCCTGTATGGTGACGCAAACCTGGACGGCAGAGTGGACATCACCGATGCCGTCCTGATGAACAAGGCAGCGGCTGGACAGGTAGAGCTTCTGCACAGGCAAGAGCAAATGCAGACTGCATGGCTGACAATGTATTGTCCAGTGACGATGCGCTGTCTCTGCTGCAGTTCCTGGTACACATCATCAGCTCTCTGCCGGTAACGCCGCAGTAAACGACATTCTGATATTTTCTACACTCCTATTATAAAGGAAAAGGGCTGCTCCCACACCGGAGCAGTCCTTTTTTTGGTCATAAACAAAAAAAACAGACAGCCGAATCATTTTTCCAGGCTGTCTGCTCTTAGAACCTGTCTTCACAAGAAATATATGTGGATTTTCGAGCATAATTTTGTTGCAGACAAGAAAAAAAATACGCAGGCGGGCTGTCGCCCGGCAAGTATTTTTTACAAAATTTGCCGAAAAAACACGTGTATATGCTTGTGAAGACAGGTTCTTACTTCAATTTCGCCACTGCCGCCGGTATGCACCAGCGGAAATACCCTCTGTGGTGCGGAAAATGCGGTTAAAATAACTGGAATCGTGAATGCCGCATTCTTCTGCGATGGTATCGATCTGCTTGTCCGTAAACCGCAGCTCGTTCTTGGCGTAGTTCATACGGCACTGATTGAGAAACTGCACAATTGTCACGCCGTATTTTCTCTTGAACCCACGGAGCATATAGTATTTGCTGATGCCGAAACGCTTTCCCAATTCCTCCAGCGTGATCTTCTCTGCAAAGTGTTCCTCCAGATACTGATGAATCTGCTCCCATTTCTGCGAAGTGTCCCCGGAAATATGCCCTGTCTTTTTCTGCTTTTCTGGTCAGAATCAATGTTATCAGCTGCGTCAGACACTCCGATTCATACAGTTCATAATCCGGCTCTTCTGCCATGGCAATTCGCTCCAGGTTCTGCAAAACCGGTTCGATCCACTCTGCCGCTCCGCTCATCACAAAAGACGCATTGCGCTGCCGGAAAATATCGTACAGATGCGGCATTGCAGCACCGTTACAATGCACCCACAGAATATGCCAGGGGTCTCTTGCATCACAGCAGTGGGAATAGGGATTGTGACAGTCCAAAAAAAAAGCCACGTCGCCAGCCTGCATGGCAAGCGTCTCTTCCCCAACTGTGATCGTACCGCAGCCCTCTTTTACCAGAATCAGCAAATAGGAGTCCAGGGAATTCCGCCAGTTCTGGCGTGGCTCTTTGCAAACCATTTCGCCGATTTCCTGGATGTAAAGCAGCGCATCCCTTACCAAAGCCGAAGGGGTACGCAAGATCCGATGCGACTCCATATAAGTATTATTTACAGTTTTCAGCCCTGCCTCCTGCGTCTCCATTCTGCATCATTCCTTTCACTTCAAAGCACATTGGCAAAACGACAATATACCCATTTTCTTTCCATTATATTATACAAAATAGCCGGTTGAAAATCAAGTATATTTTGAAAATTTTCACAAGAAAAAAAGCACACACTTTCCGGAATACCAGAAAAGCGTGTGCTGTATTTCACTGTATTTTTGCCGCCTGCCGATTTTGTCTCCAACGGGAAACACACCGGACAATACCGAAATAAATCAGAATCACCACAGCGGCGCTGACCGCATTAAGCATGGATTCCGAGGCGTCAAAGTGCCGTCCGGCAATGGGAATCTTTTGCAGTTCATCCAGAAATGCTATGGCTGTGCTGCATCCGATGGCACCCAGAATGCGCCAGACCTTATGCCGCAGCAAAAGCTGCCAGAATACCGCAAGCATTCCGCCAAAGACGGCATACAGGAACACGTGCGCCATCTTGCGCAGAACCAGATTCAGATGATCCAGCTGTGCCGCAGTCGGCTCACCGTAGATCCAGGCGCCAAATTTCCGGGCAAAGCGCATACTGTCTTTGAGGGTCTCCGTTCCATTTTCCGTGGAAAGCCGCCACATCAGACCGAGCCAGACCGCCATAATCAGCAGCATTCCCACAATCTTTTTCCAATTTCGCATGGTATCGAATCCCCTCCTGTCCGGTTATTCTTCCTCTTCGCTGCAAAGCTTTTTGCAGCTCATCCGGCGTGAACTTGTATTCCTTGCCACAGAAATGGCAGTTCACCGTGATCGGTTCGCCCTCTTCTGCCAGCTTGGAAAGCTCCGTATTTCCCAGCGCTTTCAGTACCCGCTCGGTTCGCTCCCGGCTGCAGTCGCACTGATATTTCACTTCGCCCTCGTCCAGCAGATTCGGTTCCAGACCATCCAGCAGACGCAGTGCGATCTGATCCGGTGTCATGCCCTGAGACATCATTGTCGTTACCGGCGGCAGATTTTTCAGATTATTCTCAATGGTATCGATGCAGGCATCACTTGCGAATGGCAGCACCTCAATGAGGAATCCGCCGGCAACATTGACTGTCAGATCCGGATTCACCAGCACACCCAGACCTGCAACTGTCGGCGTCTGTTCACTGGTAGCGAAGTACTGCGCCACGTCCTCTGCAATCTCGCCGGAAACCAGCGGAACAACGCCCACATAGGGTTCTTTCATGCCCAGATCTTTCACAACAGAAAGTACCGTCTGTTCCCACTGCGCCGCCGACATCCAGCTTTCCTTTCGCATTCAGCGGAAGTTCCACAACCGGCTGATCCACGTCCGCTTTTACATTGCCGTGACTGTCTGCCACGGCGACCAGCATTCCGGCAGGACCGCCGCCTTTTACGCGGAGCGTCACTGTATCCTTTTTCATTTTTCAAGTCATAGCCCATCATGCAGGCAGCAATGGACAACCGTCCCAGCGCCGCTGTGACAACTGCCGATGTTTTATGGATTCGCTCGATCTCAGCCACAATATCGGTGGCATCCACAGCGCTTGCCACAACCGAAGCATCCTTTGCTATCGCACGTTTCAAAATTCCCATTGTTTACGCTTCCTTTCTTGCAATCACGATCATACGTTCACTGTCCGGACGCAGCGGCTCTTCGGTGTCCGCATGATACACACCCAGCACATGAAATCCGATTTTCTCCAGAGATGCCGTCACCTGCTCCGGCACATAGGCACGCTCTGTGATCTGCTCCTGCGTTCTGCGATAGCGGCCGTCCTCACAACACAGCTGGAACAGATCTAACGTGATCTCGACGGTACAGTCATCCTCACAGAGCGCATTTTTCCCAGACGCAGTAGACCTCGTCCGTTTCGTAAACATACACCTGGCTACCCAGCAGTTCCCGGTGTTTATACAGCGTATTCATATCGAAAAGAAAAACACCGCCCGGCTCTGTGAATTCCCAGACCTTCCGGAACACAGTCTCCACATCCTCGAAACCGGGAAGATGGTTCAGACTGTCCAGCGTGCAAATGGTTGCATCCACGGTACTGTAAAGTTCCAGTTCCCGCATATCCTGGCAGACATATTGGATCGGCAGCTGCTGCTCGATCTTTTTCTCCATTGCCTGTCCCAGCATTCCCTCGGAATAGTCAACGCCGATCATGTCATATCCACGTTTCGCCATTTCCTCGGTAAGTGTTCCCGTACCGCACGCCAGATCCAGCATGACCTTTCCGCCGGAGCGCAGGTATTTCTGCACCAGTCCGTCCAGATATGCTGCTCTCGCCGGATAATCCACGTTTTCTGTCAGTGCATCATAATAGAACGAAAATGTTTCATAGCCTGTTTCCTGCATGGCTGCACCTCCTCTGTAAAAACAAGGGTACACAGCGAAAGCCATGTCCCCCCGTTTTTCGAATCATTCAAATCACAGAACGAATATTTACTTCTTCTTTGCGCTGCGGCGCTGTGCGCCAAAGCTGCCGTCACCTGCGCCTGCATTCGGTGCGTCCGGCTTTGGAAACCTGCTCCCGTTCCGGAGCCTGGTTCTTCTGGAGACGTACTGTCAGCAGCATCCGGACAGTATCCTCACGGATGGAGTCTACCATTGCATCGAACATCTCGAAGCCTTCATAACGATATTCGACAACCGGGTTCTGCTGACCATAAGCACGCAGACCAATACCCTTTTTCAGTTCGTCCATATCGTCGATATGCGCCATCCACTTGGTATCGACTACCTTCAGCAGAACAACACGTTCCAGCTCACGCATGATATCTGCGCCGTACTCTTCTTCCTTGGCAGCATAGAGTGCCTTTGCCTTTTCGGTCAGCGCCTCGGTGATATCCGCAGTGGTCAAACCTGCCAGATCTGCCTCATCATATTCCAGATCGTCCTCTTCGGTGATCCAGCCCAGGAAGTGATCCGCAGGCCAACCAGATTCCACTGGTTGTGATCGGTTTCTTCCTCGTTGATGTACTGCTTTACCGTACCTGCGATCAGTTCCTCGAACATCTTGATGATGCTGTCGTGGATATCCTCGCCGTCCAGTACCTGCGCACGCTGCTTGTAAATGATCTCACGCTGTGTGTTCATAACATCGTCGTAGTTCAGGACATTCTTACGGATGTTGAAGTTCCGTCCCTCTACCTTGCGCTGAGAGGACTCGATGATCTTGGTCAGTGCCTTGCTTTCGATGGGGTATCTTCGTCCACGTTCAGTGTCCGCATCATGTTTTCCAGACGGTCGCCTGCGAAAATACGCATCAGATCATCTTCTACCGACAGGAAGAAACGGCTTTCGCCCTCGTCACCCTGACGACCGGAACGACCACGGAGCTGGTTGTCGATACGGCGGGATTCGTGACGCTCTGTACCCAGAATGTACAGACCGCCGGCTGCCTTAACATCCTTTGCCTTTTCCTTTACCTCATCGCCGAACTTCTTGTACAGTTCCTGGTATACGGCTCTCGCATCCAAAACCTCCTGGTTATCGGTATCTGCATAGCCGATTGCCTCAGTGATGATCTCCTCCGGATATTCCCGCTTGCGCATTTCTGCCTTTGCCAGGAACTCCGCATTACCGCCCAGCATGATATCCGTACCACGGCCAGCCATGTTGGTTGCGATAGTAACCGCACCCAGCTTACCAGCCTGTGCAACAATTTCTGCTTCCTTTGCGTGATACTTTGCGTTCAGCACTTCATGCTTGATGCCCCTTGCGTTTCAGCATACTAGACAGCAGCTCGGATTTTTCAATGGAAATCGTACCGACCAAAACCGGCTGTCCTTTTCGTGACACTCGGCGATCTGTTCAATGATTGCCTTGTACTTGCCCCTTTTTTCTGTGCGGTAGATCAAGTCTGTGTGGTCGATACGCTGTACCGGACGGTTGGTCGGAATTGCGATAACGTCCAGCTTGTAAATTTCACGGAATTCGTCTTCCTCTGTCATTGCCCGTACCGGTCATGCCAGACAGCTTGTGTACAGACGGAAATAGTTCTGGAATGTGATGGTTGCCAGGGTCTTGGATTCCTGTGCGACCTTTACGCCTTCCTTTGCCTCGATTGCCTGGTGCAGACCGTCATTGAAACGACGTCCCAGCATCTTACGTCCGGTAAACTCGTCGATGATGACAACTTCGCCGTCCTCGACGATATAGTCGATATCCTTCCGCATCACGCCGTTTGCTTTCAGTGCCTGGTTGACATGGTGCAGCAGCGTCATGTTTTCCGGATCCATCAGATTGTCCACAGCGAAGTACTCTTCTGCTTTCTTGACACCACGGCGTGTGATCGTCGCTGTCTTGGACTTTTCGTCTACGATGTAATCCGCATTCTCGTTGATCTCTTCCTGGTCCTGCTTGTCGTCCATTTCTACGACCGTTGCCGCAGTCAGCGTCTTTGCGAACTTATCCACAACGCCGTACAGCGCAGTGGACTTGTCGCCCTTACCGGAAATGATAAGCGGTGTTCTCGCCTCGTCGATCAAGATGGAGTCCACTTCGTCCACAACGGCAAAGTTATGTTCCCGCTGTACCTTGTCCTTCTTATAAATGACCATGTTGTCACGCAGATAGTCAAATCCCAGCTCATTGTTGGTGCCGTATGTAACATCGCAGTTATAAGCCGCACGGCGCTGGTCGTTGTTCAGACCATGCAGGATACAGCCGACTGTCAGACCCAGGAACCGCAGCACCTTGCCCATTTCATCCGACTGTGTCTTTGCCAGATAGTCGTTGACGGTAACCACGTGTACGCCCTTGCCCGGCAGTGCATTCAGATATGCAGCAACGCAAGCCACCAGTGTTCTTCACCGGTTTTCATCTCGGCAATACGGCCCTGGTGCAGAACGATTGCACCAATGATCTGTACCGGGAACGGCTTTTTGCCCAGGACACGATAAGCTGCCTCACGAACCGTCGCCAATGCCTCTGCTTCCATGCTTTCCAGAGATTCGCCGTCCTCCAGACGTTCCCGGAACTCATTGGTTTTTTCTTTCAGATCTGCGTCAGAGAGTGCCTGAAACCCTCGTCCAGTTCCAGAACCTTCTTTTTTTCAACGGTTCAATACGTGCCAGTTCACGAGTGCTGTATGAACCGAATACCTTACTAAAAATGCCCATGGATTTACCGCCTTTTACTCAATTTATACAATAACTAGTATAGCACGAACGTTCCTGCTTGTCAATAGATTTTGAAATATTTTCACAAAGCACAATTCATTTTCAAGCAGATTCTCTGTGCATTCCGCAACACTTCCCCTGTCCAGTGCCGATGAACCGCTCGCTTATTCGCTCCGTGACGGGCAGAATGCCGCCATGGGACATCCCTTGCACTGCGGTTTTCTGGCACGGCAGGTGTCTCTGCCGAACCATACCACACGGTGGCAGAAGTCCGAAGAGCGCTCCGGCGGGATCAGCGGCCGGAGGTCTTTCTCCACCTGTACGGGATCTTTGGACTTGGTCAGCCCCAGCCGCCCGGTAATGCGGATAAAGTGGGTATCCGCCACGATTGCCGGCTTGCCGTAAACGTCTCCCAGGATCAGATTTGCTGTTTTGCGTCCCACGCCGGACAGGGACAGCAGATCTTCCATATTGTCCGGCACAACGCCGCCAAAGTTCAGTATCAGCTGTGCAGACATCTCCTTGATGCTCTTGGCTTTCATGTGAAAAAAAGCCGCAGGGACGGACGATATCTTCCAGGTCGGCAATATCCGCCGCCGCCAAAGATTCCAGCGTGGGATACGCCGCAAACAGCTTTGGCGTGATCTGGTTGACCCTTGCGTCGGTACACTGTGCCGAAAGCCGCACGGCGATCAGCAGCTCATAGGGCTTTTCATATTGCAGCGCACAGGTTGCCTGGGGATAAACCTCTTCCAGCGTCTGCACCGCAAGCAATGCACGTTCTTTTTTTGTCATGTGTGTTTCTCCTCTCCCAAACTGACGTTTTACCGTTCCACCACAACAGTCAGCAGCACCAGATCCTCTGTGCCGGTATTTGTGATGCTGTGCGCCGAACCTTTTTGCAGATATGACAGACTCCGGCAGACAGTGGTTCTTCTGCGCCGTCTGTTACTGCAATGCCTTTCCCGGAAATCACATAGTTGATGTCATCGCTCGTTTCATGGCAGTGCATCCCGATGGAGCCGCCGGGATGAATGGCACAGGAAATCACTTTTCCCAGCGCATCTGCGTACATTTTTGCTGTCATCATTCCGGTGCCGTGATTCATGCCGGGAACGGTGACAGATTCTTTTTCATTAAAATCAATTCGCATAAGGTTACACCCGTCCTCTCTCAGCTGCCGGACGGATGTACCTGGTTTCTGTCTGCATCATATCTATCCTTTCTTCAAGTACGCTATAATTCCAGCAAAAAAAGAAATCGCAGTCCGCATAGGGATGGCTGAACCGCACCGGCAGTTCATTTTCTGATACTTTCCGGAATCCGGCTTTCTCGTAGAACCGATGTGCCCTGACGGTATTGTGCGGCGTGTCCAGCATCAATGTATGGATGCCGTTCTCTTTTGCAAATTGCAGCAGTACCGCATAAAGCTGCCGTCCCAGATGTACCGGCTCGCCCTGGTATTTCTCATAGACGAAAACTTTTTCAGCACAGCGACGCCGTTTCCGCAGGGCATAATGCCGATGGTGCCGGCAAGTTTTTCTCCGTCTCTGGCGATCCAGAAACTGCCGCCAATGCGAAAAATAGGCATCTGTGATGTGCAGCAGATCCGGCTGATCTTCTACTGTGACGATGGGACGAGTGCCGTCATTCTGAAAGTGCAGCACCAGGTCTATCACATCCTGGGTGTAGAATTCTTCAAACGGGGTAATGGTAATCATAATTTCTCATCCCCTATTTTTTTATCGCCGAAATACTGTGTCAGCAGCAAGATCAAAACACTGCCTGCAAGTATGCCGTCCATGATTCCGGCAGGCAGCAGGAACATCATCAACAGCAGTGTAATAACACAGGTGATAACAGCCAGCACCAGTCCCCACATTCTGTTTTCAGCAAGCCAATTGCCCCGATCAGCCGAAGTACGCCATACATTGCGCCCATTACTATCATCAAAGAAAGATTTTCCTGAAAATAGGAAAGCTTAAACGAAAAATATTGCCCGATATCAAACTTATCCGTTCCCAGAAGGAGCGCAGGTATCATACACAAGACACCGCCGATTTCCATGAATCCCCCGTGTATTATCATCAAAATGGCTGCAATTTTGTATTTTTTCATCTGTTATAACTCCACTGTTTTTTCCGATCACCCGGTATATTTCCTATATTATAACACACGTCCCGGCAAAAAGCAAGAAAAACAGACTGCATTTCCGTCTCCGGAAACGCAGCCTGTTCTTGCAAAGGGTATATGAATAACTTGAAATTGTCAGAATGATAACATCAATTCAGATTGGTATAGCCCATAAGATACTGGTCTACTTCCTTGGCAGCCTCTCTGCCCTCACGGATCGCCCAGACTACCAGAGACTGTCCACGGTGCATATCGCCTGCGGTGAACACTTTATCCACGCTGGTGCTGTAGTGTCCGATCTTTGTGGAAACATTGGTTCTCGGTGTCATCTCCACGCCGAATGCGTCTGTGACATACGCCTGTGCGCCCAGGAAACCTGCGGCGATCAGCACCAGATCAGCGTCCAGAATCTGCTCGCTGCCCGGAATCTCCTCCATCCGCATTCTGCCGGTCTTGGGATCATGCACCGACTGGAGCTTGAT
>VOFI01000930.1_pt1 | contig 20000 bp, 36 predicted proteins | sample 5384131 | NCBI WGS metagenome assembly VOFI01 (sample SAMN12384728, study PRJNA508395) | human gut metagenome | isolation source: healthy gut H | host: Homo sapiens
ATGGCCCATGTGATCTCCAACGCCTACATCAAAAAGCCCCACCGCCCGGGAGCACGACGGCTTCTCCGCCGGCAGCTGGCAAGGACCTGACCCGGGTGGCTTGGCTCAAACCCTCCATGTGGGCCGAGCTCTTTCTGGAGAACAAAAAAAGAACCTCCTCTTTGAGCTGGGACACCCTCATCGGCAATTTGAACCAGTACAAGCAGGCCCTGGAGGACGAGGACTTCCCCACCCTCTGCCGCCTGCTGGACGAGGGCGCCGGATCAAGGAGGAGGTGGACGGGGGAAATGACCAGGGTACACGTCACCGCTTCCCCGCGCCTACGAGGTCACCATTGGCCGGGGGCTGCTGGCCTCGGTGGGCCAGACCGCCGCGGGACTGTGGAAGGCCGCACCGCGGCGGTGGTCTCCGACACCCATGTGGCCCCTCTACCTGGACCAGGTCAAGGCCAGCCTGGAGGGGGGGGCGGGGTTCCAGGTGCACCCTTCGTCTGCTCCCCGCCGGGGAGGCGCATAAGAACGGCGCCACCTACCTGAACCTGCTGGAGTTCCTGGCCCAGGCCCACCTCACCCGGGCCGACGGGCTCATCGCCCTGGGGGGGGCGGCGTGGTGGGGGACCTCACCGGCTTTGCCGCCGCTACCTACCTCCGGGGGTCTCCTTCTCCAAGTGCCCACCACCCTGTTGGCGGCGGTGGACGCCTCCGTGGGGGCAAGACCGCCATCGACCTGGTACACGGCAAGAACCTGGCGGGGGCCTTCTACCAGCCCCGGGCCGTCCTCTGCGACCTGGACACCCTGGACACCCTCCCCGAGGCCGACTTTGCCGACGGCTGCGCCGAGGTCATCAAGTACGGCATGATCGGGGACGCCGGCCTGCTGAACACCCCTGGAGACCATCGACCTCCGGGCCGACCCGGGGGGTCACCGCCCGGTGCATCGCCCACAAGCGGGACCTGGTGGAGCAAGACGAGTTTGACACCGGGGCCCGGCAGCTGCTGAACCTGGGCCACACCATCGGCCACGGGGTGGAGGCCTGCAGCGGCTACCAGATCTCCCACGGCAAGGCGGTGGCCATTGGCATGACCCTGGGTGCGGGGGGCGGCTGTGTCCCCCGGAGGTCCTGCCCCGGCTGGAAGCCTTGCTGGCCCGGTACCACCTGCCCACTGCCACCGACTACGCCGCCGCCGACCTCTACGAAAGACCCTCTCCGACAAGAAGCTGGGCGGGGCGACACCCTGCTCCCTGGTGGTCCCCACCGCCTGGGGAGGAAAACCCTATCCGTGGACCAGCTGCCTGGATCAGGCTCGAAAAGGGGGCTGGGGCAATGACCGTCACCCTTCTACCCCCGGCCCTGGGGGACTGTTGGGCCATCCCTCCAAGTCGGCAGCCCACCGGCTGCTGATCTGCACTGCAGGGCCCCTGTCCCGGGTGGTCTGCCCCACGTGGACATCCCAAGATATTGAGGCCACTGTCCGGTGGAGGACACCTGGGGGGCGTCCAATTGACCCTTTGGGACCAGGAATTTGCCACCCTGACCCGGACGCCGCCAGCCCGGCCGCTGTGACTTAGAACTGCGGGGAGAGCGGCTCCACCTCCGCTTCCTCCTGCCGGTGGCGGGGCCCTGGGGCCCCAGGTCACCTTCCACCTGGCGGGCCGCCTGGCCCAGCGCCCCCTGGGGCCCCTGACGGAGCAGCTGGAGGCCGGGGGGTGCGGGGTAACCATCTCCGCCCCGGGACAACGTGCTCACCATCAATTTCCGGCCAGCTCCGGCCGGGGGAATACACCCCTGCCGGGGGACGTGTCCTCCCAGTTCATCTCCGGGATGCTCTTCGCCCCTGCCCCTGCTGGGGAGAGCGACCCTCACCGTCACCGGCCCCGGGAGTCCGTGGGCTATGTGAACCTCTCACCCTCCGGGCCTGGCCCAGTTCGGGGTGGTTCCGGCGCCTGAGGAATCGGGCTGGCGGATGGCCCCCAGCCCTACCACCTGGCCCCAGCCGGGTCCAGGTGGAGGGACTGGTCCCGCCGCCCCCTGGCTGTGCCCCACTGGGGCGTTGGGGGGAGAGCGTCACCGTGAAGGGGATGGACCCCGCCTCCCTCCAGGGGGACAAGGCCGTCTGTGACGTGCTGGCCCAGATGGGGGCCCGGCTCCACATCACCGGGGACCGGGTGACCGCCTTCCACGGCCCCCTTCGCCCCACAGATCGACGCCCGGGACATCCCCGACCTGGTCCCGGTTTGGGCTGGCCGCCGTGGCCGCCGCCATTCCCGGCACCACCACCATCACCGGGGCGGCCCGGCTGCGGCTGAAGGAGTCTGACCGGCTGGCCACCACCGCCCACACCCTCCGGGCCCTGGGGGCCCAGGTGGAGGAGCGGGAGGACGGCCTGGTAATCCAGGGCCGCTATCCCCTCCCCGGGGGCACCGTGGACGCTGCCGGGGACCACCGGATTGCCATGGCCGCCGCCGTGGCCGCCGTGGCCTGCGAGGCCCCGGTGACCATCACCGGCGCCCAGGCGGTGGACAAATCCTACCCCGCCTTTTGGCGGGACCTGGCCGCCCTGGGCAAGGGGGTGGAAGGGGCAGATGCCCCTTGACGGATGGCCCCGATCTTTTCATAATAATGAGGACAATACCATGAGCAGTATTTATTACGGTCAGCTGACCGTTTCCCTTTTTCGGCCAGTCCCACGCCCGGGCATCGGGGTGACGGTGGACGGCCTGCCCGCCGGAGAGGCCATCGACTGGGGAGGAACCCAGGCCTTCCTCAACCGCCGGGCCCCGGGCCGGGGCCCTGGGCCACCACCCGGAAGGAGGAGGACCGGCCGGAGATCCTCTCCGGCCTTGGCGGGGGTACACCTGCGGGGCGCCCCTGGCGGCCCTCATTCGCAACACCAACCCGGTCGGGGGACTATGACAACCTCCGAGACATCCCCCCGCCCTGGCCACGCCGACTTTACCGCCCAGGTGAAGTACGGCGGCTTCCAGGACGTGGCGGGGGGAGGACATTTCTCCGGCCGCCTCACCGCCCCCTGTGCATCGCCGGGGGCATCTGCAAGCAGATCCTGGCCCGGAAGGGGATCTATGTGGGGGCCCATCGCCGCCGTGGGGGTATCCCCCGACCAGAGCTATGACCCCGTCTGAACCTGGACCGAGACCCTCCTGGCCCCGGGAGGGCGGGACTTTCCCTGTCCTGGACCCGGCCGCCGGGGCAAGGATGCAGGGGCCATCGCCCAGGCCAAGGAGGATTTGGGACTCGTGGGCGGCCTGGTGGTGGAGTGCGCCGTCATCGGCCTGCCCGCCGGCCTGGGGACCCCATGCTGGATGGGATGGAAAACCGCATCAGCCGGCTGGCCTTCGCCATCCCTGCGGTGAAGGGGGTGGCCTTCGGCGCCGGCTTTGCCGTGGCCGACCGCCGGGGCAGCCAGAACAACGACCCCTTCTACTTCGACGAGACCGGCCAGGTGCGCACCCGCACCAACCACGCCGGGGGGCATTCTGGGGGCATCACCAACGGCATGCCCCTGGTCTTCCAGGCGGCGGTGAAGCCCACCCCCTCCATCGGCCAGCCCCAGGAGAGCGTGTCCCTGTCCCGGGGGAGAATACCACCTTAGTGATCCACGGCCGCCACGACCCCTGCATCGTCCCCGGGCGGTGCCCTGCTTGGAGGCAGCGGCGGCCATTGCCGTATACGACGCATGGCTAGAACAGCAGAAAAGGAGCAACGCGAAATGAACTTAGAGGAACTGAGAGCGAAAATCGACGGCATTGACGACACCCTGGTCCAGGCCTTCCTCCAGCGGATGGAGGTGGTGGCCCAGGTGGCCCAGGAGAAGAAGGCCCAGGGCCTGCCCACCCCTGGACCCCGCCCGGGAGGGAGAAGCTGGCGGACATTGCCGCCAAACTCCCCCGGAACTGGCGCAGTACGGCTATGCCCTGTGGTCCATGCTCTTTGAGATCAGCCGGGGGTACCAGCACGCGGTGAACCCCCAGCCCTCCGCCCTGCGCAAGGAGATCGAGAGCGCCATGGAGAGCACCCCCAACCTCTTCCCGCCCTCTGCCACGGTGGCCTGCCAGGGGGTGGAGGGGGCCTACTCCCAGCTGGCCTGTGAGAAGATGTTCAAGCACCCCCAGGTGATGTACTTCGGCAGCTTCGAGAGCGTCTTTTTCCGCCATCGAGAACGGCTTCTGCGACTACGGCGTGCTCCCCTGGAGAACAGCACCGCCGGCTCCGTCAAGCAGATCTATGACCTGATGCTCCGCCACAGCAGCTTTAAGATCGTCCGCTCCACCCGGCTGAAGGTGGACCACAACCTGGTGGCCAAAAAGGGCACCAAGCTGGAGGACATCAAGGAGATTTTCTCCCACCCCCCAGGCCATCAGCCAGTGCACCGCCTTCCTGGAGAAGCTGGGCAAGGACGTGAAGGTTACCCCCTGCGAGAACACCGCCGCCGCCGCGGCCGCCGTGGCCCAGTCCGACCGCACCGACGTGGCCGCCATCTCCTCCCACCGCTGCATTGAGCTCTACGGCCTGGAGCGGCTGGCCGCAGACATCCAGGACCGGAGCAACAACTTCACCCGGTTCATCTGCATCTCCAAGAATCTGGAGATCTACGCCGGTGCGGATAAGACCTCCCTCATGGTGGTCCTGACCCACCGGCCCGGCTCCCTGTACCAGATCCTGGCCCGGTTCTATGCCTTGGGCTTGAACCTGATCAAGCTGGAGAGCCGCCCCCCTCCCCGACCGGGAGTTCGAGTTCATGTTCTATTTCGACCTGGAGACTTCGGTCTACTCCCGACGAGTTCATCCGCATGGTGGACGACCTGTCCGCCATCTGCGAGGAGTTCCAGTATCTGGGCAGTTACAGTGAGGTGATTTGATGCGATGCGGACTGTTGGGAGAAAACTGGGGCACAGCTACTCCACCGGCCCTTCACGCCCTCTTTGGCGACTACGACTACGAGCTTTTTGAGGTCTCCCCGGACCGGCTGGGGACTTTCTCCGGGTCCGGGATTTCCAGGGCCTGAACGTCACCATCCCCTACAAGACCACCATGCTGGCCATCTGCGACGCCCTCACCGAGACCGCCGCCACCATCGGCAGCGTGAACACCGTGCTCAAACAGCTGGACGGCTCCCCTGCTGGGGGACAACACCGACGCGGCCGGCTTTGAGGGCATGGTGTGGAAGAGCCGCATCCGCATTCTGGGCCGGAAGTGCCTGGTGCTGGGCTCTGGGGGGGGCCAGCCTCTCGGCCCAGTATGTCCTGCGGAAGCTGGGGGCGGGGAGGTTGTGGTGATCTCCCGCACCGGGGAGAACAACTATGACAACCTGGACCGCCACCAGGACGCCGCCGTCATCGTCAACGCCACCCCGGTGGGCATGTATCCCAACACCGCCGCATCCCCTGTGGACCTGCGCCAGTTCCCCCACTGTGAGGGGGGTGCTGGACCTCATCTATAACCCCGCCCGCACCGCTCTGCTGCAGCAGGCGGAGACCCTGGGCATCCCCCACCTGGGGGGCTGTACATGCTGGCCGAGCAGGCCCGGTGCGCCGCCCAACTCTTCACTGGGGAGGTGATCCCCGCCATCCGCACCCAGGAGGCCTACCGCACCCTGCGCAGCCGGATGGAGAACCGGATCCTGGTGGGCATGCCCGGCTGCGGCAAGTCCACCGTGGGCGGGCCCTGGCCGCCCAGCTGGACCGCCCCCTTCGTGGACACCGACGCAGAGCTGGAGAAGGTCCTGCACATGCCCGTGGGGGAGTACATCACCCACTATGGGGAGGAGGCCTTCCGCAAGGAGGAGACCGCCCTTCTGGCCCAGCTGGGGAAATCCTCGGGCCTGGTGATTGCCACCGGCGGGGGCTGCGTCACCCGGCCGGAGAACTACCCTCACCTCCACCAAAACGGCGCCATTTTCTTCCTGGAGCGGGCCTTGTCAAGCTGCCGAAGAAGGGGCGCCCCCCTCCCTGAAGGGGAGCCTGGAGGACATGTACACCATCCGCCTGCCCATGTACCGCCGCTTTGCGGACATCACCGTGGCCAACGACGGCCCCGGCCGAGAAGGTGGCCCAGAAGTTGGAGGAAGCCTATGAACATTTTAGTGATTAACGGCCCCAACCTGAACCTCCTGGGGATCCGGGAGCCCGACCTCTACGGCAAGGAGGACTACGCCGCCCTGGTGGCCCTGGTGGAGGACACCTGCGCCCAGGAGGGCATCGGGGTGGAGGTCTTCCAGTCCAACCACGAGGGGGGCCATTGTGGACAAGATCCAGCAGGCCCTGGGGACCTTTGACGGCATCGTCATCAACCCCCGCCGCCTACACCCACACCAGCGTGGCCATCCTGGACGCCCTGAAGGCGGTGCAGATCCCGGCGGTGGAGGTGCACATCTCCGATGTGTCCAAGCGGGAGGACTTTCGCCAGGTGTCCTATGCCCTGGCTGGCCTGCCTGAAGACCTACATGGGGTTGGGGCTGGACGGGTACCGCCAAGGCATTCTCTACCAGCGCCGCCGGAGACAGGGGAAGAGGGCGGCAGACCCAGTCCCAGAAAGGGGAGTGGGGGGAATGGGGGCACTGGGCCTTGTCCGTTGACAAATAGGTGGGGACCTGCTATGCTAACAATAGAACATATGTTCTATTTTTGAGCCGGCAGAAACCCCCCTGGGAAAAGGGGCCTTCCAGGGGGAAGAGGGGATGGAACAAAATCCCCTCCAACCCAGACATCTGATTGGAGGGATGGTGGAGGAGGATGGATTCGAACCATCGAAGTCGTCGACAACAGATTTACAGTCTGCCCCCTTTGGCCACTCGGGAACTCCTCCGTATGAAATTGGAGCTGGTGGACGGACTCGAACCCCCGACCTGCTGATTACAAATCAGCTGCTCTACCAACTGAGCTACACCAGCACAGGTACTTGCTCGTCCGCAGCGAAGATTAGTCTATCAGACGGGAAGCGTTTTGTCAAGCATTTTTAAAAAAGGAGGACTTTTTTTGCCACAAAGCAGTGTGGGAGGAGAAAGGCGCCAGCGGGGGCGGTTCCCTTCGGGACCGGCAGCAGGAGACCCCCGCTTTTCTGCGCCCAGTGCGGCCAGGAACAATATACCCTATGACCCGCCGGCGGTGGCAGGGGCTGTGCCCCAATGCCGCCGGCGGAACCGACAACGAGAGGAGAATGCTATGACCTTACAGGAGGTGTCCGTGGAGTACCGGGCCCAGGCCCAGGTGCTGCAGGGACGGATCGAGGCACTGAAACAGACCCAGGACACCCTGGACCATGGGGCAGCCCGGGACCAGATGGCGCTGCATCCAAACCCTCCAAACCATCTGAGGGAAACCCGGGACCTGGCGGTCCTTCTGGAACATTACTATGAGAGGGGTACCGCCGCAATGCGCGCTACACGCTATAGGCGACATCGGATCACCAGCCCAGACCTGCTGGTGTACACCCGCCTCATGGCGGAGGACAATGGGGCGGAGCTGCTCCGTCTGCGCCACGCCCTGGGCCATGCCCTGCGGGAGGAGGTCACCCACCGGCAGCGGCAGGTCCTTTTTCTCTACTACAACGAAAACTACACCATGGCGGAGATCGGCGCCCAGCTGGGGGTGGACCGTACCACCGTCTCCCGCACCCTGAAGCGGGGGGAGCAGCGGCTCCTGCGGTGCCTGCGGTACGGGGGCGCGGCCTTGCTCCGGGAGAGTTTTGGGGGAGGACGGGGCAGAAAATCTCCGCCCTCCCATTGACAAGAGGCGTTCTGGGGTAAGATAATACCACCATTGACGAAGGAAAGGGGCGAGGGCAGTGCAGGAGTCTCCCATGGTGCGCCTGCTGAACCAGGCAGATTGGGGCGAGGATCGCGGGCGCATCCAACGGCTGAAAGGGTGGGTCTACTACCCCCCTCCTGCTGGAGGCCTACGACACCTTGCAGGAGGAGGCGCTGTTTCAAGCGCCATCCACGGCCCGGCCCACATCCACCGGGTGCTTCTCCTCTCGGCCCTGGTGTGCCAGGGCGAGGGGGGGGGGAGGGGATGGTCCGCCAGGTGTTCCGGGCGGCCAGCTACCACGACGTGGGCCGCACCTTTGACGGGTACGACGTGGACCACGGCGCCCGGTCGGCCCTGCGTCTGGCCGAGCTCACCGGCCAGACGGGGGAGGCCCTGCGGGAACTCCAGGCGGCGGTGACCGCCCACGCCCGGCCGGACCGGGAAATGGAGGCAGTGGTGGCCTCCTTTCACCCCCAGAACCTCCCCGGGCCCTGGAGCTCACCCGCCTGCTGAAGGACGCGGACAACCTGGACCGGGTGCGCCTGGGAGATCTGGACCCCGGTTCCTCCGGCACAGCAGTGCCAAAAGACCTTACGGGCTTTGCCGAACGCCTCTTCCAGCGCTATCCCGGGGAGGGGGAGCGAAGGGCGGCCCAGGGGACCAAAGGACAAAAAATTTAGGGAAATAGGCAGAAACACAGCGGGAACGGCTGGAAAATCTTATCGCATCTGCCAGGGGAAAGGGGGCTTGCCCCCTTTACTTTTGGAAAGGCGGATGATACAATAGCCGCGTTGGTCCACCGGAAAAGGTGGGCTAGAAACGGATGGTATTCCGAATAGGAAACTGTACCGGCATGTTCCCTGCAGGTCCGCTGCTCTGGCACGGACCCCCATCGCGTCACCCTGACCGGGAAAGGCAAGGTGATCGGATGAAGATAGGATTTCTTGGAGCGGGAAAAGTTGGCTTCTCCCTGGGCAAATGGTTTGTCCAGGGCGGCATTCCGGTGACCGGCTATCATAGCCGGCACAGAGAATCGGCCCAGGAGGCGGCGGCGTGGACTGGCACAAGGTGCTTCCCCACGGCGGAAGCGTTGGTTACGGCCAGTGACGCGATTTTTTTCACCGTTCCAGATGGAGCGATCCCCACAGTCTATCAGGGGCTGGGGGACCTTGACCTGACAGGGAAGCAACTTTGTCATTGCAGTGGCGCACGCACTGCCCGGGAGGGGTTTCCCGGCCCTGGGCATCCCGGCGCCAGCTACTATTCGATCCACCCGTTGTTCCCCGTGAGCGGAAAATACTCCGCGTGGCGGGAACTGTCGGGTGCTTTTTTCTGCCTGGAGGGGGAAGGCCCTCACCTGCCTTGGTGGGAGGAGACGCTCACCGCCCTGGGCGCGCAGGTCCGCCGCATCCCCAGCGGGGAGAAGGCGGCCTACCACGCGGCCTGCGCCATGGCCAGCAACTTGGTCTGCGCCCTGGTGGGGGAGAGTGTGACCCTCCTGGCCCGCTGCGGCTTTTCCCAGGAGGAGGCGTTGGCGGCCCTGGCCCCGCTCATGGAGGCGAACCTTCGCCATCTATGCGCAGAGGGGCCTGTGGCGGCCCCTCACCGGGCCGGTGGAACGGGGGGACGGGGCTACCATCGCCCGCCACCTGGCCTGCCTGCCGGCAGGGCCGGCCCGGGCACTGTACCGGGCTGCTTCGGTGGCCCTGGTGGACCTGGCCCGAAAAAGCACCCCTGACAGGGACTATCAGCCTGTGACAGACCTACTGGAGAAAGGATCGAACCCATGAAACAAAAACACCGTTGTCACCTTGGCGGCCATGAAGGTCCGAGGAGAAAAAATCTCCCAATTAACCTGCTATGACTATACCACCGCTTGCCTCATGGACCAGGCCGGGGTGAACATGGTCCTGGTGGGGGACAGCTTGGGTATGACCATGCAGGGCTACGCCGACACCCCCTCCCCGTTACCCTGGAGGAGATGATCCTCTATGGCCGCAGTGTGGCCCGGGGCTGCCGCCAAGCCTTCGTGGTGGTAGACATGCCTTTATGAGCTATCAGGTTTCGCCCCAGCAGGCCCTGGCCAATGCCGGGCGCATCATGCAGGAGACCGGCGCAGACGCAGTGAAACTGGAAGGGGCCGGGGAATCCAGGAGCAGATCCGAGCCATCACCGGGGCGGGCATCCCGGTGTGCGCCCACATCGGGATGACCCCCCAATCTTACCACGCCTTTGGGGGATTCAAGGTCCAGGGCAAGGGAGAGGACGGGGCTGCCGCCCTGCTGGCTGACGCGCTGGCCGTCCAGGCTGCGGGAGCCTTTGCCGTGGTGCTGGAGTGCGTGCCCCCCCAAGCTGGCCGCCCTGGTTACCCGGAAGCTGGACATCATCACCATCGGCATCGGCGCCGGAGCGGGCTGCGACGGCCAGGTCCTGGTCTGGCAAGACATGCTGGGCCTGAACGGGGATAAGGTACCCAAGTTCGTGCGGTGTTTTGCGCCGGTGGGCCAGACCATGACCCAGGCATTTTCGAGCGTATGACCGCGAGGTGAAGGCAGGGGCCTTCCCCGCTGTCAGTGAGACCTATGCCCAAAGTGACTGTGGGGATGACGTGTTGGCCCGTCTGGAACAGAACAACGCCGCTTTCCCGGCGGCGGTCATCTGAAAGGGGGGGCACACGATGAAGATCGCAGAGACCATTGGGGAAGTTCGGACCCAGGTGGCGGCTTGGAAACGAGCGGGCCTCACCGTGGGCCTGGTGCCCACCATGGGATACCTTCACGAGGGGCCACATGAGTTTGGTGGAGGAGGCTGCCCGCCGGTGTGACCGGATGGTGGCTTCGGTGTTTGTCAATCCCACCCAGTTCGGCCCCGGAGAGGATTTGGCGACCTATCCCCGGGACTTTGCCCGGGACCGGGCCCTGCTGGAAGACCACGGCTGCCATCTGGTCTTTCACCCCTCGGTGGAGGAGATGTACCCTGCCGGGGCGACCACCTTTGTAGAGGTCTGTTCGGAGATGCCAAAGCAGCTGTGCGGAAAAACCCGACCCATCCATTTCCGGGGGTGTGCACGGTGGTGGCCAAGCTCTTCAACATCGTCACCCCGGACAAAGCCTTTTTCGGCTGGAAGGACGCCCAGCAGCTGCTGATCCTCCGGCGGATGGTCCGAGACCTGGGCTATGGGGTGGAACTGGTGGGCTGCCCCATTGTCCGGGAGCCGGACGGCCTTGGCTAAGTCTTCCCGGAACACCTACTTAACGCCCCAGGAGCGGCAGGCAGCCCGGGTGCTTTCCCAGGCGGTGTTCCTGGGACAAAAGCTGGTGGCAGAAGGGGAACGGGACGGGGACCGGCTGGTGCAGGCCATGAAGGCCTGCCTCCTGGCCCAGCCCCTGGCCCGTATCGATTACGTGCAAGCGGTGGACAGCGAGACCCTGGAACCGGTGCACACCCTCCGGGGCACTGTGCTGGTCGCCCTGGCGGTGTACCTGGGAAAGACTCGACTTATCGACAACTTTATCGCGGAGGGACTGTGACATGACGGTAGAAATGCTGAAGGGAAAGATTCATCGGGCGACGGTGACCCAGCCAGAGCTCCACTATGTAGGGTCCATCACCGTGGACTTGGACTTGCTGGAGGCAGCGGGGATTTTGGAGTACGAAAAGGTCCAAGTGGTGGATATCGACAACGGCAGCCGTTTTGAGACCTATACCATCGCGGGAGCCCGGGGATCGGGGATGATCTGCCTCAACGGGGCGGCTGCCCGGTGCGTCAGTGTGGGGGACAAGGTCATCCTCATGGCCTACGCCCAAGTGACCCCCAGGAGATCCAGGAGGGCCACCACCCTGCGGTGGTTTTGTGGACGAGGAAACCGGGTGACCCGGGTAACCAACTATGAAAAACACGGCCTGCTTCGGGAGATGCCCTGAGCAGCCCCCCGCCCCAGACGGTGGGAAACAACAAGCCGCCGGCGCGGCGGGAGGATGGGAGCGAACAAACCATGGAACACCTGCAAGGAAAGTGTGTAGTGCTGTGCGTCTCTGGCGGCATTGCCGCCTACAAAATCCACAACGTGGCCTCTGCCCTGCGGAAGGCGGGGGGGCGGAGGTCCACGTGGTGATGACCCGGAATGCCACGGAGTTTATCACCCCCTTGACCTTCGAGTCCCTCACCAACCACCGCTGCGTGGTGGACACTTTTGACCGGAACTTTCCCTACGACATCCATCACATCTCCCTGGCCACGGCAGCGGACCTGATCCTCATTGCCCCGGCCACGGCGGATGTCATCGCCAAGCTGGCCCACGGCATTGCAGACGACATGCTCACCACCGTGGTCCTGGCGGCCAAGTGCAAGAAGCTGGTGGCCCCAGCCATGAACACCGCCATGCTGGAAAACCCCATCACCCAGGACAACCTAAAGAACCTGGAGCGCTACGGCTTTCAGATCATCCTCCGACAGCGGCCTGCTGGCCTGCGGCAGGCATGGTGGGCAGCGGAAAGATGCCCGAGCCGGAGGTCCTCTTGGATCACATCGCCCGGGAGCTGGCCTCGGCCCAAGACCCTCCAAGGGGTGCGGGTGACGGTGACCGCCGGCCCCACCCAGGAGGCCCTGGACCCGGTGCGCTTCCTCACCAACCACAGCTCCGGCCGGATGGGGTATGCCATCGCCCGGGAGGCCATGCTCCGGGGGGCCCAGGTCACCCTGGTCACTGGCCCCACCAGCCTGCCCCCTGGTCCCTTCGTGGACACCCGGCCGGTGACCACGGCGGCGGACATGTTCCGGGCGGTGCAGGATCTGCTGCCCCAGACGGACATCCTCATCAAGGCCGCCGCCGTGGCGGACTACCGCCCGGCCACCGTGGCCCAGGACAAGATGAAGAAGTCCGACGATGCCCTTTCCATTCCCCTGGCCCGCACCGACGACATCTTGGGCTGGGTGGCCCAGCACCGCCACCCCGGCCTCTTCGTCTGCGGCTTCTCCATGGAGACCCGGGACATGGTGGCGAACAGCCGGGCCAAGCTGGAGCGCAAGCACCTGGACATGATCGTGGCCAACAACCTGAAAGACGCCGGCGCCGGCTTCGGGGTGGATACCAACGTGCTCACCCTCATCACCCGGGGGAGCTGGCCCTGCCCCGGATGGGAAGGACCAGGTGGCCGCCCATCTGCTGGACGAGATCCAAAGACGGCGGTAGGAATTTTGGGACCCGCTGCGCTGGGCTCCCAAAATTGGGGATAGCAGCCCGACCCGCGCCAGCAAAGCTGGCACTCGGGCTGAGCAGTATGTTTTGGCCGGCAGAGCCGGTCAAAACATGATTGCATCTTTCTTTCCCCGCCTGCGGGCGGGGGAAACTCTGCGAGGCGTGCCTGCCGGGCGAGTTGGTGGGACGGTGGGGTGCTAGATACCTAAAGGAAAGCACCTACGACAAAGCCTTCCCTCGGGGGAAGCCTCTGGGTTGTGCGGCCCTACACAAAAAGCGCCCCAAATCAGGGTACATACACGGGCCCCGTAATAGCCCAGCGACCGTCTCGCTGCGTCCCACCACGCCAAAACGAGCGAGCGAGCAGCGAGCGGGGCCTTAAACCAGGGGGGGGGGGTCACCCCCCGCGACTTGCGTCCGGGCTTTTCTAGAGAAAGCCTGGATCCCCGCCCGGGACCGGCGGGAACCACCTCGCAGGTTCTACCCTGCGCTGGTTCTGGAAGGAACCACCCACCGTCCCAACACCCCCCGCCTGGCCCTCCCCGGTAAGGCCGCCCCCCTCCTTTCGGGGGCTTTTTTTTCTGAATGCCGCCCCTTCCCCCCCGAAGAAAAAGGGAGGAGGGCAAATGCTGGGGAAAGGTCCCAACTTTCCCCATCCAGCCTTTGACAGCCTTTTCCGCCACAGACCGGTATAATCGGAGCACACCTTTCGAAAATCGATCTGTAGGAGGGATCACCATGGCAACGAAAGAACGGGCCGGGGGGCGGCTGCTCCGCTTTCCCCGGCGGGACCAGGTTAACGTCTCCCCGGCGGGCCTTTTAGGCCTTAGCGGAGGCGGGGGTGGGATTCCTCTTGGGCGCCGTGCTGGCCGGGGCGGAGATCTTTGGCCTCTATGCCCCTTCGGGGTGGCGGCGGTGGCAGCGGCGGGGTCGGGCCTCAGCGGGTTCTGCACCCTGGCGGGGACCTGCCTGGGCTACCTGTGCCTGGAGGGGCTGACCGACGGCATGCGCTACGCGGCCTCTGCCATTCTAACCTATTCCGTGGCCTTCGCCTTTTATGACACCAAGGCCTACCGCCGGGTGTGGTTCATGCCTGCCATCGCCATGCTGCTGTGCGCCCTGACGGGGATCGTCACCCGGGGGGCCAGGGGTGGCACAGGGGAGGACATGGTGTACTTTGTCACGGAGGTCCTGTTCACCGGGGTGGCGGCCTATGGATACCGGGTGGTGTTCACCCAGTGGCCGGAGACTTTAGACGGCCTGCACGCCCTCTCGCCCCGGCAGACCATCGGCCTGCTGTTGCTGGGGGGAGTACGCTGCTCATGTCCCTGGCCGGGTGGAGATTTTGGCCACCTTTTCCCCTGGGCCGCCTGGTGGCGGCGGTGGGCATCCTGTGGGCAGCCCGGCGGGGGGGTGACCGGCGGAGGCCTGCTGGGGGCCTGCGCCGGGGTGGCCCTGGACCTGGCCTCGGGGGAGCAGCCCCTATTACGCAGCCTGGTCTTTTACCCTGGCCGGCCTGCTCTGCGGCCTGTGCCGGGACCGCAGGAAGGGATGGGCAGCTCTGGTCTATGTGCTGGCCTGCTCCGTGGCGGTGCTGTGGAGCTGGGACGGCGGCCGCCACATGGGCCTGCCCCTGGAGGCGCTGGTGGGGGCCATCCTCTTCCTGGTGCTCCCCCCTCCGCCTGCCCCAGAGGGCATCCGCTGCCCCCATGCCCGCCCAGAACCCAGACTGGGAGGCCGGCCGCCAGGCCCTCTCCCGGAAGGTGGAGGGAGATGGCCGGGGCCTTCCACCCTCTACGGCAGCGTGAAGGGAGACCCTCCGTCCAGAGGATCGAAACACGGAAAACCCGGCGGAGATCTTCACCCGGGCCGCCGACAAGGTTTGCGCCCGGTGCGTCCTGGGGGACACCTGCTGGCAAAAAGGAGTACCAGGACACCCGGGCCGCCCTCAACGACGCCACCCAGCCCATGCTGGCCCGGGGGCCGGGCTCTGGCCACGGATTTTTCCGGGACCTTCAGCAACCGGTGCGTCCACTTCCCGGAGTTTTTGGGGGAGGTGAACCGCCAGCTCACGGCCTTCCTGCGGCGGCGGCAGGCGTTGCGGCGGACCTTTGAAACCCGCTCCGCCCTGTGCAGCCAGTATGCCCGCCTGGACAAGCTCCTGCGCACCGCCTCGGCGGAACTGGCCGCAGGCCTCACCCCTGACCTGCCCCGGCAGGAGAAGCTGGAGGGCTTCCTGCGGAGCATGAACCTGACCGGTGGGGTGGTCTACTACGACAAGGAAGGTCACCTCCGGGTGGAGGTGCCCGCCTCGGAGGAACTGAAAACCCGGGCAGCCCGCCAGGAACTCTCCGAGGTCCTGGGAGCCCACCTCCGGGAGGGGGAGACGGCAGGGGGACCGGCTGTGCTTTGCCCAGGCGGAATTTTCCGGGCCCCTGGCCAGGGGCCCCCTGGCAGGGGAGAAGGTCAGCGGTGACACCGGTCTGTGGTTCCGCCGGGAGGATGGGCAGCTTCTTCCTCCTGTGCGACGGCATGGGCTCCGGTCCGGGGGCCAAGCAGGAGAGCGCCCAGGCGGCCAAGCTGCTGGAAAACTTCCTCCGGGCGGGGATGGCCGCTCAGGAGGCAGTGGAGACCGTCTCCTCCGCCCTGGCCCTCCGGGGAGAGGCCGGGGAAGCACCACCATCGACCTGCTGTCGGTGGACCTGTTCACCGGCAAGTGCGCCGTCCACAAGCAGGGGCGGCCCCCACCTACGTCCGCCGGGATAAGCGCATCCAGTGTGCCGTGGGGCCTCCCTGCCGGCGGGCATCGTCACCGGCGAGCAGGCCAAGCCCGACGTCCACCGCTTCCGGGGCGCCCAGGGGGACTGGATCGTCATGGTCACCGACGGCATCCTCTGCGGCCGGGATGACCAGTGGATCCGGGATCTGCTGGCCAGCTACCAAGGGGACAGCCCCAGCGACCTGGCCCAGCGGATCCTCCGCCAGAGCCAGGACCTGTGCCAGGGGGAGGACGACGGCACCGTGCTGGCGGTGCACCTGGAGCGCAGCCGGGATCCGATGGGGTGAGCTTCTTCGTCCCATCACAACCCATGCCCCGTCCGGGCAGCCTTGGGAGAACCAGGGCTGCCCGGAGGGGATTCTTGTGGGCCGGAGGGGGTTCCCTCTGGCATTTTTTGCCTTCTGTGCTATAGTATCCTCGACTGGTTTCCACACCCGGTCCAACCGGCGGGGAGAGAGCTCCCCTCCGCCGCTGTGCGGTTCGCGCGCCGTACTCTAAATACCAAAATGGAGGCAAAGACACATCCGCTCAAAAACCTATCTGTTGGCCCTCAACGGGTGATTGCCGCGGCCTACGCCGCTCTCACCCTGGTGGCTGCCGCCCTGAACCTGGCCTATGGCCCTGTGCAGTTCCGGTTCTCAGAGGCCCTCACCGTGCTGCCCTTCCTGTTCCCCGGCACCTGGCCGGGGGTTTTCGTGGGGTGCCTGGTGGCAAACCTGCTCAGCCCCTACGGCCCCCTGGACGTGGTCCTGGGCTCGGCCGGCACCTTGGTGGCCGCCCTGCTGACCCAGAAGGCCCCGAAGACCTGGCTGGCCCCCCCCCCGGTGGTGTGCGGTATGGTACTCCTGGGCGGGATGCTGGCCTGGTATGAGGTGGGCTTTCCGACCAGTTCCTCCCCTCTTCGCAGCCAATGCGCTGTGGGTGGGCATCGGGCCAGGCGGTGTCCTGCTATGGGCTGGGGCTGCCCCTGCTGCGGGCTCTGCGGAAGGTCTCCTACTTCCGCCGCTTTATCCCGGAAGACCGCCGGGCCTTCGGCCTGCGGCCTGAATCGAAAAAACAGCCGCTTCCCCAGCGCGAGGGGAAGCGGCTGCTCTTATCCTTGGCCGCGTTTTTCCAAGGCCCGCATCACCCGGTCCAGGGTGTGCTCCACATCCTGGCCGCTGCAGTCGATGGTGAGGTGGGCGTACTGCTCGTAGAGGGGCACCCGCTCCTCATAGAGCATCCGCAGGGTCTGGCCGGGGCGGAGGACCCCCCCCGGCGTTTCAGGCTGCCCAGCCGCTTGGCCAGCCCGGTAGCCCAGCTTCAGGTAGACCACGGTGCCCAGTTCCCGCAGGTGAGCCATGGCCTGGGAGCGGTAGACCACGCTCCCGCCGGTGGCCACCACGGTGCGGTGGGCTTGGAGATGGGCGCACACCTCCCCTCCAGGTCCAGGAACCCCTCAATGCCCCGGTCGGCGATGAGGTCCCGGAGGAGGGCTCCCTCCTGCTCCTGGATGACCAGGTCCGTGTCCAGAAAGGTCATGCCCAGGGTTTTGGCCAGCAGAACCCCCAGGGTGCTTTTTGCCCACCCCGGGCATGCCGATGAGAATGATGTTGTCCATGGCGACGCTCCTTGTCTGTCTATATGGAGTCCGTCTGAGTATACCACTGGCGGGCTCAAAAGGGAAGGGGGAAACTGCCGCTGCCCACCCACCAGAGCAGGGAGGCCCCTGCGCTCCCTGCCAGGGGCGGCCAGGGCGGGCACCCAGGCCCGCCGCCACCGGGCCCAGGGGAGGTGCGCAGCAGATAGGCGTCGGCCACCGCCTGGGCCTGCTTGAGCACCTGTTCCTCCGGGGATCGGGGATTCGGCCTCCTCCCGCAGCAGGAAGATGGCCTGTTCAAAGTACTTCTGGTCCGGGGCGCGGACCACCACCACCCCGGCGGGTGACCCCTTTTACCATGGTTACCACTCCTTTCCGTTTCCCAGTATGGACGGAAAGGGCGGGGTTTATACCAGGCGGGGCCTTACCCCAGCAGGTCGGGGTGGTACACCTGGGTCTGGCGGTGGCGGAGGTAGTTGAGGAAATCGTCTTGGGCGGTGGTGTCCGCCAGGTCGATGTCTGCCAGGAGCAGGGCCTCGCTCCGTGGGTCGGCCTGGGCCAAAATCTTCCCGGTGGGGTGGAAGGCCCCGCTCTGGCCGCAGTAGTGGAACCGCTTTTCCGTGCCCACATAGTTGCAGTAGAGGGTGTAGATCCGGTTTTCCATGGCCCGGGTGTGCATGTAGACGAAGTGGTAGTCCTCATAGGGGGGTCATGTTGGCCGCCCCCATGCAGATGAGTTTGGCCCCGTCCAAGGCCAGGGAGCGGGCGGTCTCCGGGAACTCCCCGTCGTAGCACACCAGAAGGCCCATCCGGCCGAAGGAGGTGTCAAAGGCCCGGAGGGTGGGGCCTGGGTCGAACATCTTCTCCTCCCCGCCGAAGAAAAAAGGCCCACAGGAAGGCAGCAATCTGGTAGAATAAGAGAGTCAATAAAAACTTATCACCAAAGGAGGCCGTCCTGTGAGCTACCACCATCTTAGCAGAAAAGAGCGGGGAATGATAGCCCTGTGGGAAAATAATCGTGTTCCTCGTCGAGAAATCGCTCGCCGTCTGCACCGCAGTCCCTCGACCATCAGCCGGGAACTGGCCAATGGAAAGGGAGAGGGGCGGTACCGAGCAGATGAGGCCCAGAAACGTTCTGTCCTGCGTCGGCAGGCCAGCCACCGTACGTTGCGCTATCAGGATCCGTGGATCCAACAATATGTGCGGGAAAAGCTGAGCCAATGCTGGTCCCCCGAACAAATTGCGGGGAGGCTACGCCGGGAATACCCTCAGGAGCCCGCCAAATGGGTCTCCTGCAGCAGCATTTACCGTTGGCTGAAAAAGGGCCTTTTAGAACAATCTGCGGCCTTACAGGTCCATTTACGGCACTATAAGCACCAACACGGGGAGAAAAGAGGACGATTTCACGGGATTCGGGAACTAAACGAACGCAGCAGACAGGCCCTGTGGAGGAAGCGGGTCGGAGACTGGGAGGTAGACACCAACGTTGCCTCCAACCGGAAAGGCTGCCTACTTTCTGTGTGTGACAGAAAGAAGCTCCCACTGAAGACCATGACCGGGGATCGGGGGAAAGAATTTGCCTGTTATCAGGAAGTGGAGGAAACCTTTGGGGATCCCCTTCTATTTCACGCGTCCCCATTCCCTTGGCAGAAGCCTTCGGTAGAAAACTTGAACGGCCTGGTACGTCAGTTTTTTCCGAGAGGTACCAACTTCCGGGAGATCTCCCAGCAAGAAGTTTCCCAGGTCATGGATATGCTCAATCCGCGGGTCTGGAGTTTCCCCTCCACGATGGCCAGCCGGCCCTTGGTGAGGAAGCGGGAGACGAACTCTGCCGTCTGCCGCCAGGCCACGATGTTGATGAAATCCGCCTTGCGCTCGCCGGTTTCCCGGTCCTTAAAGTCCCGGTCCACGGCCAAGCGGAAGGAAGCAACGGCGATGCCGTTCTGGGTGTGGCGGAGTTCCGGGTCGGCCACCAGCCGGCCCTGTAAAAGATCTTGTTCAGCAAGCTGGGTTCCCCCTTACTCGTCCTTGCAGATGATCATGGAGCGCATGACCCCTTCAGTGATCTTCAGCACGCGGTCCAGCTCAGCGGGGAGCGCGGGGGCTGCGGTGAAGGTCATCAGGACGTAGTGGCCCCTCGTTGAGATCGTTGATGGGATAGGCCAGACGGCGCTTGCCCCAATCGTCGATGGCGGCCACGGTACCCTGGGTCTCCACCAGCGCCTTGAACTTCTCGATCATGGCGGCGATGGCCTCCTCCCCCAGGGCGGGGTCCAGGATGTAGACCACTTCGTAGTTTGCATTTACCTTTGCCATAGTTTCTTGCACCTCCTTATGGACATTTGGCCGGCAGTCCCTGCTGCCGGCAAGGATATGCCTGCGGATAGACAGGCTATGTTATTATACTGGAAATCCGGGATTTGTCAAGGGATTTGGCGGATTTTCGGGGTCAGGGCAGGGTGCACCGGTACAGCCCGTGGCGGTTGCAGTAGGCGTAGACCCACTTCATCCGTCGCAGCTTCAGCCGGGCTTCCGGGTTCCCTTCGGGGTAGAGCTTGATCAGCTGGACCCCTTCGTCGGACACCCCGGCCAGGAAGGAGATGAAGTGCCCCTTCTCCATGGGGTGGTTCAGGGTGACGTAGACTTCGTCCTCCACCGGCTCCAGGGTGATGGCATGGTC
>VOFI01001021.1_pt1 | contig 20000 bp, 24 predicted proteins | sample 5384131 | NCBI WGS metagenome assembly VOFI01 (sample SAMN12384728, study PRJNA508395) | human gut metagenome | isolation source: healthy gut H | host: Homo sapiens
GGCTTTATTATGGCCCGGGAGCACATGCGCTATGACGCCGACGGTAATCTCCACTTTGACCTGCCTTGGGACAAAGGGACTTCCGACCCTGTCGAAGCCCCCGGAGACCCGGATGTGGTGATCCGGGAACCGGAGCAGACCGCTGTCAAAACACCGGTCCGGGGGACGCTGCTGGCGGCAAAGCCGCTGACAATGGAAGATCAGGAGACCGCTGAGACGCCGCTTTCCGAAGCCGCCGTAACGGCGGTGACGCTGAAGGACAGCGCCGGCCGGGTGTATTTTGACAGCAGCGCTGCCGTGACCGGCGCAGTCAGCGTGAAACCGGACACCGGGGAGGCGCTGAATGACTTGACGGCCCGGACAGACGTGACCGCTGCGGCCCGGATCGCCTGCTTCCACGATCCCAAGGCCGCCAACGCCGACGTGGAGGGCATGGGCCTGAAAAACACCGGCGGTTATATCTTCTATGACGGCAACAACAGCCAGTGGCTGGACCCCGGCCATGAAAAGGCCCGGACGTATCTGCTGAATATCATCCGGGAAGCTGCGGAGCAGGGATTCCGAGAGATCATTCTGACGGATGTCAGCTATCCCACCGCAGGCAAGCTGGACAAGATCGACTTTTCCAACGCCATGACCGCCGGGAACACGGCAGAGGCGGGACGGCAGGTACAGATCGAGGGCTTCCTCCGGGAGGTGCGGGATGCACTGCCGAAGAATGTGATCCTTTCACTGGAGCTGCCTGCGGAGACCGTTCTCGCCGGGACGAACAGTGACGCCGGGCAGGAACTCAGCGCTTTGGCACCATTGGTGGACCGCATCTATGCGGAGACCACCGAGGCGGAGGCCTCTGCATTGGAGACTGCTGTCAAGGCGGCGTCCGCTGCCTGTGGCTTTGTGCCGGAGTTGACGGAGCAGCCTGCCGAAGGTACGGAAAACTGGCTGCTGATCCAAAAGTAAATGAGCAAATGAAAAGGAACCCGCATTGTGAAAACAATGCGGGTTCCTTTTGCTTACAGCTCGCCGAGAAATTCCCCGTCCCGGTGGATTTTTACGGTGATGGGGGCAAACTGAGGGTACGCGGACAAAAATTCGTCGGTAAAAGGCGAAGTCCTCCCACTGGTGCATGGGCAGAAACCGGCGGACCTCCATCAGATTCAAAAAATAGTTAGGCCCCAGATAGCCGCCCGTTTTCAGCCGGGAGTCCAAGGGAAGCATGGCCAAATCGACGCGGCGGCCACGGAGAGGTTCTGTGTACCGCTTGAAATTGGCCTCCATATTGCGGTTCCAAGCCAAGTCCTCTTCCGCCCAGTGCCACCAGTTCAGGTCTCCGGCGTGGAAAATGGACTGTCCGTTGACCGTTACCATCCACGCCACGCCCTCGTCGGTGGAGGGGAAGGTCTCCACGGTGACGCCGGGGAGAGGGGCAAAGGTGTCATGCTTGCCGCAGCGGCGGCATTTGGCGGCGGTCTCCGGGGAAAGCTGCCACTTTGTCAAATTGTGGGGCGTCAGGTGAAAGTCGCTGCCTAACAGAAATTGAATGTCCGCCTTGCAATCCGCCAGTGTGAACACCGCCGGATTGAAGTGGTCCTCGTGGCGGTGGCTGACGAACACCAGCAGCGGCTTGTCCGGCAGGGGCGGGAGAACGCCCTTCCACCAGTCGAACAGCAGGCAGACCTGATCCAGTTCAATGAAAAAACCGTCGTGGGCCAAAAATGTGACACGCATGTAAATTTTCTCCTTGATTCGCAAAAAGGGGGTGGGAAGCCGTCTCACCTTGTGGTAAGATTATAACATGAAACAAACAGATTCGACAACTGAAAATCTATTGCGGACGCTGCCGGAGCCGCTGTTGGGCTGGTACCGGGAAAACGCCCGGGACCTGCCTTGGCGGCACACGGAGGACCCTTACCGCATCTGGGTGTCGGAGATCATGCTCCAGCAGACCCGCGTGGCGGCGGTCTTAGGCTATTATGCCCGTTTTTTGGCGGTGTTCCCCACAGTGGAGGCGCTGGCGGAGGCAGACGAGGAGCGGCTCATGAAGCTGTGGGAAGGCCTTGGTTATTACAGCCGTGCCAGAAATCTGCAAAAGGCGGCACAGGAGATCACGGCACTGGGCGGCTTTCCGGACACCTATGACGGCCTGCTGGCCCTGCCGGGCATCGGAGACTACACCGCCTCCGCCATTGCCGCCGCAGCCTTCGGCCGGCGGGAAGCGGCGGTGGACGGCAACGTGCTGCGGGTTATGACCCGGCTGACGGACTGCCACGATGACATTTCTGATCCGAAAACCAAGCGGGCTGTCCGGGCGGCGCTGGCGGAAGTCATGCCGGAGGAACCGGCGGACATCCGCATTTTCAATCAGGCCACGATGGAGCTGGGGGCCACAGTCTGTGGGCCCAATACCGCTCCCCGGTGCGATGACTGCCCCGTAAGCGGCCTGTGTCTGGGCCGACAGCGGGGAACGGCAGAGACACTGCCGGTGAAAAAGGCGAAAAAGGAGCGGCGGGTGGAGGAAAAAACCGTGTTCCTGCTGATGCGAGACAGAAAAATCGCCTTGCGGAAGCGGCCTAAAACCGGCCTGCTGGCGGGACTTTGGGAGTTTCCCAATGTGGAGGGCACTCTGGATGAAACAGCCGCCGGTGCGGCGGTGGAGGCCGTGGGCCTGTCGGTGATTGACTGGCAGAGCCGCCTGACGGCCAAGCACATCTTCACCCATGTGGAGTGGCGCATGACCGGCTACGCGCTGACCGTCCGGGGCGACGGCCCTGCGGAACTGGAATGGGTGGATGCGGCAGGCCTTGCGGCGCGCTCTGTGCCGTCGGCGTTTGCCCGGTATTATGAAGAAGCAAAGCGTGAATTGGAGATGAAGTAAAATGGGATTCTTGCTGGGACTGCCTTTGAAGCTGCTGGCGTTGGTCTTTGGCCTGCTCCGGGTGTTGATCCCTGTCTTGCTGCTGATTTTGGTTGTTCGTTGGCTGTGGCGGAAATACGGCGGCCACAAGCGCTCGGAATCCGCGAAAAAAGACGAACCCCACTTCAAGGGACCGGTGTATACCGTGGATTACAAAGGAAGTCAAGGACGATGACAGGCACAAAGGAATGATCCTGCTTGCCGCCCTGATGTTATAAGGAGAAATCATGCTGAAGGTTTTTAATGTCATCGGCGTTATTGTGCTGCTTTTGCTGCTGCGGAAGCTGATCTGGTGTCTGCGGTGGTTGTGGTGCTGGAAACATGACCGGGAGACCCCGCCGCCCATCGGCTGGCTGCCCAGCCGGGACGGTGGCCGGTTTGACGCCCATGTGCAAAAGTTTGACGGGGAGGACTGACAATGGCTTTCTGGAAAAAGAGCGAGGACCCTTGGGACATCGCCCCCGATCAACGCCGCACGGCTCCAGAACCGGCGGAAAAAGCCCCCGGTTTGTTGGATACCCTCCGGGGGGACTGGGACGCTATGCGGGCGGAATGGCAGGAGACACGGGAGAGTCTGAAGCTTCCGCCGGAGAAGTGCCCCTGGTGCGGCAAGGACATGGAGCAGGGTTTCCTTATGGGAGGCAGGGGTGTTGCCTGGCACCGGGGCATCCCCACCGGAAAGGTGCGGTGGCTCAGTCCCGGAGGTGAAAATATCATGCGGGTGGACACAGAAGGCTTTTTTGACTACCTACCACACGGCCTGGTACTGCCCGGACTGCAAAAAAGATGACCATTGACGCAGCTGACCTGCAAACGGAGGCGGAGAGAAACCAGGCGGCATTCCCCGTGGGAGCGGAGGAGACAGCATCGCAGAGCGATGAAGCAAAAGAGGGAGGATAAAAAAGATGGCACAGCTCTATTTCAAATACGGGGCCATGGGTTCCAGCAAGACCGCAAACGCGCTGATGGCCCGGTTCAACTACGAGGAGCGGGGGCAGAAGACCCTGCTGGTCAAGCCCCGGCTGGACACCCGGGACGGGGACCACATGGTCCATTCCCGTATCGGTCTGGAATACCCTGCGTCTACTTTGACGAAATGCGGGCACTGTCCGAGGATGCGTTGAAAGAAAACGCCTGTATCATTGTGGACGAGGCCCAATTCCTCTCCAAGGAGGAAGTGGACTATCTGGTGCATGTGGTGGACGATTTGGGGGTCCCCGTGATCTGCTACGGACTGCGGGCGGACTTCAAGGGAGAGCTGTTCCCTGGCAGCTACGAGCTGCTGGTGATGGCCGACAAGCTGGAGGAGGTCAAGACCATCTGCTGGTGCGGCAAAAAGGCTATGTTTAACGCCCGGTTCGACGAAAACGGCAAGGTTTTGAAGGAGGGCGCTCAGGTGGTCTGGGGGCCAATGACAATACATCGGCCTGTGCCGCCGCCACTGGCGGGCCGGGGATCTGGGCCCGGACTTCAACGGAAAGGGTACGGGAGACTGATGATCTGTAATCTCTGCCCCCGCCGCTGCGGTGTGGAGCGAACGCCGGACAAGGCGGCGGGCGTGTGCGCCATGCCCGCTTGGCCGGTGGCGGCACGGGCCATGCTGCATCAGTGGGAGGAGCCATGTTTAGTGGGAGAGCGGGGCGCGGGCGCTGTATTTTTCTCCGGGTGCAATCTCCGGTGCAAATTTTGTCAGAACGGCGTGATCTCTCAGGAAGGCTACGGCAAGCCCATCACCCCCCGGCGGCTTCGGGAGATTTTTGAGGAACTGGTGGAGCAGGGCGCGGCCTGTCTGGATCTGGTGACGCCCACCCATTTCACGGACGCGGTGCTGGAGGCCTTGGGCGAGGAGCGCTGGCCGGTGCCGGTGGTTTGGAACTGCGGTGGGTATGAGTCCGTGGAGACCCTGAAACGCTTGGAGGGCCGGGTGCAGGTGTATCTGCCGGACCTGAAATACGCCCTGACGGAGCCGGCCAAAGCGTATTCCGGTGCGGCGGATTACCCGGAGACGGCGAAAGCGGCCATTCTGGAGATGTTCCGCCAGACCGGGCCTTACCGGATGGAAAACGGCCAGCTGAGAAGCGGCGTTCTCATCCGGCATCTGGTGCTGCCGGGAGAACTGGAGAACACCCGAAGAGTCATCGACTGGGTGGCGGAGAGCTTCCGCCCCGGGGAGGTGCTGTTTTCCCTCATGAGCCAGTATACGCCCCAGCCAGGGGCCGTGGGCAAGCTGGCCCGAAAGGTGACAAAGGCGGAATACCGGGCGGCGGAACGGTACATGGCGGACTGCGGCATTGCCGACGGTTTCACTCAGGAGCGAACCTCCGCCAAGGAGGAGTATACCCCGGATTTCCATTTGCAGGGGATTTGAGAAGATAGGACGGACGGGCCAAAATTTAGGGGGGGCCATAATATGAAGGTAAAAAAGCTGATCATTGTCCTTGCGCCAATAGGGATTCTGTTCGTTGTAATATGTGCGGTAGTATCTTTGACAAGACCATATTTTCCACCAAGACCAAAGAATACAACTCTGGAATTTTGGATATGTGACGATGTGTCATCCGTTGACTGGAACGGACATGATGAAATAACCGGCTGGATGGGTGCGCGGGAGTTTTTGGGAAAAGATTACCACATGAGCACGCAGGGGGGGAAACCCAATGTGCGGGTGTCCTATCTTCTGACCGCTTGGCCGGACTATGCCGATGATGGACAATATGTTACAACAATAGAAATAACCGACCCGGCTGTATTTGTATATGGACTAACAGTAGAATCGGAGCCTACAGAATTTGAGCGGGTGATGATGTCTATGGGATATAAAGTCGAATTGGCAGATAATAGCATTCAAAGAGCCGTTAGGGATGGGTTTACCTTTTCCATTTGTCATGGCGATACTCCGAAGCTTGTTATTTCCGCAGAGGTAAGTAACCGCGAAGAGATTTGCTTTTGACTGAAAACGTCCAGCTTGCTGGATTCCACATAAAGAGCGCCCCTGTATGATTTTTCATACAGGGGCGTTTTTATACACTTTTCAGATACCCAGCAGGAAGGAGGCGAAGCGGAAGTAGATCAGCAGGGAGAGGGCATCCACGATGGTGGTGATGAAGGGAGAGGCCATCACCGCCGGGTCAAAGCCGATCTTTTTAGCCAGCAGCGGCAGCATACAGCCTACGATCTTGGCGGCGAACACGGTGCACACCAGCGTCAGGCAGATGACGGCGGCTACGGTGACGGTAATGGGATTGTGGAATACCATCCGGTCCAGCAGCATCAGCTTGGCGAAGTTGGCGCCGGCCAGAACGGTGCCGCACAGCAGCGCCACCCGGCACTCCTTCCAGACCACCTGGATCAGGTCGGAAAATTCGATCTCGCCCAGAGACAGGCCGCGGATCACCGTGACGCTGGCCTGAGAGCCGCAGTTGCCGCCGGTGTCCATCAGCATGGGGATATAGGCGGTGAGGATGGTGAAGGCGCTGAGGGCGTCCTCAAAGCTGGAGATGATCTGGCCGGTAAATGTGGCGGAGACCATCAGCAGCAGCAGCCACGGAATACGGGATTTGAAGGTGTCAAAGGCACTGGTGCGGAGGTAGGGGCTTGTCCGTCGGCAGCATAGCCGCCATCTTTTCCATATCCTCCGTGGTCTCTTCCTGCAAAACGTCGATGGCGTCATCGACGGTGACGATACCCACCAGGCGGTTTTCCGTGTCCACCACGGGGAGGGCCAGAAAGTCATACTTGCCTAAGGCACGGGCGGTCTCCTCCTGGTCATCCAGAGTCTGGACGCAGATGTAGTTCCGCTCCATGATGTCCTCGATGAGGTCATCCTCCTCCGCCAGCAGCAGAGTACGGATGGAGAGGACGCCGATGAGGTGCCGCCAGTCATCAATGACGTAGCAGATGTTGATGGTCTCCTTGTCCGGGCCGGTGCGGCGGATGCGCTTCAGGGCGTCCTCCACGGTCATGGTGGCCTTCAGGTCCACGTACTCCGTGGTCATAATGGAGCCGGTGGAATCCTCCGGATATTTCAGAATTTCGTTGATGCTTTTGCGCATATCCGGGTCGGAGTGCTTCAAGATCCGCTTGACCACGCTGGCGGGCATCTCCTCCACGATGTCCACCGCGTCGTCCAGGTACAGCTCGTCCAGCACCTCCTTCAGCTCGGTGTTGGAAAAGCCGTGGATGAGCACCTCCTGCTCCTCAGAATCCAGCTCCACGAACACCTCGGCCGCCTGCTCCTTAGGCAGCAGGCGGAACAGCAGGGGCAGGGTCTTTTCATCGTCCAGATCGTCCGCCAGAATAGCGATGTCCGCAGGCTCCAGCGGCAATAGGAGGTCCCGCAATTCTGTATATCGTTTTCGGTTCACCAGATCCTCAATTTTTTCGATCAGTTCCCCACGGTTTTCCATTTCAAACATAGCGTGACCTCCTTTCCGGGCCTTCCGCCCGGTATTTCTGCATGGCGCGGAGCAAAATAAAAGACCTCGCCGCGTCCCATTCCGGTGCGGTGAAGTCCTGCTTCCAGGAGCGTCTCAGAGGACAGCATCCTTACCGTTCAAGCTTTAGCTTCACAGGGCGGTGAAATCGCGTTAGATGATACCTTGTTGTTCGATATCGCCTGTTCAAACCCTCTCATGATGTCTCCATCACTCCGCGGCAGCGATCCATATCCCTGTGGTAGCCTTACCTACCGGAACTCTATGCGGTTGTCATTTGATAACACATTTATAGTATGCCAAAAAACAGGCGCTGTCAACCCGGACGGACGAAAAAATTTCACAGAACCAGGAGAGCGGCCATCTGGCCGGTCTCCCGGATTCAGTTCAGACTGTTTTCGCTCTGCTGAAACAGCTTTCGCACCCGTTCCGCCGTGGCGGGGTGGTGTGTCAGCGCCGGGTCCTCTGCCAGCAGCCCGTCGGCGGCGGACTGCGCCTCCGCCAGCAGCCGGGTGTCGCAGCCGAGATCTGCCACCCGCAATCCCGGCAGACCATGCTGCCGGAGACCGAAGAAGTCACCGGGGCCCCGGAGCCGGAGGTCCTCCTCGGCGATCTTGAAGCCGTCGGCGGTTTTCGTCATGGCCTTCAGCCGCTGGCGGGTCTCGTCATTTTTATTGTCGGACACCAGTACGCAGTAGGATTGGTGCGCTCCCCGGCCCACCCGTCCCCGAAGCTGATGGAGCTGGCTGAGGCCGAAGCGCTCGGCGTTCTCCACCACCATACAGGTGGCGTTGGGGACGTCCACGCCCACCTCCACCACGGTGGTGGACACCAGAATATCCGATTCGCCAGACGCAAAGGCGGACATGACGGCGTCTTTCTCCTTGGCCTTCATCTTGCCGTGGACAAAAGCCACCTTCAAGTCGGGGAAGATCTCCGTTTGCAGCTTTTGGGCGTATTCCGTCACGGCTTTCCGCTCGTCGGGCAGCTCGTCATTCTCACTGACCATGGGGCAGACGATGTACACCTGCCGCCCGGCCTCCACCTGCTTGCGGATAAAGGCGTACAGCCGGGGGTGATAGGCGGAGGTGACGGCATAGGTTTCAATAGGCTTCCGTCCCGGTGGGAGCTGGTCGATGACGGACACATCCAGGTCGCCGTACAGAATCAGGGCCAGCGTCCGGGGATGGGCGTGGCGGACATGACTAAGGTGTGGGGATGCTCTCCCTTTTCTGCCAGCGCCGTCCGCTGGGCCACGCCAAAGCGGTGCTGTTCATCCGTCACCACCAACCCCAGGTCAGCGTAGGCCACGCCGCCAGAGATCAGGGCGTGGGTGCCGATGGCGAAGTCGATCTCGCCTGTGGCCAGTTGGGCGGTGACGGAGCGTTTTGTTTTGGCGGGGGTAGAGCCGGTGAGCAGGGCGCAGCGGATATTCAGCCGTTCCAGCAGCGGGGCAAGACCCCGGTAGTGCTGCTCTGCCAGCAGCTCCGTGGGGGCCATCAACGCCGCCTGACGGCCGTTTTTAATGCAGAAATACACGCAGGCGGCGGCCACCATCGTTTTGCCGGAGCCGACATCCCCCTGACAGAGACGGTTCATGGGCTTGCCGCTTTGCATATCGGCAATGGCTTCCTCTACACAGCGGCGCTGGGCGTCGGTGAGGGTAAAGGGGAGGGCGTTGTAAAACGGGGCCATATCCACCGGCTGAAACGGTTCCACGGAGACGGTCTCCCGCCGGGAGCGCAGCAGCTTCAATCCAATGGCGAAGAAAAATAGCTCCTCGAAAGCCAGTCGCCTCCGGGCAATGTCCAGCGCCTCCGGGGACTCCGGGAAGTGGATGTTCTCGTAGGCATAATTCACCCGGCACAGCTGATGCGCCTGACGGACGCCGTCCGGCAGGCAGTCCGGCAGAATATCGGCGCAGCTGTCCAAACCCTGCCGGATGGCCCGGGACAACAGCAGCTGGCTGATCCCGGCAGTAAGGGGATAGATGGGCACGATGCGGCCGGTGTGCTCCCGCCGTCCCTCCGGCTCCACGATGGGGGCCGCCATGCTTTTTCCGCAGGAGGCTCCCCTCCGCTTTGCCGTAAAAAGTGTAGGTCTCGCCCACCCGCAGCTGGTTTTTCAGCCACGACTGGTTGAAAAAGGTCACATCCAGCGCGCGTGTCGTCCACGGCCCGCACCTTCACCAGATCCATGCCTTTGCGGATGTGGGACAGCGTCGGCTCCGAGGCGATCATGGCGGAGACGCAGGCCGGTTCGCCGGGGATGAGCTGGCTGATGGGCTTTATTTCCCGGCGGTCCTCATAGCGTCGGGGGAACCAGTTGATGAGGTCGCCCAGCGTGGCGATGCCCAGCTTGCCCAGAGATTTTGCCTTGGCCTCGCCAATGCCCTTGATGTACCGCACATTGGTGTTCAGATCCGCCATGCGCCCGCCTCCTTTCCGCAGTTTTCATAAGGCTATTATAAACGGCGACGGCGGTTTTGAAAAGAGGGCAGAGAAAAAGAACAGGGCTCCGCCGAGAAAACGGCGGAGCCTTGGCTTACAACAGCGCGGTATTCACATAGTCCACAAAGCGGTAGGTCAGGCCATTTTCCGTGACGGCCTCGCCGGTCCGCTCAATTTTCCAATTAGGGAGGGCGTCCAGATCGGGGAAAAAGGTGTCGGCATCCGATACGGTGCTGTCCACCCGGGTGACGGAGGCCCGCCGGCAGCGGCCCAGCAGCGCGGCGTAAATGCTGCCGCCGCCGATGAGCCAGACGTTTTCTTCATCTCCGGCCAGAGCCAGAGCATCCTCCGGCGTGGAGACAGTCTCGCAGCCCTCCCGGTGAAGGTCCGGGGACCGGGTGATGACGATATTCCGCCGCTTGGGCAACGGTCTGCCGCCGGGGAAGGAATCCAGGGTCTTGCGGCCCATGATGACGGTGCCGCCGGTGGTCAGCGTGCGGAAGTGCTTCATGTCCCCCGGCAGGGAGAACAGCAGATCACCGTTCCGGCCAATGGCCCACTGTTTATCTGTGACAACGATGGCGTTCATGGTATGGCTCCTTAAATGGCAATGGGGATTTTGTCCTCGAAGGGGGCGGGGGTGTAGCCCTCCATCGTAAAGCTGTTCCGGGTGAAGGCATAGAAATCCGTCACGGAGGGGTCTATGGCGAACTTCGGCGCGGGGGCGGGGGTCTGGGTCAGCATCTTCTCCACGATGGGCACATGGCGGTCGTAAATATGGGCGTCGGCGATGACGTGGACCAGTTCGCCGGGCACAAGGCCGCTGACCTGCGCCATCATGTGGACCAGTACGGCGTACTGCACCACGTTCCAGTTGTTGGCGGCCAGCATATCCTGACTGCGCTGGTTCAATATGGCGTTGAGCACGTTGCCGGAGACGTTGAAGGTCACGGAATAGGCGCAAGGGTACAGGTGCATCTCAGAGAGGTCGGCAAAGTTGTAGATGTTGGTCAAGATTCGGCGGCTGGCGGGGTTATGCTTCAAATCGTAGAGCACCCGGTCCACCTGATCCATGTCTCCCTCGGGATAGTGGTGCTTGACAGCCAGCTGATAGCCGTAAGCCTTGCCGATGGAGCCGGTCTCATCCGCCCACTGGTCCCAGATTCGGGCGTTGAGGTCATGGACGTTGTTGGACTTCTTCTGCCAGATCCACAGAAGCTCGTCCACAGCTGTTTTCCAGTAGGTCCGGCGGAGGGTCAGGATGGGGAACTCCTTTTGCAGATCGTAGCGGTTGACGATGCCGAATTTTTTGATGGTGTGGGCGGGCGTGCCGTCCTCCCAGTGGGGACGGACGTTCTGATCGGTGTCCCAGACGCCGTGGTCAAGGATCTCCCGAATGTTTTGCATAAAGACCTGATCGGCGTAGCTCATGACACATTCCTCCCAAATTTTCATTAACTCTACACAGTATAGCAAAGAATGAAGAGGAAAACAAGATGCTCCCACAGAGAATGTTGTATAGAAAAAATCGGAAAATCAATCACAGCTTTTCTACTGAAATAACGTTCATTCCTTGAAAAACGGCAAAAGTGCTGTAAAATGAAATCGTAAACGAGAGGAGTGACAGTATGCTGGATCGCAGCGAGGTGGGCAAGCGGGGGTATCTGGACCGGGACTTCCGTCTGGTGCATCTGAAGGATTCTCTGGCCCAGAAAATCGACTACCATTACCATGAATTTGATAAGCTGGTGATCTTCCTCGGCGGAAAGGTGACCTACGTGGTGGAGGGCGTCACCTATTTCCTCAAGCCGTGGGACATCGTGCTGATCCAGCATAACCTGATCCACCGGCCCATCATCCACGCCGAGGAGCCTTACGAGCGGGCGGTGCTGTGGCTGGGGCGGGACTGGATCGCCCAGCGCAGCGATCCCGGCGAGCCGCTGGACGCCTGTCTGGACAAGAGCCGGGAGCAGGGGTTCCACCTTCTGCGGACCGGGGAGGAGGGGCGTCTTGGCTACGCCCGGTCCATCCAGCAGTTAGAGGAGGCCCTGCGGTCCGAGGAGTTCGGCGCCCGCCGCATGGCGGACACCCTGTGCCAGCAGCTCTTGATTCAGGTGAATCGGGATTTCCTCCGGGCCAACACTGCCCCGAATGAAACGGACAGCTACCATCTGGACCCCAAAATGGAGGAGATCCTCCGCTATATCGCCGCCAATCTGGAGGGAGACCTCTCCGTGGACGCGCTGGCGGCCCGTTTTTACATGAGCCGGTACTACCTGATGCACCGGTTCAAGGAGATCACCGGCTACACCGTCCATCAGTACACCGTGCAGAAGCGGCTGCTGCGGGCGGGAGAGCTGATCCGGGAGGGCGTTCCGGTGATGAAGGCGGCGGAGCAGGCGGGCTTTCCGGAGTATTCCACCTTCCTCCGGGCCTTTCAGAACACCTTCCATACCAGTCCGAAGAATTTCCGATAAGCGCGCCGTCTGTCTGCGTATACCGAAAGAGGATAATTGCCAACAAAATCAACGCCCCGCCATCCGGCGGGGCGTTGATCGTATATTGAATCGGAAGTTTAGGCCAGGAAGCCCTTCAGGATGCACTCCTCAGCTTCCTCGGGGGACAGCCCCAGGGTCTCCAGCTTCAAAAGCTGGTCCCCGGCGATCTTGCCGATGGCGGCTTCGTGGATCAGCTGAGCCTCCGTGCTGTTGGCCACGATGGCGGGAATGGACTCAATGTGGGCATCATCCATGATGATGGAGTCGCACTGCACATGGCCGAAGCAAGCGGCGTTGCCCACCATCTTGGGATAAAACACCTGACGGGAGGTGCCCTTGGCCACGGACCGGGAAATCACCCGGCCACGGGCACCGTCCCCATCCAGAGAGATCTCCATGTCGCTTTCTGCCACCTGATCACCGTGGGTCATCAGCCGCTCGGTGACCACGGCCTCAGCATCCTTGCCGCAGACGATCTTCGTCTCCCGCTTGGTGGAGTCGATGCCCCGGATCTGGACGGTCTCCATCTGGATGGTGGCGCCCTCTTCCAGATAGACAACGGTCTGGGGGTTCATGATGCGGCCACCGGTGCCGTCGCCGTCACCGTAGTGCTTTTCCGTGTATTTCACATGGGAGTGCTTACCTACATAGAAGGTGTGGATACCGTCATGACGGCTGTCCTCTCCGCCGCAGTTGTGGATGCCGCAGCCCGCCACAATGTCCACATCGCAGTTTTCACCGATGTAGAAGTCATTGTAAACCAACTCCTGAATACCGGGCTTGGTGATGATGACGGGAATGTGGCACTGTTCGCCCTTGGTCCCATCCTTGATGCGGATGTCAATGCCGGATTTGCCGTCGGTCTTGCCGGTGATCTGGATGTTCTCCGTGGACTGCCGGCCATCGCAGCCGGTGTCCTTGCGAATGTTGAAGGCGCCTACCGGCTTGCCGATCAGGTCCGCGATTTTTTCCAGCAGCTCCCGATCTACCTGAGATTCCATCATAAGGCGTGTACCTCCTTGTTCAGTACCGGGCAGCCGCCCAGCGTATCGGTCAGGATCCGGGGCAGGATCTCCTTCGGAGTGCCCCGGTGGCGGAGGGTGCCGTCACCCACCACGATGACTTCATCCGCCAAAGAAATAATACGCTCCTGATGGGAAATGATGATCATGGTGGCGCTGCCCTGACTGTGGATCTGCTCGAAGGTCTCCGTCAGCCGGGCGAAGGACCACAGGTCGATGCCTGCCTCCGGCTCGTCGAAGATCATCAGGTCGGCGTTCCGGGCCAGAATGGAGGCGATCTCAATGCGCTTGACCTCGCCGCCGGAAAGGGACACATCCACTTCCCGGTCCAGATAGTCATTGGCGCAGAGCCCCACCTTGGTGAGGTACTGGCAGCACTTGTCCTTGGAAAGCTTGTCGTCGCCGGAGGCGATGGTCAGCAGATCGCGGACAGTGATGCCCTTGAAGCGGGGGGGCTGCTGGAAGCCGTAGCTGATGCCCAGCTTGGCCCGCTCCGTAATGGTCATGTGGGTAACGTCCTGCCCGTTCCAGAGGATCTGGCCCTCGGTGGGCGTTACCAAACCCATGATGATCTTGGCCAGCGTGGTCTTGCCGCCGCCGTTGGGACCGGTAAAGACCACCAGCTTGTGATCGTCCACGGTCAGGGAAATGTCCTTCAGGATGCCCAGAGTCTCATCGGCTTCCCGAACGGAATAGCTGATATGTTTTAATTCCAGCATGGAAGGTCCTCCTTTATGGGGAAAGGAAAAATTTCCTGTCTTTCTCATGTAGTATACCAAAAATACGGGGAAATATTGGTTGCAAAAGCAACAGAAAACGGTCGGAAGCGGCCGAAATCCGCATACTGTTATACCCTAACATATTTTTACCCTACCTGTCAAAGGGTAAGGGGGGATTTTTCAGTAAAACCGGCACTTTTTTTCCGGGTCCGCATAGACTGGAGGGAAAAGGAGGGGGAGCCCATGGAACGAAATCTCCACGAGCCGGAGATCTACGATTTCCGGCAGCATGACCGGCTCTGGCAGCGGGTGGGCCCCGGGCTGGAGCCCTATCCGGAAACCACGGCGGAAGCAATGCCGCGAAGGGAGGAACTGCCGCCGACGCAAGAGAGCCAGCTTCCCGGCGCGGAGCCGAACCCCTGCTGCATGGGCAGCGAGGCAATGGAGCTTCTGGCGGTGCTGGAGGGATACATCGAGGAGGAACTGGAGGACCGGCGGCGCTATCTGGCGCTGTCCCGGCAGGCACCCTCGTGGGCGAGGCAGACCCTGCGGGATATGGCGGAGGAGGAGAACGGCCACGCCCGACGGCTCATGGCGGCCCGGTATCTCATCACCGGCCAGCCCTACCGGCCCAATCTGGTGTGCGGCGTGTTCTGCCCGGGCCGTTGGGCGGAGGAACTGCGGCGAAGCTACCACGAGGAGGCGTGCAGCGGTCTGAACTATGCCCGGACGGCGGACAGCACTGCGGACGTCTGCCTTTCTAAGCTGCTCAATGAACTGAGCGCGGACGAATACCGCCATGCGGAGCGGCTCATGTCGCTGCTGGAGCGGAGCCTGAGGCAGCAGGGATCTTGCTGAGCGGAAACAGAGGCGTGCCCCGGGGCCGGGAAAACGGCTTCGGGGCATTGCTTTTGCCCGGCGGCTTGTGCTATACTATCCCATTAGAATTGATCAGGATCGGAGGACCTTGTATGTATGATGAATTGACGGCAGTGGACATTCAGAAAATGCAGGAGGAGATCAACTACCGGGTCCGGGAACTGCGTCCCCAGCTCATTGAGGAGGTCCAGACCGCCCGCGCCTTCGGGGATCTCAGCGAGAATTATGAATATAAATGCGCCAAGCAGGCGAAAAACCGCAATGACAGCCGCATCCGCTATCTGGAACGGATGATCCGCACCGCCAAGGTCATCGAGGTGAAGGAAACGGCAGATGCCGTGGGATTGTTCGACACCGTGACGGTCTATAACGAGATGATGAAGAAGGAAATGATAGTCCGCATTGTCACCACCCTGCGGCAGGACGCCTTAAAGGGACTCATCAGCAAGGAATCCCCTGTGGGACAGGCTCTCATGGGCCGTCGGACCGGGGAGCGGGTGGAGGTCGCCGTCAGTCCGGAGATGAAATATACCCTGGAGATCCGAAAGATCGAAAAGGGTTCGGATGACGAGAGCCTGGACATCAGCAGCTACTGAGCCGAGTCCGGGCCGACAGGATGCCGGATCGGAGGATTTCCGGCGGATGCCGCATACCCCTTTGCGGGTGAAGGGTGTGCGCGGGACTACGCCCGCAGGCGTGTTTCGGAGCGCAACCGCCGCAAGGCGGCTCTTAGCGCGGAGATAACCCAAGAGGGGATACACCGTCGGCTCAAGCCAAACAGCGGATCCTGCGTATCCGCTGTTTGGGAGCCTTCCTCGAAACAGGCTTGCTTGATCCGCCACCGGCGGCGCTTCGCCTGTTTCCCTGCGCCATTGAAATCCTAAGTTTTCAGAACTTTTATAAAGTTCTGAAAACTTGCTCAGCGGGGAGAAAAGACTCTGAAAGAATTAGAGGGGATGGAGACACGGCCCACCACTGACCGGGTGAAGGAAGGGCTGTTCAACGTCCTGCAATTTGATATTGAGGGCCGTAAGGTCCTGGACCTGTTTGCCGGCACCGGCCAGCTGGGCATCGAGTGCCTCAGCCGGGGCGCGGCTTCCGCTGTGTTTGTGGACCGGCGACCGGATGCGGCAGCTTTGACCCGCGAAAACCTGAAGCTCTGCGATCTGACGGACCGGAGCCGGGTAGTGGCCGGGGATTCCATGGAATTTCTCAAGGCCGCCCGGGAAAAATACGACCTGATCTTTCTGGACCCGCCCTATGAGACGGAACTGCTGGAGACGGCCATCGCCCATATTGCCCGCCATGACCTGCTGAACGTTCACGGCATGATGATCGCGGAGCATCCGGCGGACAAGGTCCTGCCGGCCCTGTCCGCACCCTACCGCATGGGCCGGACCTATCGGTACGGCAAGATCGCCGTCACCATCTACCACCGGGACGGAGACGAGGGGGCGCAGGTATGAGGATCGCAGTCTGTTCCGGCAGCTTTGACCCCATCACGCTGGGACACATGGATATTATTCGCCGCACGGCGGCCTGCTTCGATCAGGTGTATGTCTGCGTCAGCCCCAATGCAGAAAAGCGGGGCCAGATGTTCACCCCGGAGCAAAAACTGAAGCTTGTGGAGGCGGCGGTTTTAGAGCTGCCCAACGTAACGGCGGAGCTGTACGGCGGTCTGCTGGCCGATTTCGCCGCGGAGCGGAAGGCTACCGCCATTGTCCGGGGCATCCGGACCCAGAGCGATTTCGACACGGAGTATCAGCAGGCCATGGTGAACCGGGGCCTGCATCCGGGGCTGGAAACGCTGCTGCTGCCTGCGGACCCGGCATACATCTATTTGAGCTCCACCGTGGCAAGGGAGATGATCCATTATCATCAGCCCCTTGATAAGTACCTGCCCAAGGCGATCCTGCCCCTGATCCGGGACTGGACGGAACAACGATAAGGAGAATGCGTTATGGCTGAAAACGATGTAAACCGTTTAATTGATATGCTGTATGAACGGGTCGAGGACGCCAAGTCCCCCGCCCTGAAGCCCAACCTCAGCATGGTGGACCGGGACGAGGTGCTGGATCTGCTGGACGAGCTGCGGAACCAGCTTCCTGTGGAGCTGAAGCGGGCTCAGGAACTGCTGGCCGCCCGGGAAAAATTTGTGGACGAGGCCAAGCGGGACGTGGAGCGGATGATGCGTCAGGCGGATCTGGAGGCCAAGAGCAAGGTCTCTGACAGCGAGGTGCTCTATGCCGCCAAGGAGAAGGCCCGGAAGATCATTGCCGACGCGGAGGATCGCTCCCGCCAGCTCTGTCAGGTGGCCAATGAGTACGCAGAGGATGCTCTGGCCCGGACGGAGGAGGCTGTACAGGCCGCGCTGACCGAGGTGAAGCAGTCCCGGTCCGCATTCCGGGCCGCTTCCACCGCCAAGCTTCAGGAACAGCGGGAAAAGCTGGAGGCAGAAAGAAAGACTGCGGAAGAGGCAGGGAATTGACGTGCTGTCCGCCGCAATGCAAGCGGACGAAACACATAGGAACAAGTATAGTCGGTGTGGAAAAGATGGTTGACCATAACGGAGACTGTGTGCCGTAAAAAAGGGGATTTGCGGGAAAATTCGTTAAAAATGACGAAAAAAGACCTGCAACTTTTCCAAAGAACTCTATATTTAGTGCAACTTGCGTTCTGAAAAAGAATGACAACACAAGATATTGTGTTGTCATTCTTTTTGATTTTACGTAAACCAATCGGCAACGATGGAACAATTGTTTGAAAACGGTGAATTATTCCTGACTTTTGGCAAAAAGTGGCCTGTTTTCAAGGGTTTGCGTCGGAAAAAAATACTTGCAATCCCCCTTGAAATCGCTTATACTCAGGGTGTGTGGTGGGGAAAAGTGGGGAAGATGTGGATAACAGTGCCACATTGGACCACGAAAACCCAAAAAGTAGGGAAGGAGGGCACCGCTATGGCCAGACTCATGGGCAAGTCCAATAACACCATTGACTCCAAGGGCCGGCTGGTGATCCCCTCCAATATGCGGGAAGCACTGGGAGACCGGTTTTATATCACCATCGGCGCCCAGCACTGCCTGACCATTTACCCCGAGGCCAAGTGGAACCAGATGTCCGAGGATATGGACGAGTTGCCCTACACCGAGGCCCGGGCGCTGACGCTGCTGTATGCCAACGCTGTGGAGTGCGAGCCTGACGGTCAGGGCCGCGTTCTGATCCCCGCCGCTTTGCGGAATTACGCAAACCTGAAAAAAACCGCCACAATCGTTGGCATGAACGGCTTTGCCGAAATCTGGGATTCCGCCACCTGGACGGAGCGGGAACGCCAGATGCTGGAAGAGGACGATATGGCCGCCGCCATGGATGCCTTGGCGCGGGCCCGTCGGAATCGGAGCTGAGCTATGGAATTTACCCACAAGCCCGTTTTGCTGGCCGAGTGCATCGAAGCGCTGCATATCCGGCCGGAGGGCATTTATGTAGACGGCACACTGGGCCGCGCGGGGCACTCAAGAGAGATCGCCCAAAGGCTCACCACCGGCCGGCTGGTGTGCATTGACCGGGACCAGGCCGCTATCGATGCGGCCCAGGAGCGGCTGGCCCCCTGGATGGACCGGGTGACGCTGGTCCACAGCAATTTCGACCGGGTCAGCGAGATTTTGGCGGAGTTGGACATTCCCGGCGTGGACGGTATGTTATTTGATCTGGGAGTATCCTCTCCTCAGCTGGATGACGCGTCCCGTGGATTTTCCTATATGCATGACGCACCGCTGGACATGCGGATGGATGCCACCGCCCCTCTCACCGCTTATGATGTGGTAAACACCTGGAGCTACGAGGAGCTGCGCCGCATTTTGTTTGAGTACGGCGAGGAGCGCTACGCCCCCGCCATTGCGAAAAGAATCGTACAGGCCCGGGAGACCGCGCCGGTCCAGACTACATTGGAACTGGCGGAGCTAATCCGCTCCGCCATGCCTGCCGCCGCGCTCCGGGAGAAACAGCACCCGGCCAAGCGGAGCTTTCAGGCCATCCGCATTGCCGTCAACGGCGAGCTGGACGCCCTGCCGCCCATGCTCAGCGGAGCCATTGACCGTCTGAACCCCGGCGGCCGGCTGGCCGTCATCACCTTCCATTCTCTGGAGGACCGCATTGTGAAGCGGGCCTTTCAGGATGCCGCAAAGGGTTGCACCTGCCCGCCGGAATTTCCGGTGTGCGTGTGCGGGAAAAAGCCCAGAGTGCGGCTGGTGACCCGGAAGCCTATCGTTTCGGGAGCGGCGGAGCTGGAAGAAAACAGCCGGGCCCGCAGCGCCAAGCTGCGGGTGGTAGAAAAATGTGACCCATTTGATATTTGACTTTTAAAAAAGGGACAAGCCCTTTATTGTGTGTTGATTTTGTGGAAGGGAGGGACTCTGCAATGGCGTCAGCGGCCAGAGAATACCGTTATGCGCATCGGGAATTCAGCACAAACGGGAGTCTGGCCCGGGATCTGGACTGGGCGGTCCGGGAACGGGAATTGGAACATGCCGGCGAGGTCCCTCGCCACGAGCGGACACAGGCGGCTCCGAAGGTTTATCATAAGGAACAGGTTTTGGTGCGGGAGCGTCAGGCGATCCCCGTGCTATCTGTGTTGGGGGTAACGGCTGTGGCCGTGGCCGCGGTGATGCTGCTGCTGAGCTATGTGCAGCTGACCACCTTGGCCGCCGACACCGTGGCTTTGAAAAGCGAACTGACGAGGATGTTTGATATGGCCACCGTCAAGGAGGTGGCGGCTGCTGCCGGAATGGCCAAGCCCACCAGCAGCCAGATCACCTATCTGGATCTGGACAGCGAGGACAGCGCCGTGGTCTACCGGACGGAGACCCCCAGCGTTTTCAGCCGGATCTTAAGCTCCTTGCATCATGGAGTCTACGCCGTGGTGGAATATTTCGACTGAACCTGAAATAAGTATGTTGTGACACAGCGGGGAGTGAGAAGCCGGCGTCTTCTTACTCCCCTTCTTTGCTGAATTGCCCCTGAAAGGAGAACTCTATGGCATCCAATCCCCGGAGAAAAAGCGACGCGGCCCGGCGGGCCAATCAGGTCATC
>VOFI01001035.1_pt1 | contig 20000 bp, 23 predicted proteins | sample 5384131 | NCBI WGS metagenome assembly VOFI01 (sample SAMN12384728, study PRJNA508395) | human gut metagenome | isolation source: healthy gut H | host: Homo sapiens
AGAAGCGACGCCTGAACGAGTGTCCGTGGCACTCGTTTTTTTGTTGCAATGCAATGCGGGTTAAAACACTTTTGATACGCTATAAACAAACACAATTCGATAAATGACTTGAACCGCAGAGCAAAAAACATAATTTTCTGTATTATAGCATAAACTCCTGTATGCCTTCAAGACAAACGGCGTAAAATCGTGGGTTATTTTTCTTCGGTCATCACCTAAAATAATCATAAGATAGGTGGTGAATATCATATGGACACACAATTCGTGCGTGATCGGATTACTCAGCTGAGATTAAAAAAGGGTGTCTCTGAATATCAAATGAGTTATGATCTTGGGCATAGCAGAAGCTATGTTTATAACATATCCTCTGGCAAATCGTTGCCACCTATGGCAGAGTTTCTTCAAATCTGTAACTATTTTGATATTACACCAAGCCAATTCTTCGATGAATCCGAAGAAAATCCCGCACTCCTGCAAACCGCCATTGAAGAATTGCGAAAGCTGAATGACGATGACTTAATGCTCATCATCGGCAATATTCGTCGGCTGACCCGTGAGTGACCATTCCCTGAAATAACATATTTGTAAGTACAGAGAAACCGCAAGGCATCGGTGTATAATCCATGCCTTGCGGGATTTTGCTTTATAGAGGTGATTTGCATTGAAACCTGAGAGAAAAACAATTTGCAGTTCTAACTCTGGGTAATACGCCGGAATTGCATAGTATATCACCACAAAATACACATCATTTGATTACCATATACCATGCTGATGAGTTCTACAAGGATAATCAAATGAGGTGTAAACTAATGACATAGTAGGTGGTATATATGTTCAATGCACAAAACCGAATCCGGCAGCTGATGGTCGAGCGTGGATGGACTATTTATCGATTAGCGCAGGAATCCGGCCTGTCGCAGACAACGATCAGCAATATCTTCAAAAGAAATAATCAACCATCTCTGCCAACGGTAAATGCGATTTGTGACGCTTGCGGAATCACACTGGCGCAGTTCTTTACGGAGAACGATACGGCAAATTCACCTAACGCCAAGAGTGAATTAGATAATAGTGTTGCGGCTCTCAAGGAGGATCAGTGCGAGGCGCTTGCCGCATTCATCAAGACAATCGTATAGTACATAACCGCTCAGCCATACTGTGCGGTCTCACAGCAGAGGCTGCCCGAGTTACATTGGACGGTCTCTGTATTTTTTTACCAATCAAAGGAGGCATATCCATGAGCAACGAAATCATGCAGGAAAACACACCATTTGTTGAATGCAGTGCATTCCACCGTGGAATGAGCGTGTTGGAGGCCAATCTGCGAAACACCGAGGATTCAGAAGCTATCATCAGTGGTCTTCTGAAAGGTGCGGCTGAGTTTTATGGCGCATCAAGAGCCTCTGTGGTGGAAGCTGACTGGGATCTGGGAATCGGCGTCATTACCTACGAATGGTGCAAAGATGGTGTGCCGGCGCAAAGGGATATGCTCCAGTGCCTGCCCATGGAGAAGTTCCCGAGATGGAGGAAAGCACTTCGGGCCAATAAACCGGTCGTGATTTCTGACTTGCAGAGATTAGAGAAAGTCTATCCAGATGAGGCAGCCTTCTTTCGGGAGTATGGGGTGACTACACTGCTGGCGGCACCATTCTCCAAGCGGATTAATCAGGGATTCATTGCCGCGGACGATCCGACCCGCTACACGGATGACCCGGTTTTCCTATTCATCGCTTCCTATGCAGTGGTTGTGGAACTCAACGAAATCAAACAGCAGCAGTCCCTGTTGGCAGCAACAAAAGCCTCCAAATACAATCCGGAGGACATCCATGTCAATTTCTTTGGCGGCATGGAGATCATCAGCTCCAAAGGGACATTGACCGGAGAAGATATTAAAGCGGATCAGTGCTACCTGCTTCTGGCATATCTCATTCTGAACCACAAAAAGAATTTCTCTGTTGACACACTGGCAGAGATCATCTGTCCATACGACGAACTCGATTCGCCATATAAGGTCGTCAATAATATCGTTTACCGCCTGCGGCGTACTCTTTCCGTCATCGGGCTCGACAAGCTGGTCATCGGGAAGAATGGTACATTCCAGATCAATCCCAACTTCAATATCCATACGGATTTCGACCGCTTTGAGGATGCCTGCATTCAGTTGAAAACAGAAGAAAACCCGGATATGCGGCATTCCCTCTACCACAGCGCAGTCGATATGTATAAAGGACAGTTACTCCCAAGATGTGAACATGAACTGTGGCTGATGCAGTTGTCCATGTACTATCAGTCCCTGTACCTGCAGATCACCAAGGGATATGTTCGCCTGAAGATGGAGTGCAAGGATTATATTCTGGCGCAAAAGACGGCCATTGATGCTCTGCGCTTCGATCCGAAGGACAGCGAACTGAACATGTATGCGATCCTCGCCATGGGATTCCAAGGAAATCTCTCTATGGCGCAGACATACTATACGGCGGCAAAGCCCTATCTGGCGTTAGAGCATGCCGAGGTCATTAAAAAGTATTTGCACATAAAATGAGAGCTGCTTGAGGTCGCTCCGGAGGTTGTAGCAGAGGTTACGCAGTAGGTTGCTCCAGAGGTTACGGAGGAGGTCGTACAGGAGGCTGCGCAGTAGGTTGCAGCTGAGGTCATAGAAAAGTCATACAGCAGGTTGTCCAGCAGGTCACGGTTGAGGTTGCCCGCCCGTTATCATTGGTTATCGGATGCGTCCGATAGATGATGCGGGCGGGTGATTTTTTTGCTGTACAGGAGACGATATTACGCCGTTGGTCACCACAAGGCCGGTTTGCGCCCCTTGTGTACGGATCTGTACGGCCCTCCTGCGCCGCAGACAGCCCATCATTCTAATATTGCGTCCTGCTCCCGGAGCCATTGCGCTCCGGGAGCTTTTTTGCATTTTGGGGCTCCTTTGCCACGCTGCCGTGGCCCTCCGTTTTCGAGATTTGCTTCACCACCAAATCTCGAAAAACGGAGGACCAATATGTTTAATCGAAAGAGCATCTATGCTCTCAATAAGAAAGATCCCAACGCCATCGTCTATACGGATGCTGATGGTAATTTAATTCGACTGACCTGCGATGATTTTGCCTGTGCTGCTGAGTTCCGGCGTTGGAAAGACTGGTCGGACAGCGATTTGAGAAAAGAGGAAAATGCAGACCACAAGCAGTCAGATAACTCAATCTCGCTGGAAGTCCTTTCTGAAGAAGCTACCGCCGTAGTATCTATTGAAGATGAGTATATGGAGCAGATTTCTGCTGACGAAGCCGCTGTACTGGTGCGACTTCTCAGACAAGGTCTCAGCAGCCATCTTACAGAGACTCAGCGCAGGCGGTTGTGGAAGTATTGTGTCGAAGGCAAGCCAGTCCGCCTTATTGCGAAAGAAGAATGCGCATATCGGAATGCGGTTTGGAAGTCTATTCAGGCCGCAAAAGAAAAAATGTTTAAATTTTTTGTGGAAACAGGGTGTGCAAAACCCCGTTTTCGCCGCGATAGGTGAAGGGATAATTTTTCTCCCTGCTATGAACCTTGATAAACACCGTCTCAGGCGGTCATATCCGGCAACTTGAATACATTAGCTGACGGAGCCAGCGTCAGGCCGAGTGCGCGAAGACCACCTGTGCGGAAAACTCCGCATCAAAGGACGGCCAAGTAAGGTGCAGAGCGATACCCACTCAGGCCAAGACAGCTTTGGCAAGCTGTCCCCGCCATGATCCCGTCAGCCTACAATGATACTCCTGTACGCAGCTTCGAGAGATCCTCGGAGGGGTGAGAGTCCCGTGATGTGCGCCAGCACAGTTCAAGTTGCCGCCCAGCCTGGGGCAGTAGTGTCGAATACAGGCAAAGGAAAATATATACCGCGTAGACCAAAGCTGTGCGCTATGGCCTGCGCGGATTCCTTTACTTAGTTTGTAGCAGGAGAAAAACGGAAGCTACTATGGATAATGACAACATCCACTCCGCATACCGCGAGACATATTCTATGCGGATCTTGAACCGGTGCGCGGCTCCGAGCAAGGAGGCGTCCGACCGGTGCTGATTATTCAGAACGACATAGGTAATCGCCATAGTCCCACTGTCATCGTGGCAGCGATCACCAGCCGCATAAAGCATCACCGACTGCCAACCCATGTGAACCTGAACGGAAGGCAATGTGGACTGCATAACGAATCAACGATCATGCTGGAGCAGCTCCGAACATTAGATAAGCAGCGTTTGCTTGGATATGCGGGAACTGTAGGAAAAAGCAAGATGTGGGAAGTGAATACCGCCTTGGAGATCAGCATTGGGATCAAGGATCTACTACTTGACAATAAAAGAAAGCGAGGAAGCAACTATGGTAAATCAGAGCACAGAGAAGAAAAACACCAGGCAGATCCAGATGACCATTGAGGGTCATAAGGTAACGATCAGCTTTGCTCAGGAGGCCAATCCGACCCTCTCTGCTCTGGTACGCAACACCCTGCTGGACGCATATATCCGAAAAAACGGGCTGTGCGGAGAGGAACAACCTGCATAGAGGCACAGTAAAAAACAGCTGTCGCAAGACTCTTGACTGTCGCCAACAGAGGTGATATAATTTTATCGGAATTAAAATCGTAATTCTGAATATAATATATCAAGGAGGCGGTCAGAATGCGCGCGACTTATGTTGATTTTACTTGTGATATTCTCAAAAAAGAGACTGTCGGCACACCTGTTTATACGAACCGTGTTGCGCAACAGCTTGGAACAGCCTATCAGCTTGATGGTAAAGAAGCCTCTGCAGCTACTGCTGTTGCGTTCAAGCGAATTATGGATGGCGCTATCCTTCCTGAATTGAGATGCTATCAAAAGGGCATCTATTACCGGACATCCGTGACGCCGTTTGGAGAAGTCGGTATCAATAAGGAGCAGCTCATCGCAGACAAATATCTTCTGCCCAATATCGGCTATGAAACCGGCTTTACCGTCATGCATCAGTTGGGGCTTACCTCTCAAATGCCTCGGCAGCGTATTCTTGCCACGAATGTGGCGAAAGAGTGCGCGAGAGCGGATAGAAAACTTGGCGTGACGATTCGCCCTCCCAAGACTGCTGTGACTGCGGAGAACAAATCTTATCTGCAGGTGTTAGATGTTCTTGAACTTCTGGACAAAGCCCCGGTAGATGATGCCCATCCTTATGAGATCATCGCACGCCACATTAAAGGAAAACGGCTTGAATACGGAACCCTGCTGGCTTTCGCAAATGACTTTTACAATAAAACGACTGTGCTTCATCTGGCAAGCACGGCAAGTGCAGGAGAGATGATATGAAACTACATTTGGACAGGGACGCATTTGACGTTCTGCTGGAGGACATTCATTCAAGAACAGGCTACCGCACCGATGTGCTGGAGAAGGACTATTATGTTGTCCTGATTTTGAGTGAACTGGCTGAAATGCAAAAAGATGGTTTGCCGGCCTACTTCAAAGGCGGCACAGCGCTGTACAAGGCATTAAAGACAACCAACCGCTTTTCAGAAGATATCGACCTTTCAGTTGATACCAGGGGCTGCAGCCGAAGCCAGAGCGTCAAGCGGCTGGAAAGGGCGACTAAAAAATATGTGTCACTCCCGAGAGATCCTGAGCAAGGACGCACTAATCGCTCGGAGGTTATTTCCGTATATACCTACGACCCCGCAACGGCCTATGACAGTAATGACGCGCTGCAGCGCTTCGGTAAGCTGAAAACCGAGGCCACATCCTTCACAATCAGTGAGCCGGTCGATACCTTGGAGGTGTCTGCGATGCTCTATGATCTGGCCACCGAGGAGCAACGGCGAATACTGGAAACAGTTTATGAAGTAAGTCCCTTTAATATCCAGACAATCACCATGGAGCGTATCTTCGTTGATAAGCTGTTTGCGGCGGAAGCCTATGTTAGAAAGTCCTCTGTTGAGCATCGTGCCTTTGAGGCGGCCAAGCACATATATGATTTGGCTGTATTATCGCACAACCCCAAAATCGAACTTTTAATGGCGGATCCTGTTCAAATGGAGCATCTGCTGGATATCCGGCTGGAGGAAGAAGCTGGCCGCTTGGACGGCATCCCCGGTGTAGCCCCCTCGGAGTTTACATTCTTCCAATCTGCCAAAGACAACGCAGATGTGCAGAGAGCATATGAGACGATGCAAAATCAATATGTTCTCCGAGAGCAGGATCGAATCGCATTCAGTTATGCAACGCAGGAACTTCTGCTGATTGAGCAGAAACTGCTGAAAAACCCTGCCTGGACCGAGAGAACAGTATCCCCTCAGAAAGCAGCGGAGGACGAGCAATGAGCAAGAAAATCTACACCTGTGACGCTTGCCACTATACCTTCGAAGCGGAAACTGGATGTGACCAATGCCAGGACTGCGGCAAAAAGAGAGTGCGGCCTGCCGATGAGCAAGAATCGAAGGAATATCTGGAGCGCCAGCAGCACACAGACAACTGGAATTAAATAAACATGGTGACAGGCCGCAGTTTACCGCTGCGGCCTGTTTTCCATAACCGTGTGATTTGATAAAAATCCTCCACCAAGATTTTAGTTTATCAGAGATGGGCAGCTTAGGTGGTGCCACCCAAGCTGCCCAAGTGCGATTTTACCGGATCGGAGGCCGTTTCTTTGTTGCTTATATTTCAAGGTTTTGATAGCTATTCAACCTGAAATGTGAGATAATCAAGGTGGCGGAATGCCATGTACTTTGAAAAGTGAATACATGGAAAGGTGTATCTGAACCTCTCACATTTCTAAATCGTTCATTGAGAGGAAGGATACATTATGGCTGAAAGAGTTTGTTGTTCTTATCAAAATATACCCAGCATCCAAAACAGAGTGTGCTGCCTGTACCGCGTCTCCACCACCAAGCAGGTCGATCACGATGACCAGAATCAAGCTGACATCCCCGTGCAGAGAAAAGCCTGCCGTGAGTTCGCAGAGCGGATGGGCTGGACCATCGTGTATGAGGAACAGGAAATCGTGTATGAGGAACAGGAAAACGGCGTATCAGGATTCAAAGTTAGCGCCAATGACCGTGACAAGATCCAGCTCATCAAGGAATATGCCGAACAGGGCAAATTCGACATTCTGCTGGTGTTCATGTTCGACCGTATTGGCAGGCGAGCTGAAGAAACGCCCTTCGTGGTCGAGTGGCTCATCAACCACGGTATTCAGGTCTGGAGCGTCAATGAAGGTGAACAGCGAATCGATACGCATGTTGACCGCCTCACCAACTACATCCGCTTCTGGCAGGCAGACGGTGAGAGCCAGAAAACCTCCATGCGTACCATCTGCCCTCGGGCAGATGGTACAGGAAGGCCGCTTCCGTGGCGGTTCCGCCCCTTACGGCTATGACCTGGTACCCAGCGGCACATACAACAAGCGCAAGCATGAGGTCTTCAAACTGGAGATCAATCCTGATGAGGCAAAGGTCGTGCGCATGATGTTCGACCTGTGCGTCGGCTCCGGTTATGGCAGATTTAAAATCGCCAACTTCCTGTCTGAGATGGGCATCAAGACCCGTGACGGGAAGAACTGGCATGAAGCTACCGTCGGTCACATTCTGCATAATATCATGTACACCGGCGTGCTTCGGAGCGGCAGTACACAGTCTAAAGCATTCCCTGATTTGCAGATCATCTCACCGGAGAACTTTGGACTGGCGCAGAAGCTCATGGCCGAGCGCGCCAATGAGTGTAATGCGCTGCGTACCATGCCCCGCAATACCAGAGGGCAGTCCCTGCTATCCGGCAATGTGTTCTGCGGACACTACGGCGGGCGTCTGACGCTGACCACCAATGGGACAACTCGGATCAACGCTGCCGGTGAAAAGGTTGGCCGCAAGCGCATCCGCTACGTGTGCTACAACAAGACCCGCAAGCGCAGTAACTGTGACGGACAGACCGGCTACACCATGCACATTTTGGACAAGATGGTCACCGACATTCTCCATCAGGTATTCGACCGGATGCGTTCTGTAGAGGAAAACGAGATCATTTCCCGCACCCACCGCAGCGCTATGGTCAGCCTCAAGAAACGCCTTTCGGACGCCAAAGCGGAATCCGCCAAGGCAACGAAGGAATATGAATCCCTGAAGCTGGAGGTTATCAAAGCCGTACAGGGCGAAAGTGCGTTTCCAATGGATATCCTGTCAGAGCTGGTCAACAATGCCCGTACCAGGATGCTGGATGCCAATGCCCAACTGACGGAGCTCAACGAGGAAGTCGAGAAAAGTAATCAGCGCGTCGAAGCCATCAAGGCGGATTACCGCCGCATCATGGAATGGTCCGAGATGTTCGATGGCAGCGACATGGATGTGAAGAAGATGATCGCAGGATACATCATCAAGAGAGTGGATGTGTACTCCGATTACCGCCTGCACATCGAGTTTAACATGAGCTTCGCACAGTTCGAACTTGGCTTGGAAACGGAAGTTGAGTATGAAGCACAGAACATTGTTTCATGAAAAAAGCGCTGTCTGACAGTGCGCTCATTCAGCCTCTCTAATTGACAGAAATTCCGAAACACGCTAAAATAGTCACAGAAAGTGTGCTGTAGGAATTTGATGGAGATATGACCCCTGATGCTCGTGGGGGTGCTTAACCGATAACTCGGGAGAGCGCTTGAATGGCATTCAAGAGGTCAGCGGTTCGATCCCGCTTATCTCCACCAAAAACTCGAAAGAGTGAAGAAAAACCTTGAAATCATCTGATTTCAAGGTTTTTTCTTTTTTAAAAGTGGAAAAATCGCAGTATTTGCAAAAGGAACCTGTGCGCTTGATTTTTGATGGAAATTTTGAAAATCAAGAGGTCAGGTATGATGAAGAAAATCAGGTTGAATTGCACTGCCACGCTGGACGAAACCTTTGCGGATTTCCTTCTTTCCCGCAGGGCAAAAGGGCTTGCAGAAAAGACGTTGGAAAGCTATTCTTCCCAATGGAAAGCCGTGGCACGGCACTTGGACACGGGGACGGACATTGCAGCCCTCCAAAAGGCGGACGCGGATTTGACGAAGAACTACGACAACTTTTCCCCGCTGGCGCAAATGAAAGCGAGTGGCGCGAAAATCAAAATGGCTGCTAAGGGCCGCTGACGGCTTTACACGGGGCGCATGGGTGGCGGCGGTATTTATATCTGTCAGACAACGAAAACGGAGCGGGAAGTGCAAACCTCCCGCTCCTACTGCGTTTTATCAAAATACAAATGGCTCGTCCTTGATTGCTCCATAAGCAAAAGGATTGACCCCCAATTCACTACGGAGGTAATACGCTAATACCTTCTTTCGTTAATTTGCAGCACGCAGCGCAGCCGCTGCCTATTTGCAATATAATTGTAAATCAACATCCATCCGATAATCGGGAAAAGGGCTTGCTTTTTCCGACGGCGGTGGGTATAATATTACATTGTTTTAGCGGGTCATCCCGCCGTATTTTTGTAATGTGACAAGGAGTGTGAGACAATGACCGAGGAACGAAACACCGCCGCCCCTGAGACGGAGGAGAGCAGAAACTTTATTTTGAACCTAATCGACCAGGACATCGCAGAGGGTGGTCAGTTCCAGGGACAGACCGTCCACACCCGGTTTCCGCCGGAGCCCAACGGCTATCTGCACATCGGACACTGCAAGGCCCTGTGCATCGACTTCGGCACCGCCGAGAAGTTCGGCGGTCTCTGCAACCTCCGCATGGATGACACCAACCCCGCTAAGGAGGACACCGAGTACGTGGACGCCATCCAGCAGGATATCCATTGGCTGGGCTTTGACTGGGGCGACCGCTTTTTCTACGGCTCCGACTACTTCGAGAAGGACTACGAGTATGCCGTGGAGCTCATCAAGAAGGGGCTGGCCTACGTCTGCGAGCTGACACCAGAGGAGTTCAAGGCCAACCGGGGCGACATCGGCATCCCCGCTACCTCCCCCTATCGGGATCGGCCCATCGAGGAAAATCTGCGGCTGTTCGAAAAGATGAAGAACGGTGAGGTGGAGGAGGGAAAGATGACCCTCCGGGCCAAGATCGATCTGGCCAGCGGCAATCTGAATCTCCGTGACCCCATCATCTACCGCATCCGCTTCATCAATCACCACCGGCAGGGTACCAAGTGGTGCATCTACCCCATGTACGACTTTGCCCACCCCATTCAGGACGCTCTGGAGGGTATTACCCACAGCCTGTGCTCGCTGGAGTTCGAGTCCCACCGACCGCTGTATGACTGGGTGGTGAGCAATGTCTCCATCCCCTATCACAAGCCCCGGCAGATCGAGTTTGCCCGTCTGGGCATTGACCACACGGTGATGTCCAAGCGCAAGCTGCGTCAGCTGGTGGAGGAGAAGCTGGTCTCCGGCTGGGATGACCCCCGGATGCCCACCCTATGCGGCCTGCGCCGCCGGGGCTATACTGCCCGCTCCATCCGCAATTTCTGCGAGCGCATCGGCGTGGCTAAGTCCCCCAACACTGTGGAGTACGGCTTTTTGGAGCATTGCCTGCGGGAGGATCTCAACGCCACGGCCCAGCGCACCATGGCGGTGCTGCACCCGGTGAAGCTCACGGTCACCAACTATCCGGAAGGACAGAGCGAGACCTTCACTGTGGAGAATAACCCCACCGATTCCACGCAGGGTACCCATGAGATCACCTTCGGCCGCCACCTGTGGATCGAGACGGAGGATTTTCTGGAGATGCCTATTCCCAAGTATAAGCGCCTGTACCCCGACGGCCCGGAGTGCCGTCTGAAGGGCGCCTACCTCATCCGCTGCACCGGCTGCGTCAAGGACGAGAACGGCCATGTGACGGAGGTGCTGTGCGAGTACGATCCCAACAGCCGGGGCGGCGATCCCGCCGACGGGCGGAAGGTCAAGGGCGCTACCCTCCACTGGGTGGATGCCGACAACTGTCTGGATGCCGAGGTGCGGCTGTACGACAACCTGTTCTCCGATCCCCAGCCCGACGGCCCGGACAAGAATTTCCTGGACTGCCTGAATCCCGACTCCCTGATGGTGCTGCGGGGCTGCAAGGTGGAACGCAGCATGGCCGCTGTGGCAGAGGAGTTCGACCGCCGGGAGAACCGTACCGGCGTCAACGCACCCACCTTCCAGTTCATGCGGACCGGCTATTTCTGCATGGATAACCGGGACTGCACGGCGGAGCATCTGGTGTTCAACCGCAGCGTTTCTCTGAAGGACAGCTTCAAGAAGTAAAGAGGAGCTGTCGGAAAACAAACGAAGGCCCGGAGGTCACAGACCTCCGGGCCTTTTGGCTAAAGCCCCTTGGGGGGTATTTTTTCGGTTCAGCAGCCGCATCACCGTCATCACGGCACCGAACAACACACCGGCCACCGTCCAGATGACCCAACTCCGCTCCGGCGGCACCTCCGGCGGCTCCTTCTCCAGAAAGGCGTACTCCTTTTCGCCGCAGGACAGGAACAGCGCCACGGCCACCAGCAGAGCGCACAGTCCGGTTGAAGTGAGATGACATGGAGCTGCCGGGGAGTGCAGCGGTGCAGTCGTAAAGGGGCAGATGACAAGCAGCGAGGGCCAACGGCCCTCGCTGCTTGTTGCTGTTTACTTTTTCTTGCCGCCGTGGGAAGCCTTCATGCGCTTTTCGTGGTTGAGGATGGTCTTGCGGATACGGAGATTCTCCGGTGTGACCTCCAGCAGTTCATCGTCGGCCAGAAACTCCAGACACTGCTCCAGACTCAGACGGCGGGGCGGCACCAGCCGCAGGGCATCGTCGGAGCCGGCGGCCCGCATATTGGTCATCTGCTTCTTCTTGCAGACGTTGACGGTGATGTCCTCCTGCTTGGGACTGACACCCACCACCATGCCCTCGTAGACCTTTACGCCGGGGCCGATGAACAGGGCGCCACGGTCCTGCGCATTGAACAGACCGTAGCTGACGGACTCGCCGGTCTCGAAGGCCACCAGAGAGCCGGTGTTGCGCCGGTTCAGGTCGCCCTTATAGGGGGCGTAGCTGTCGAACACGGAGGCCATGATGCCCTCGCCACGGGTATCCGTCAGGAACTCGTTGCGGTAGCCGAACAGACCGCGGGCGGGGATCAGAAACTCCAGCTTCATGCGGCTGCCCACGGGGGTCATCTCCAGCAGATCGCCCTTCCGGGCGCCCAGCTTCTCGATGACGGCGCCCACGGACTCGCTGGGGACATCCACCACCAGCCGCTCGATGGGCTCACACTTCTTGCCGTCGATGGTCTGGTACAGCACACGGGGGGGAGAGACTTGGAACTCATAGCCCTCCCGGCGCATGGTCTCAATGAGGATGGACAGACTCATTTCGCCACGGCCCGCCACGTTGAAGGCGTCGGTGGCGCCATCCAGCTCCGTGACCCGCAGGGAGACATCCTTCAGGGTCTCACGGAACAGCCGCTCCCGCAGCTGACGGGAGGTGACGAACTTGCCCTCACGCCCGGCATAGGGGGAGTCGTTGACGGAGAAGGTCATCTCCATGGTGGGAGCGGAGATCTTCACGAAGGGCAGAGGCTCCACACAGGAGGTGGCGCAGATGGTATCACCGATGGTGATATCGGGGATGCCGGACAGGGCGATGATGTTGCCGGCGGTGGCCTCGGTGATGGGCTTCTTGCCCAGTCCCTCGAACTCGTACATGGAGACGGCCTTGGCCTTCTTGGCGGGGGCGTCGGGGTCGTGGTAGTTGCAGACGGCGATCTCCTGATTCTGCTTCAGCACACCACGCTCGATGCGTCCAATGGCGATGCGCCCCACGAACTCGTTATAGTCGATGGAGGACACCAGCATCTGGAAGGGCTGATCCAGATCCGCCTCCGGGGCGGGGATGTAGCTGAGGATGGTGTCGAACAGGGGCTTGAGATCCGTGCCGGGGACGTCGGGGGAGTAGGAGGCTACGCCCTGACGGGCCGAGCAGAACAGCATGGGGGAATCCAGCTGCTCCGGGGTGGCGTCCAGATCCAGCAGCAGCTCCAGCACCTCGTCGATGACCTCGTGGATGCGCTGGTCGGGGCGGTCGATCTTGTTGACCACCACGATGACCCGGTGGCCCAGCTCCAGCGCACGGCTCAGCACAAAGCGGGTCTGGGGCATGGGCCCCTCAGCGGCGTCCACCAGCAGGATAACGCCGTTGACCATCTTCAGGATGCGCTCCACCTCACCGCCGAAGTCGGCATGGCCCGGCGTGTCCACGATGTTGATCTTGGTGTCACCATACTGGATGGCGGTGTTCTTGGCCAGAATGGTGATGCCACGCTCACGCTCCAGATCGTTGGAGTCCATGACACGCTCCACCGTCTCCTGATTCTCCCGGTACACGCCACCCTGCTTGAGCATCTGATCCACCAGCGTGGTCTTGCCGTGGTCCACGTGGGCGATGATGGCTACGTTTCTCAGTTTTTCGTTCTGCAAAGGAAAAACCCCTTTCTTTTCGTGGGTATAGTTTTACATCAACCTTAACAGTATATGCCCTTTTGGAGCCGGATGCAAGAGGTTTTTCACGCTTTCCGGCATTTTTTGTCAGTCCAGCTTTCCGGCGCGCACGCCACGGGCGTTGCCGAAGGTCTCCGGGTCGCCGTTTTCCTCGGTGATGTAGTCCCGCACCAGCTCCTCCACGCCGTCCGACAACTGATAGCAGCCCTTTTTGCACTGCATCTTGAAGATGTCCAGCATCTCATCGGGGGTGTAGTCCTCGAAGAGCAGGAAACGGTTGAAGCGGGATTCCAGTCCGGGATTGGAGTGGATGAACCGATCCATCAGATCGGTGTAGCCCGCCACGATGACCACCAGGTCGTCCCGGTGATCCTCCATGGCCTTGAGGATGGTGTCGATGGCCTCCTGACCGAAGTCGTTCTCGCTCTTACCGTTGAGGGCATAGGCCTCGTCGATGAACAGCACGCCGCCGATCGCCTTCTGAATGACCTTTTGGGTCTTGATGGCGGTCTGGCCCACATACCCGGCCACCAGACCGCTGCGGTCCACCTCCACCAGCTGGCCCTTGGAGAGAATGTCCAGACTCCGGTAGATACGGGCCATCATCCGGGCCATCATGGTCTTGCCGGTGCCGGGGTTGCCGGTGAACACCATGTGCAGGGACATATCCGTGGTGGGCAGGTCGTGCTGGCGGCGAAGCTTGTAGACGGAGGCCATGTTGATGAGGTTGCGGACCTCCTCCTTGACGGTGGCAAGGCCGATGTAGCTGTCCAGTTCCGCCTGCAGGTCCTTCATGTCCTCCTTGGGCAGGGGCTCCACCACCTCCGTTTTCTCAGCCTTGGCGGCAGGCTGACCGCCGGCGGTCTTGCCATCGGACGGCTGGGCGGGCATTTTACCGTCGGCGCTGCCCACAGGCTTCCCGCCGGAGGGCGGGGCGGAGGGGGACTTGGGGGACAGGACACCCTCGAAGGGAGTGCCCCAAAAATCGTCGCCCATGCTGCGGAGGTTGCGCTCCGTCATGGTGCGGATGACCTCCAGCTGCTGGAGGATGATCTCGTCTTTTTTATCCATTGTCGATTACTCCTTTGTCGAGAGTTTGATATGGGCCATGGCCCGGAACAGCAGAGAGGAGACGAAGCCCGTGAGGGTCCCCGTCAGCAGGGAGATGCCCAGCAGGAAGGGAAGGTAGCCCAGTACGGCGGTGTTGCCCAGCGTGATGAGGGCAGCCGCCATCTGGCCCAGGTTATGGCCGGCGGCGCCGCCGATGGAGACCCCGTAGATAGACAGGCATCTCAGGCGGCGCAGGAGGATCATCACCAGCATGGCGGTGAGGCCCCCCAGCAGGGAAAAGAGCATGGCGGAGGCGTTCCCGGCGAAGAGACCGCCCAGCAGGCACCGGGCCGTGAGAATGGCCAGCGCCGGGAGAGCGCCCAGCTGATACAGGGCGAACACGGTGACGATGTTGGCAAGGCCCAGCTTCACGCCGGGCAGGGGGATCAGCAGCGTCACGGGAAAGAGGTTTTCCAGCGTGCTGAGCCCCAGTGCCAGCGCCGTCAACACGGCGCACAGAGCCAGCTGTCGGGTGGAGATATGTTTCATGCGCCCCCCCCTATCCCAGCACCACGTCGGCATCCGACGTGCCGCCGGTGAGCTGGATGACCACCTGCTCCGGCAGGCAGACGATGCTCTGGCCGGAACGGGTGATGCGGCCGGTGTGAACGCAGTCCTGCCCCGGACAGTCGCTGTGGACAACGCAGACGCCGCCGCTGTCCACCTGAATTTCCAGATGGTAGTCGCCGTCGATGGTGACGGTTTTTGTTCCCGTCAGGCCGGTGAGGCGGATGGTCTGGATCAAGGCGCCCCGGTGGGTGATGGTGACGGCCTGAGGTGCGCCGGTGCGGCGGCCGTAGAAGCACAGAGCCGTCACGATGGCCAGAGTGGCCACCAGCGCTGCCACTGCACCGTCCCAGAGGGTGGGGCGGAGCTTAGGGGAGAATGGATACGTATTCATAGCCGCTGCCCTCCGTGGGAGTGATTTTCGGAAAGACCGGGGGTGTACAGCACCTGTCCGGCGGTGGTGATCAGGATCATCTCGAAACCGCCGTGGGTGCGCCAGAAGGCCTGCGCCCCGGCACTGCCCATCACATAAAGGGCAGTGGAATAGGCGTCGGCCATGGTGCCGTTGTCACAGAGGATGGAGACGGACAGCAGGTCACTCTCCACGGGATAGCCGGTCTTGGGGTCCAGAATGTGCTGGTAGACCGTGCCGTCCGGGGCGGTGTAGTAGCGCTGATAGCCGCCGGAGGTGACGGCGAAGGAGTCCGTCAGGGCCACGGTGACGGCGTAGCCGTCGGAGCGGGGGTCCTGAATGGCCACCACCCACGGCTGTCCGTTGGGCTTGGAGCCGCAGACGTAGACATTGCCGCCGAGGCTGATGGTGCCGGAGGTAATGCCGTGCCGGGCGAAGATGGCAGCCACCCGGTCGGAGGCGTAGCCCTTGGCGATGCCGCCCAGGTCGATGGCGCAGCCGTCGTCCAGTGTGGCGGTGTCTCCTGACAGGTGCAGATGCTCCGGCCCCACCAGCGGCAGCAGGGCATCGATCTCCTGCTGGGTGGGGACGTAGGGGCTGTCGGTGGTGATGCCCCATAGGGAGACCAGCGGGGCGATGGTGATATCGAAGGCGCCGTCGGTGGCGGCGGTATAGGTCTGGGCCTGAGCCAGCAGGGAGGCCGTTTCCTCGGAGACGGTAACGGCGCCGCCGGCGTTGATCTGAGAAATCTCGCTGGTGTCGATGGTGCGGGACAGGAGTCGCTCCAGACGGTTGATCTCCCGGCTGGCATCCGTCAGGGCGGCTGCTGCGTTTTCACCGTAGGCGGTGAGGTCCATCACCGTGTCCATGGCGAAAAGCTGGACGGACTCCGGCTGCTCTCCGCCGCAGGCGGTGAGGGACAGCACCATGCATAGGGCCAGCAGAAGGCAGAGCAGTCGTTTCATAGCTCCTGCCGCCCTTCCAGCGCACGGGTGAGAGTGGCGTCGTCGGCAAACTCCAGATGTCCGCCCACAGGGATGCCGTAGGCCAGACGGGTGACCTTCACGCCGAAGGGCTTCAGCAGCCGGGCCAGATACAGGGCCGTGGTCTCGCCCTCGGTGTCAGGGTTGGTGGCCATGATGACCTCCCGGATGCCGCCCTGCGCCACCCGATCTACCAGCGGCTTGATCTGGAGGTCGTCGGGACCCACATGGTTCATGGGGGACAGAACGCCATGGAGGACGTGGTAGCGGCCATGGAACTCTCTGGCCCGCTCCATGGCGATGACATCCCGTGGATCCGCCACCACGCACAGCAGACTCTCGTCCCGCTTGGGGTTGGCACAGATGGGGCAGGGACCGCCGGCGGTGAGGTTGCGGCAGATGGGACAGAGGGTCACCTTCTGCTTGGCCTCCACGATGGCGTTGGCAAATTCCTGCGCCTGCTCCATGGGCAGATTCAGCACATGGAAGGCCAGACGCTGGGCGGACTTGGAGCCGATGCCCGGCAGACGGGCGAACTGCTCCACCAGTTTTTCAAGGGGCGCAGGGAAATATTCCATAATATAATGTCCTTTTCAGTGAAGATATTGCGTAAATGCAGAGGATCAGCCACGAAGCTCCCGGATGCGGGCGGGGATGTCCTCTGCCTTATAGACGGAGGAGCCGGCCACCAGCACGTTGGCGCCACTGGCGGTGCAGAGCTTGCAGGTGACGGGGTCCACGCCGCCGTCTACCTCCAGCTCGCAGGTGGGATTCATGGCGTCGATATAGCTGGGGACGAACAGGCCGTCCATGACGTCCACGTGGACATAGTCGGCGTCGGAGATGCGCTGGATGTCACGGCCCAGATGGGCGAAGTCGGCGGAGAGGATGGAGGGGGCGATCTTGATCATGATGACTGTCCTTTCTGCGGAACCGCTGGCTCCGCTGCGGCATAGGATACCATAAGCGGCGCAGGGCCGGGCGGGAGGGACGCCCCCGCCGCAGCCGCACCCACAGCGTCCGGCTGCCGCTTTTCAGATAGGGGGTCGGCGGAGCGTTCTGCCGGCCCCCGTTGTGCATAGCTCATATTCTATTATTATATCAATTTCCGTCATTGATTGCAACGTAGAAAACGGATTGTCCCGGAGAAATGCGGAAGAAAGGCGGGGCAATCATGACCAATCTGTAAATTCTGCACAAGGGTGCTTTACCTTTCCTCACTTTTCGGCTAAAATAGCATCGTCAATTTCTGAGGACGTTATCTCTTCAGAGGAAAGAGGCAAGCGTATGAGTTTCTTCCAACGGGTCGGCAACGCTATGGCCCGGTTCATGTACGGCCGCAACGGCGGAGATCGGCTGGGTCTGGCCACTATCTGGACGGCCATTGTCATCGACGTGGTGTGTCTGTTCATCAAGGGACAGCAGGTGCTGTATCTGATCCTGTCCACCCTATCTACGGCCATGGTGCTGTGGGCGCTGTGGCGGATGTTCTCCCGGAATCTGGCCAAGCGCCGGGCGGAGAATGCGTGGTTCATGAGCAAGGTGTGCTGGCCGGTGAAGAATGCTTTCGGCCTGACCCGGACCCGGATGCGGGACCGGGAGCATAAGTACATTGCCTGCCCCAAGTGCCGGACAGTGTGCCGGGTTCCCCGTGGCAAGGGGCGGATCGTCATTACCTGCCCCAAGTGCCGGGAGGAGATCCATACCAAGAGCTGAATAGAAGCTGCTGCAAGGCCCGTTTCCCGTGAGGGAAACGGGCCTTTTGACGTGTTGGGGGGGCGTTCTGCCTTTGGCGGGTGGCGTTCTTCTTTTGTGTCTCCGACGGGTGCCTTTCTTTCAATAGCGAAAGAAAGGCACGAAAGAACGCCACTTGAAACCTAAGGTTTCAAGACTTCCTCTTTTGGTGTACAAGAGTTTCATCCTAAAACTTGCCGAAGCAGGGAATTGACGTATTTCTACTATCGCTGCCGCTGCATTGAAAAGTTGAGGGAGTCTGCTGTTCTACCGTGGAATCCGCTCTCGGCGGTAGACCCACACGCCTCTTCGCCAGAGCGGGAGCGGCAGCGGGTCTGTTGCTAAGTCGATTCCCTTTACGGCTGATAACAAACGAGGCTCTTGCGTGTAAAGGAAGTCCAGAAACCATTGGTTTCTGGCGGCTCTTTTGCCCACTTTTCCGGCTACTGGGAAAAGTGGGCTGTCGGAGGCACCTCAAATCTCGGGTAGGTGGGTTCGTCGAACAGCAGACCGCTCCATGGCCAAGGAGCGGACGATGGCGATGCGCTGCCAAGAGGGTATTCATCGGCCTTATGACCTGCCGGCTGCCTCCTGCGGCGTTTTCTTTTTCAGGGCCACCGGGGCCATGGTGATGTTTTGCAGCACGGTCTTATGGGGAAAGAGATTGAAGTGCTGGAACACCATACCCATTTTCTGACGGTGAAGGTCGATGTTCACGGATTTGTCCGCTAGATCCGCACCGTCGAAGTAGATGGCGCCGGAGGTAGGCTGCTCCAGCAGGTTCAGGGAACGCAGGAGGGTAGATTTGCCGGAGCCGGAGGGGCCGATGATGGCCACCACCTCGCCCCGGTGGACCTCCAGATCACAGTGATCCAGAGCCACCACGCCGCGGCGGAACTCCTTGGTCAGCTGCTGCACGGAAATGAGCGCATTATTGCTTGTCGCCACGGCGCATCCTCCTTTCGATGGCCTCGATGCCCTTGGAGGCCGGATAGTTGATACAGAAATATACCAGCGCCGCCAGCGTGTAGGGGGCCAGCGAGATGCCGGTGGAGCCGGCGATGGTCTTGGCGGCGAACATCATCTCCGCCATGCCCAGCACAGAGCAGATGGAAGACTCCTTCACCATGGTGACCATCTCGTTGGCCAGCGCAGGCAGGACATTCTTCACCGCCTGCGGCAGCACCACCAGACGCATACTCTGCCATTGGGAGAGGCCCAGAGAACGGGCGGCCTCCGCCTGTCCCTTATCCACGGCCAGAATACCGGCACGGAAAATTTCCGCCACATAGGCAGAACTATTCAGGGCCAGCGCCACCACGCCGGGGATGAAGCGGCTGATATCCACGAAGCCGAAGAGGGTCAGCCGGGGCAGGGAGATGGCGTAGAACAGGCCGTAGTAGATGATGGACAGCTGCACCAGCATGGGGGTGGAGCGGAACACGGCGATGTAGGCCCCGGAGAGCCAGCGCACCGGTTTTTTCCGGCTCAGGCGCATAAGGGCCAGCCCCAATGCCGGGAGAATGGCCAGCAGCACGGACACCACGGCCAGCAACAGGGTATATTCGATGCCACGGACGAAAGCGGTGCCGTATTTGGGCAGGAAGGAAAAGTTGAAGAAATCGGTAGGGTTCATGTCGGTGAACAGGTCGCTCCACCACATGGGCGTCATCTCCTTTCAGATGGAAGAATACCCGGCGCTGCGCCCAGTGTGGGGCACTGGGCGCAGCGGGGCGGATGCAGTTTCGGATCAGTTGGGGTCCACGGCCTTGCTGGCCAGCTCGTTGGCGGCATCGATGAAGCTCTGAAGCTTGTTCTC
>VOFI01001315.1_pt1 | contig 20000 bp, 13 predicted proteins | sample 5384131 | NCBI WGS metagenome assembly VOFI01 (sample SAMN12384728, study PRJNA508395) | human gut metagenome | isolation source: healthy gut H | host: Homo sapiens
GAACCGTGTCCGCAAGGACAAAGAAAAAAAAGAAGAAAAATAAATATTTAACAACGGAGAGTTTGATCCTGGCTCAGGATGAACGCAGCGACAGGCTTAACACATGCAAGTCGAGGGGCGCGAGGGGTTAGCAATAACTCTGTCGGCGACCGGCGCACGGTGAGTAACGCGTATGCAACCTACCCACATCAGGGGAATAACCAGGAGAAATCCTGACTAATACCGCATACATCGGTTTTGCATGGTTGATTGAGGAAAGATTTATCGGATGTAGATGGGCATGCGTGGCATTAGGAAGTTGGCGGGGGTAACGGCCCCAATCCGACGATGCCTGAGGGGTTCTGAGAGGAAGGTCCCCCACAACGGAAGTCTGAACCAGCCAAGTCGCGTGAAGGAAGACGGCCCTACGGGTTGTAAACTTCTTTAGTGCGGGGAACAAAGGAGGGGACGCGTCCCCTTATGAGTGTACCGCAAGAATAAGCATCGGCTAACTCCGTGCCATACGGAGGATGCGAGCGTTATCCGGATTTATTGGGTTTAAAGGGTGCGCAGGCGGACAGTCAAGTCAGGGTGGTGTAAAAATCGCGGGCTCAACCCCGCCTCAGCCGTTGAAAAACCGGGATTATCAGCGTGGGTCGGGTATGCGGAATGCGTTGTGTAGCGGTGAAATGCATAGATATGACGCAGAACTCCAATTGCGAAGGCAGCATACCGGGCGCCTACGGACGCGGAGTCACGAAAAGCGTGGGTATCCGAACAGATTAGATACCCTGGTAGTCCACGCAGTAAACGATGAATACTTGCTATTCGGCGGGAATGACCGCTGGGTGGCGTAGCGAAAGCGTTAAGTATTCCACCTGGGGAGTACGCCGGCAACGGTGAAACTCAAAGGAATTGACGTGCCCGCACAGCGGGAGGAACATGTGGTTTAATTCGATGATACGCGAGAACCTTACCCGGGCTCAAACGCCGTTTGAATGACAGTAGAGACATTGTCAGTCCTTCGGGACAGGCATGAGGTCTTTGATGGTTGTCGTCAGCTCGTGCCGTGAGGTGTCGGCTTAAGCGCCATAACGAGCGCAACCCCACGTTCAGTTGCCATCAGGTGATGCCGGGCACTTTGGACGGACTGCCGGCGCAAGCCGTGAGGAAGGCGGGGATGACGTCAAATCAGCACGGCCCTTACGTCCGGGGCTACACACGTGTTACAATGGCGTGGAACAGAGGGCGGCTGCCGGGCGACCGGTGGCGAAACCGTAAAACACGTCTCAGTTCGGATTGGAGTCTGCAACCCGACTCCATGAAGCTGGATTCGCTAGTAATCGCGCATCAGCCATGGCGCGGTGAATACGTTCCCGGGCCTTGTACACACCGCCCGTCAAGCCATGGGAGCCGGGAGTGCCTGAAGGACGTAACCGCGAGGAGCGTCCAAGGGTAACACTGGTGACTGGGGCTAAGTCGTAACAAGGTAGCCGTACCGGAAGGTGCGGCTGGAACACCTCCTTTCTGGAGCGGACGCGGGCCTGGTCATACGCAGGGGAGACTTACCCTGTTTGTCTTGAGTCAAGTCGCAACATCATACGGTCTCTCCACGACCGGAGAGAGTCCTATAGCTCAGTTGGTTAGAGCGCTACACTGATAATGTAGAGGTCGGCAGTTCAAATCTGCCTGGGACTACACGAGTACATTGACATACTGGAAGCAAGTAAAGAAAAATTAGAGCGCGAGCAAAAAAAAGATAAAAAAAAGCAAAAAAGAGCACACGGCGGATGCCTTGGCTCTCGGAGGCGAAGAAGGACGTGATAAGCTGCGAAAAGCTGCGGCATGAGTGGCACATGCACTGTGACCCGCAGATCTCCGAATAGGGCAACCCAGACGGCTTCGAGCCGTCTACACGCACAAGCGTGGGCGAACGCGGTGAACTGAAACATCTAAGTAACCGCAGGAAGAGAAAATAAATAATGATACCGCAAGTAGTGGCGAGCGAACGCGGCATAGCCCAAACCGCTGCTGTGGCAACGCAGGAGCGGGGTTATAGGACTGCCAATAACGGTTAATATGCTGGTAGCCGAATGAACTGGAAAGTTCAGTCGTAGAAGGTGACAACCCTGTAGGCGAAACTGGCATATGAATCAAGGCGGCACCTGAGTAACCCGGAACACGAGAAATTCGGGCGAATTCTCGGGGACCACCCCGAAAGGCTAAATACTACCGAGAGACCGATAGTGGACCAGTACCGTGAGGGAAAGGTGAAAAGAACCTCGAACAGAGGAGTGCAATAGAACCTGAAACCGTGTGCTTACAAGCGGTCGGAGCTCTTTAAGGAGTGACGGCGTGCCTTTGCATAATGAACCTACGAGTCACCGTCGATGGCAAGATTAAGCGTTTCAGGCGCGAAGTCGAAGCGAAAGCGAGTCCGAAGAGGGCGTTTAGTCATCGGGGGGTGGACGCGAAACCAAAGTGATCTACCCTTGGGCAGGTTGAAGGACAGGTAAAACTGTCTGGAGGACCGAACCGGTAAACGTTGAAAAGTTTTCGGATGACTCGCGGGTAGGGGTGAAAGGCCAATCACACTGGGAAATAGCTCGTACTCCCCCGAAATGTATTTAGGTGCGGCGTCGTGATTTGAGTCCGGCGGAGGTAGAGCGACTGATAGGATGCGAGGGCTTCACCGCCTATCAAGTCCTGACAAACTCCGAATGCCGCCGGATATGCACGGCAGTAAGGGCGCGGGTGCTAAGGTCCGCGTCCGAGAGAGGAACAACTCAGACCATCGGCTAAGGTCCCGAAATCCGGGCTAAGTTGAAGACAATAACGAGGTGGTTCCGCAGAGACAGCTAGGATGTTGGCTTGGAAGCAGCCATTCATTTAAAGAGTGCGTAACAGCTCACTAGTCGAGCGGGACTGCGTGGATAATAATCGGGCATAAGTCCGGTACCGAAGCTGTGGGACTTGTCTAAGAGGCAAGTCGGTAGGGGAGCATTCCCACGTCGTCGAATGCGTGCCGTGAGACACGCTGGAGATTTGGGAAAAGCAAATGTAGGTATAAGTAACGATAAAGGGGGCGAGAAACCCCCTCGCCGAAAGACCAAGGGTTCCTGATCAACGCTAATCGGATCAGGGTCAGTCGGGACCTAACGGGTAGCCGCGAGGCGGACCGGATGGCAGAAACGGTAAACATTCCGTTACTGGGCGTATGAGTGAAGGGGACGGAGAAGTGACACGGCCGCGGGCTGACGGAATAGCCCGTTAAAGGGTGTAGGTAAATCGGCTGTAGTAAAGTACGCAACTGATGCCGAACCTGACAGTACACAGAGCCTTCGGGCAAAGTGATAGAGTCGGTAAAACCGGCTCCCAAGGAAAACCGCTAAACATATTGTACGTCCACCCGTACCAAAACCGACACAGGTGGTCGGGTAGAACATACTAAGGCGCTCGAGAGATTCACCGCTAAGGAACTAGGCAAATTGACTCCGTAACTTCGGGAAAAGGGGTCCCGCAAAGGCAATGTGGGCGCAGAGAATCGGTCCAGGCAACTGTTTAACAAAAACACAGGGCTGTGCAAAATTTAAAGATGAAGTATACAGCCTGACACCTGCCCGGTGCCGGAAGGTTAAGAGGAGATGTCATCGCAAGAGAAGCATTGAATGAAGCCCCGGTAAACGGCGGCCGTAACTATAACGGTCCTAAGGTAGCGAAATTCCTTGTCGGGTAAGTTCCGACCTGCACGAATGGTGTAATGATCTGGACACTGTCTCAGCGGTGAGCTCGGTGAAATTGTAGTATCGGTGAAGATGCCGATTACGCAACGGGACGAAAAGACCCCGTGAACCTTTACTGCGGCTTTTAGCATTGGGACCGGGCCTCAGATGTGTAGGATAGTCCGGAGGCGTAGAAGCAGGCACGCCGGTGTTTGTGGAGCCGATGTTGAAATACGGGCCTTCTGATGTCTGGTCTCTAACTCGCAGAAGCGAGGACACTGCTTGGTGGGTAGTTTGACTGGGGTGGTCGCCTCCAAAAGCGTAACGGAGGCTTCTAAAGGTACCCTCAGACCGATTGGTAACCGGTCGCAGAGTGTAATGGCATAAGGGTGCTTGACTGCGAGGGCGACAACCCGAACAGGTAAGAAATTAGAGCATAGTGATCCGGTGGTTCCGCGTGGAAGGGCCATCGCTCAAAGGATAAAAGGTACTCCGGGGATAACAGGCTGATCCCTCCCAAGAGCTCATATCGACGGAGTGGTTTGGCACCTCGATGTCGGCTCGTCACATCCCGGGGCTGGAGAAGGTCCCAAGGGTTAGGCTGTTCGCCTATTAAAGTGGCACGCGAGCTGGGTTCAGAACGTCGTGAGACAGTTCGGTCTCTATCTGTTGTGGGCGCAGGAGATTTGTGGGGATCCGACACTAGTACGAGAGGACCGTGTTGGACCGACCTCCGGTGAACCGGTTGTACCGCCAGGTGCACGGCCGGGTATCCGCGTCGGGGACGGATAAGTGCTGAAAGCATCTAAGCACGAAGCCAACCTCAAGATAAGATCTCCAAATAGGGACGTCGGAGACTACGACGTAGATAGGTGCAGGTGTAAAGTCAGCGATGGCAAAGCCGAGCAGTACTAATTTCCCGAAAGCTTTTTCGAAGCAAAGCATCAGTAGATTTTTAGTGTGGATAACCATATAATTTAGCAATGCGAAAAAGGAAGAACTTCTTGTCTGCAACACCTCTTAAATTAGCTCTGAACAGTTTGATTTTAGCATTGAAAGATTCTGCCATCGCATTCGTTGAACGGTTGTTGTAGAAGTTAAGAATCTCGTCGTAGTGCTCATAGAATGTAGTGGCTATGACGTTGAATGAACGAAATCCAGCTTCTTCGACTTTGTTATACCATCGAGCCAAGGACAAACGGGCTGCATCCTTTATAGTGTTCTTTGAGAATATCATCCGCAGAGAATGGCAAAGGCAATATGCTTTCTTTATGTCAGGATATTCATTGAATAGTATTTCCACCCTTTGTTTCTGCTTCTCAGTCCACTTGTCGGCAGACTTGAACAGCAGATAGCGTGAGCGTTTAAGCAATTCCCTGCGGGTGTCGCCGTTGGGGTATCGGTATGGAACATACTCCTCGTTGTTCAGCTTGGCTTCTTCCATCTCGTTGTTGGCCTGCTGGATGGCATTCCAGCGGTGCTTTATGCGAAGCTCCTGCACTGCATCACAGGCCAATTTCTGAATGTGGAAACGGTCGATGACGCGACTGGCTTTGGGAAATACAGTCCTTACAATCTTGCGCATGGAATCGGACAAATCAAGGGTAACTTCTTCGACTGCAAAACGTTTTTCCTCGTCAATCCGTTGCAGTACAGCTATTACGTCCTCAGATTTAGTCCCTGCAACGACGGCAACAAGGGATCTTTCTCTGGTACATGAGTCCCTATTGGTCACAAACGTATACAGTTCTCCATTGGAGAGCGATGATTCGTCAATGGCAATCCGAGGACCAATGTTGTCAGGGAATAGCAGCCACTCGTCTGCGTGTTCCAGTTGGTCCCAGTTGCGGAAACCGCTCAGCACCTCCTTATACTGCTTTTCAAACGTATGTCCGTCTATGTGGTAGAATCCCTCAAGCGTACGGCAGGTCACTGGGTAGCACCATACGAACAAACTGTTCTAATATTTTGGATTCCATAGTGCGAAGTTAATCATTTTATCCTATTCCCCACACCTTTTTGCTACTGAGCCAAAACCTATCGTAATAACATATCATTTATAATATTGCATGACAATCTAAATGGAGTGCCAAACGATAATTGCATTGGGGAAGATTGGTATCAGCGATAGCGTCGCTAATAATATCAGTTTTGGTTTATTGGATTAAATATCGTTCATGTAGAGAGTGCTGAGTGCGGTTACAAATGAAAATTCCGTTTTCAAGTTGGCAATGCCGAACCGCATCCTTTATTACGAAAATATATAGAGAGGCGGGAGCAGAAGCGAGAGATATTGTGGAATTTAATTTTCAGTTGAGTAGATTGTCATGGGTTACAATTGAAAAGTTGAAATGAATACCATTAGTTATACACTTTGTAAGTCTATGATCTTTATATAAATAGTGAGCATATCAATTGGTTAAGATATGCTCACTATCGGGTTGTTGGAATTTCTATTACTGAGTTACAAGTCTTTAATTCAATATATTCTTTATTGTTGGAAAGTTACTTTCTCAACAATCAGTTTCTGCTTTCCAAATGTATAGAACCCAAAACCAGAGTATTGCAGAGGCATATATCTAACGCGTAGGATTTCCATTCCATCAACACTGAATGCCAATTCATCGCCTTGCTTTGTAAGTACCCATTGTTGTTGTGTCTTTTTCTTTTTGTCCCAAATAACGCCTTGAGTTAGTCCGCCAACAATGCCGTTGTCAACGTATCGCACGAATCTTACCATTTCGTCATTAAACTGGAAGCAGTAGAAATTTCCGTCGTCCTTATAATTAAAAACCATGCCTACGGTTTTGTCACTTGCGAGTTTGTCGATGGTTACATCGGCGGTGATTGTAAAGTCCTGAGTCATATCAAGAGGTGCGTAGCAGTGAGTTTCGAAGAATGTGTTTTTTCCAACCTGAGTTTTTACGCCTGTCATTGCTGTCATAAAAGCGCCTGCTGCTTTGTTTTCACCTTTTGATGTTATTGTAAGTACACCTTTGTCAATAACGGCTGTACCGTTATTGCTTTCAAAAGCACATTCATTCCAGCCGAATGAGTTTGCCTCAAAGTCGTCAATAATAACTTCTGCACTTGCTGTGATTGTTGCACTTACGAGAAGTGCTGCTAAAAATAATTTTTTCATTTGTTTATAAGTTATATAGTTTACCAATTCTTGTTTGCAGTTCTTGAATTAGTGGTTCAAGATCTTTTGGAATCCTGTCGATTTCAACAAATTCACCGTGTCTGCCTCCTGCTGAGCCGGCAACTTCGCTGGTTACCTTTATTTGGAAGGCTGTTATGGAAGGGTTTGATATATCTCTTGCAGTGACGCGTGTTCTAATTTGCTTGTCACTCATCGAGAATTTGGTGTATTGGAATGGCGTTTGCATAAATCCGCCGTGGAAGTCAGTCGTTTCTATTTCGTCGAAATAATTCAGCAGTATCTGGTGTAGCATTTTCCATGCCGCTGTCAGGTCGTATGTTCCGTCTTCTTTTTTCTGTTTGTACTGGTCGCTGATTTCTATTGTGAAAAATTTGTTGACAGAACCAGAAGCAACGGAGCCTTTCATAAAGCCGTCGGCAAGCATGTTGAACGCAATGCTTTCTCGTTTGTCACCACCGTAGAAGCGTGTGTTGATTGTTTTGTAACCTTCACATTCTATGCGGATAACGGCAACCTGGTTCTTCTTTTTCGGACAGGTAAATTCTCCGTAGCCATTCCCGGCAAACACATTGTCAACGTATATTGCCGCTTCTGCTGGTTCGGCTGATATTTTAATGATTCTCTCTTTCTTTGCGTCAACATTTTGAGTGGATATAGTCGCAAAAGCGACAAGTAGCAGTAATCTGAAAATTTGTTTCATTTTTTGTTTCAATAAGTTATTTATAATTCTTTGTTGAATATTGCATATCGTTTAGAATAGGAATGTCAACGACATTGGTGCCGGTCCATGCGTCTTTGTAGTATGTCCTGCTGTAAATTTCATTTCCGTCAAGAACGCCTTTTACCTTCACTGATTTGATTCCTTTGGGGAATGTGTAGTTTACTAGTGAATTTCCAGCATATTCCTCGTCAATGTATATGTTGACGGATGGGTCATTGCATGTGAATGTCAACTGGGTAGGAGTTGAACATGACAGAATTGATAGTCCTATTAATGCAGTTGCGAAAAATTTTTTCATTTTATTTATTATTTAGGTTTAGAATTAGAATTCAATGCCAATTCGGAAGTCTATGCCACCTGCATTAAAACTATCATAAATTGAGCCGTGGTAACCTCCGGAACTCCATGATATACTGTAATCTGTTTTCTGCATTGTGTAGCCAACGCTTACATTCATAGCGATATTATCTGAGAGTGAAAAGCGGCATCCTATAGTAGGGTTAAGGTAGAAGCCTTCGATGTTGAACAAAGAATAACCCACTCTTACTTCTGCAAATGGAGTAATGTCGTTATTCAAAAAATCGCTTCGCAAGTGGAGAAAGATAGGCATATTTGCATACTCTAGGTCATAAAAATAATTTACTCCAAATCCTGCACCGGCATAAAACTGAGGTGCTATCTGGTAGCCGTGAGAAGTTAGAACGCTTACTCTGTCGATGTCTTGTCCGTCGCCAACTCCTAATGTATAGGAGAAGTCGGCAAATCCTCTGTAGCCTTCTTCGATAGCATCATCGTCGAAATAAATTGCTTTTGCTTGTGTGGATAAAAGTGCGACACACAAAAGAATGATAAGTTTTTTCATAAAAATTATTATTTTAAAATATAAGATTAATTATATCACTGTTTTTTGCAAATTTATATATAACTTTACAATTCCCCCCCCCAGTTAGTTAAAAGATGTTAAGTGGTGAAATATTGCTTATATTGTGTTGTTTTTGTTGCGTATTTGGTTGATTAGATTGGCTAAAAGAAACCGCCTGATGGGTTTTATCCACCAGGCGGTTATAGTGATTGTATTTGGTTATCTTACTTTGTCAATGGTGAGTAGTCTTTTGACAATCTCAACATTTGGTCAACGTAACCTTCTGTGTAGTCAATTTTGACGTCTGTTACCTTTCCTGATTCATCAGTTACCAATGAGTAAACTGGGTTAACGAATCCTTTGTATGGAGCGATGTCAAGAGTTGCATATCTGTCAAGTACTTCTTTATGCAAAGCAGGGTCAACTTTTACAGCATATTCCTCAACGAGTTTCTTACCTGCAGCATAGTCGCCTTCAGATTTGATTCTTTGAATTTCGCAAAGAAGTTCGCCAAATAGGTTTCTCAACTTAGCGTAGTCGTTAATTTTGATGAAAGTCTTACCGTCTTTCTTAACCATTTCTATAACGTTGTCAGCCTTTCCGTGCTCGAAAGCCCAAGCAGCGATAAGTTGGCGGTTACGCATGTGCGCTTCTTCTATGTTTTTGCCGTATTCAATACGCATCAACTGAGTCATCAAGCCGTTAAGGATATACTTGTAGTATTCAGCCTTGTAAGCGTCGGCATTGTCAAGAAGACCAAGTTCGAGCAATTTAGGGTCAGCAAGGTAGTAAAGAGCGAAGAGGTCAGCACGTGTTTCCTCGAGAGTTGAGCCGTGCTCTTTCAAAGCATCGTCGTGAACGCCAGGAAGAAGTTTACCAGAGCCATGACCAAGACATTCGTGAAGGTCAGTGTGCGTATTGTCAACAACGAAGAGATATTTGTCCATAAGGTCGCTTGTTTCCTTATCGATAACGAATTCTTCGTTGAAACCGTTGCCGTGAGCGGCTTGGTCGTATGCTTCAGTGATGTTTTCGATAGTTACTGACTTAGAACCGTGTGCAGCTCTAATCCAGTTAGCGTTAGGCAAGTTGATACCGATAGGAGTTGCAGGATAAGCGTCACCAGCGAGGATTGCAGCAGTGATAACTTTTGCAGTAACACCCTTAACGTTTTCTTTTTTGAAGCGGTCTTCAACAGGAGAGTTCTGCTCAAACCATTGAGCGTTGCTACTGATAACTTCTGTTCTGTGAGATGCTTCTTCGTTTTTGAAGTTTACAATAGATTCCCAAGCACCTTTGTAGCCAAGAGGGTCACCATAACTTTCAATGAAACCGTTGATGAAGTCAACAGTGCTAACAACGTCTTCTACCCATTGGATAGAGTATTCGTCGAAAGTCTTCAAATCGCCAGTCTTGTAGTATTCGATAAGTTTCGCAATATGGCCCTTTTGTTGGTCATTTTCAGCAAATTCAAGAGCCTTAGTAAGGTTCTCAACGATCTTTTCGATAGCCTTTGTATATTTGCCGTCAACTTTGTAAACTTCTTCCACAAGTTTGCCGTCTTTCTTAACGAGTCGAGAGTTCAAACCGTAAGAGATAGGAGTTGAGTCGCCAGGTTTCTTCATAGCGTTGTAGAAAGCCTCTGCTTCAGCCTGAGTAACACCATCATAGTAGTTGCAAGCAGAAGTTAGGAGAAGGTCCTTACCGTCTTCCTGATTAACGCGTTTCGGCAATACAGTTGCATCGAAGATAACAGGAGAGATTTCAGCAGTGAATTGCTCTACAGTTTGACCCTCAGCCAATGGAAGAGATTCAGCCGGCAATTTAGCCAATTCAGCCTTGAAAAATTCTTGGGAGAATTTCGGAGTAAATTTGTCAGTAGAATAGTGGTGGTGGATGCCGTTAGCAAACCATACCTGCTTCAAGTAAATTTCAAAATTCTTGAAGTCTTCGCTGTTTTTGTCACCGTTGAAATTCTTGTAGATTTCTTCGAGAGTAGTACGGATAGCGAGGTTATACTTGCCATTTTGGTCAGTAAGGATGTCGCGACCATAAAGAGCAGCCTCAGTGAGGTGATAGATAAGTTCCTTTTGTTTTAGTGATAGATTTTCGAATCCCGGTACCTTGTATCGGAGAACTTCAATGTCAGCAAATCTGTCCACAGTGTAGTCAAATTGATTGTTTTCAACGTTCTTGTCAGTCTTGCAAGAAAAAGCAGCCAAAGCGAGAGCCGTCGTTGATGCGATAATAAATTTATTCATAATTTTAAAAATTGTTATTCAACGTAAAGAACCAATCCTTTCAGATATTCACCTTCTGGGTGGTATATGTTGATAGGGTGGTCAGCTGGTTGTGTTAGTTGGTGCAATATTCTCACCTTTCTGCCTGATTGAGCCGCTGCACTGAAAACAGCAAGGCGGAATTGCTCTTTTGATACAGCCTGTGAGCAAGAGAAGGTAAACAAAATACCTCCAGGTTTAATCTTTTCAAATGCCTTAGCATTTAGTTTGCGGTAGCCGATAAGTGCGTTTTTTAATGCACTTTTATGCTTTGCAAAAGCCGGTGGGTCTAATATGATAAGGTCATATTTTCCGTCAATTTCACCGAGGAATTTGAAAGCGTCTTCTTCAAAAGCCTGGTGTCGTGGGTCGCCAGGGAAGTTGAGTTCAACATTGTCCTTAGTAAGTTGGATTGCCTTTGCAGAGCTGTCAACAGAGTGAACAACCTTTGCACCGCCACGCATTGCGTAGAATGAAAAACCGCCAGTGTAGCAGAACATATTCAAAACAGAGCGGTCCTTAGCATAATGCTCAAGTAAAGAGCGGTTTTCGCGTTGGTCAACGAAGAAACCAGTCTTTTGACCGCGTAGCCAGTCAACGTGGAATTTCAATCCGTTTTCAACGGCGATATTTGAATCGAAATCCCCCTTGATATAACCGTCCTGGCTGTTTAGTTGCGCCTTGTAAGGTAATGTGGTTTCCGATTTATAGAATACGTTTGTTACAATTCCATCAGCAATTTTCACCAAAGCCTCTGCAATGATGTTTCGTGCATAGTGCATGCCTGGCGAGTGTGCCTGAATAACGGCAGTCTTGTCATAAATATCGACTACCAGACCAGGCAGAAAATCACCTTCACCGTGAACGAGGCGAAAGGCATTGTTGTCCGGACGAATAAGTCCTATAGAAAGGCGAAGTTGATATGCTTGCTCAAGTCTTTCAATAAAGAAAGTTTCATCTATTCTTCTTTCGTTAAAGTCAAGGATGCGAACAGCGATACTTCCTATTTGGTAATGTCCAACGGCAATGAATTTATTGTCGGAGGTATATACAGAAACTATGTCACCTTCCTCAATTTCCTGGTCCATTTTAGCGATTGCACCGGAAAAAATCCAAGGGTGGAAGCGTTTGAGGGATTCCTCTTTTCCTCTACGTAAAAATATTTTTCTGTAGTTCATCTATCGTTATTATTTTATAAAGAATCTGTAAATGTCGTTACCGTTAGCATAAATTAGAAGGACAAACAATAGTCCAAGTCCCACCATTTGTGCATATTCTAAAACTTTTTGGCTTGGTTGCTTTTTAGTAATCATTTCGTATATTAGGAAAACAACATGACCGCCGTCAAGAGCCGGAATAGGGAGAATATTCATAAAAGCAAGAGCTACAGAAATAAATGCAGTAATTATCCAGAATTGATACCAGCTCCATTCTTCAGGGAACATATCACCTATTGCTCCAATACCTCCAAGGTTTTGTGCTCCTTCCTTAGTGAAAACATATTTCATTTGACCGACGTAAGTCGCCAATTTGTCAACTCCTATTTCAATTCCTCTTGGAATAGATTGGAAGATATTGTATTCAATGGTGTTAGTCTTGAATATTTCGTCAATAGGTGTGAGCATAATTCCTATCTTGCCAGTTTCTGAAACGGCAATATTTGTAGTTAAGGTGTCACCTTTTGCACTAATAGCCGTAAGAGGAACTGTCTTTCCTGCATTTTTTGCGAGTTGTGCAGTTGCAAGATCCCAGGTGCTTGCATTTTTACCATTTATAGAAACAATGCGGTCTCCATTTTTAATACCTGCCTTTTCTGCCGCTTCTCCGTTGACAGTTTCCTTAACAATCATAGGAAAACGGTAAGTCATAAAACCAAACCCGTTTTTCTCGTCTTTCATCTGCTCATTAACGGAGAGAACGCTGTTTTCAGGAATATTGATATCAACTTTTTTCCCTTCGCGAAGAACTGTTACGGTTTTGGCCTCAAGCAAGTCGAGAATATTAAAATTGGCGGCTGAAATTTTTTCACCATCAGCAGTCAAAGGAATATCGCCATCAACAAAACCAAGGTTATGTGCTGCTTTGCAGTACATCATACCGTATTCGGCATTTTCATATTCTATATATTTGTCACCCCAAGTGAAAGCGATACCCGCATAAATAATAATAGCGAGTATGAAGTTGAAAAGAACGCCACCAATCATAACAAGCAGACGCTGCCAAGCCGGTTTGGATCTGAATTCCCAAGGTTTTGCCGGTTGGCTCATTTGTTCTGTATCCATTGATTCGTCAATCATGCCGGCGATCTTGCAGTAGCCACCAAGAGGTAGCCATCCAACGCCGTATTCGGTATTTTTCCAAGTTAGTTTCTTACCTTCTTGAGGAGTTTCTGCTTTGTTGAAACTGCATATTTTAAACCAAGGGTCAAAAAACAGGTAAAATTTCTCAACACAAATGCCAAACATCTTGGCAAATATGTAGTGTCCGAATTCGTGTACGAGTACTAAAATTGCAAATGCCGCAATTAGTTGCGCGGCTTTAATAAAAAATGCTTCCATTAAAGTCTTTTACTTATTTAATCATTGATAATGCTATATTTCTAATCTCTTTGTTTGTCTCAACGAGTACCTCATAACTTGGCGCTTCAACATAACTGCATTGCGCAATGGATTTTTCCACCAAGTCAGGCATGTCCATAAAACCTATTTTCTCATTAAGGAATGCTGCAACTGCAATTTCATTTGCAGCATTTAAGGCGCAAGGGATGTTACCTCCTCTGCCGATAGCGTCGAAAGCCATTGCCAGAAGCGGAAATTTTTCCTTATCTGCTTCTTCGAAAGTCAGATGTCTATATCTCGAAATACTCATTTTTTCGCATTTCGATTGTAGCCTTTCCGGGTAATTTAACGCATAACGGATTGGCAGTCGCATATCTGGCAATCCAAGTTGGGCCTTTATCGAGCCGTCAACAAATTCAACCATTGAGTGAACAATAGATTGAGGGTGAACGGCAATTTCAATATCTTTAGCGTCAATTCCAAAAAGCCATTTTGCTTCAATCATTTCAAAGCCCTTGTTCATCATTGAGGCAGAGTCGATGGTTACCTTGGCTCCCATATTCCAGTTTGGATGCTTGAGGGCATCGCTTTTGGTAACGGAGTATAGTTGCTCCTTTGTGAAAGTTCTGAAAGGTCCGCCAGAAGCGGTTAGAATTAATTTTGAAATTGATTCGTGAGTCTCGCCAACGAGGCATTGGAAAATTGCTGAGTGTTCAGAATCAACAGGAATTAGTTCTGATTTTGAGTACTTGATCATTCCTGTAATTAGTTCACCAGCAACAACAAGAGTTTCCTTGTTTGCCAGTGCAATTTTCTTTCCGGCACGTATTGCTGCCATTGTCGGCTCCAATCCGCTATATCCCACCATTGCCGTAACAACAGTGTCGATAGGCGCATCGGTACATGATTCGGAAATAGCCTTGCTTCCCGCTTTAACGTTGATGTTAAGGCCTTTGAGGGCTTCCTTTAGCGGAGTATAGAGGGTTTCATCTGCAATAACAACGGTGTTTGGAAGATATTGCTTTGCCTGTTTAATGAGTAATTCGATATTTTTGTTTGCGGTTAGCAGGTAAGGTCTCAGTCTATCGGAGTATTCTGAAATGACGTCCAAAGTTTGAGTCCCTATAGACCCTGTACTACCCAAAATTGCTATGTTCTTTACTTTTTCCACGACGGTTTTCGTTCGAATTTATTCTAATTTTGCAAATTTAATTCATTTATTCCTTTTATTAAAATTGAGTATGTCAAAAAAGTAAAAAATTAAAGGTGTAAAAGGGCAAACAGTTATAATGTTATAATTTTATCTGGATAGTATGTTGTTAAACATAAAATAACCCAAAAGATTATATTGTATTCAACTTTTTTATATACATTTGTGTTGAATTTTATAAGAAAATACGCACCTTTAGTTAAGGACGGACAAAAAGAAACATTCAAACTATGGCAGATAGCGTCAAATCGGATAGTGTTGTGATTATTCCGACATACAACGAAAAAGAAAATATCAAAAGTATTATTGAAGCGGTTTTTGCATTGCCTGAGCAATTCGATGTACTGATTATCGATGACAACTCACCAGACGGGACAGCGGCAATTGTTAAGAAAATGCAGTTAGACTATGGCGGCAGGTTGCATTTGCTTGAGCGTGGCGGAAAGTTGGGTCTTGGCACGGCTTACATTACTGGATTCAAGTGGAGTATAGAGGCTGGTTACGATTTTATCATAGAAATGGATGCCGATTTTTCTCATCCTCCTCGCAAATTGCTTGAATTGAGAAAGGCGTGTATTGATGGGGCAGATGTTGCTATCGGTTCTCGTTACATTTCAGGTGTAAATGTTGTTAACTGGCCTATGGGAAGGGTGCTTATGTCTTACTATGCTTCTGCTTATGTTAGATTTATTACAGGTTTGAAAATCAAGGATACAACTGCTGGCTTTGTTTGTTACAAACGTAAAGTGCTTGAGACCATTGAATTGGAAAAAATTAAGTTCAAAGGTTATGCTTTCCAAATTGAGATGAAGTTCACTGCTCATAAATGTGGATTCAATGTTGTTGAAGTCCCTATTGTTTTTGTCAACCGAGAGAAGGGAACGAGTAAGATGAATTCGAGCATTTTTGGGGAGGCCGTTTTTGGCGTTATCCAGTTGAAGGTGTCAAGTTGGTTTAGAAAATTCCCCAAAGCGTAAAGAATATGGGGAAGATTATTATACATAATGCGACAATTGTCAATGAGGGAACTCGTTGGAATGGATATGTTGTTATTAGTGATGAATTGATTGAGAAAGTAGGAGAAGGCAAGCCTTCGAGCGATTTGCTTTCAGAGTGTAACGATGTTGTAGATGCAGATGGTGCATTTCTATTTCCAGGTGTTATCGATGACCAAGTTCATTTTCGTGACCCAGGCTTGACGCATAAAGCGGATATAGAAACAGAGTCTGCGGCGGCTGTTGCAGGAGGAGTCACTTCATATATGGATATGCCTAATACCAAGCCGCCCACGGTTACAATTGAAGATTTGGAGGCAAAAAACAGGAGAGCGTCTGAGGTGTCGGTTGCTAATTATGGTTTCTTTATCGGTGCAACAAACAGTAATCTTGCAACGTTGCAGGCAATTGACTATCGCTATACTCCAGGTGTAAAGTTGTTCTTGGGAGCGTCAACAGGAAATATGCTTGTTGATAATCGTGAAGCATTGAAAAATATTTTTTCACAAGTTCCGGCATTAATTGCAATTCATTCAGAAGATGAGGCTATTATCCGGCGAAATAAGAATTTCTATCAAAAGAAATATGGAGAAGACTTGCCAGTTAGTTTTCATCCAATGATAAGGAGCAATGAGGCTTGCTACAAGTCAACAGCAAAGGCGGTTGAGATGGCCAATAAATTTGGAACTCGTCTGCATATATTACACTTGTCAACTGCTCGCGAGTTAGAGTTGCTGGAAAGTGGCACTCTTGAAGACAAGAAAATCACTTCAGAAGTTTGCGTCCATCATTTGTGGTTTACAGATGATGACTATGCGAAGTTTGGAAATATGATAAAATGGAATCCGGCAATAAAGACTTGGGATGACCGTCAGGCATTGAGGTCAGCGGTGCGTAGCGGATTGGTTGATATAGTAGCAACAGATCATGCCCCGCACTTGCTTGAGGAGAAGATGGGTAATTGCCTGACAGCCGCATCGGGAGGCCCGCTTGTTCAGCATTCGTTAATGGCTATGCTTGAATTGGCAGACCAAAGGGTCTTTACTGTAGAGCAGGTCGTTGATACAATGTGCCATAAACCAGCGAGACTTTATAAGATTATCAAGCGTGGATTTATTAGAGAAGGTTATTATGCAGATTTGGTTATTGTGGATTCTAAAATGCCGTTTACGGTAAGAACTGAGAATATATTAAGTAAATGTGGGTGGTCACCTTTTGAAGGGGTTACATTCCATAATTCTGTACGCCAGACATACGTTAATGGAAATTTGGTTTTTGACCAGGGTTCTGTTGTAAAGGGTAGTGTCGGCAAACGTTTGAAATTTGATAATTAATAAGATATGAAATATAATGGTCTGTCAAGTGTTGAGGTAGAGAAGAGTAGGTTGCAGAATGGACAAAATATTCTTACTCCGCCTCCAAGGGAATCTGCGTTCAAAAAATTTCTTGGTTGTTTCAATGATCCTTTGATTAAAATATTACTTCTTGCAATGGTAATGTCTGTTGGCATTGCTGTTTATGAAGCCTTATTTATGGGAGAGGGCATTCAGCCGTTTTTTGAGCCTTTGGGTATTTTTATTGCTATACTGCTTGCTACTCTTATTGGTTTTGTTTTGGAGCAAAATGCTAATAAGAAATTTGAGGTATTAAATCAGGTCAATGATGAGGATTTGGTGACAGTAGTTAGAGATGGTGATGTTACACAAGTTGCAAAAAAAGATATCGTTGTTGGTGATATTGTGCTTGTTAAGACTGGCGATGAAATCCCAGCCGACGGAAATTTGCTTGATTCAGTATCGTTAAGTGTAAATGAAAGTACATTGACGGGGGAGTTGATGTGCTCGAAATCGCATATTCCAGGTAGAATTACGAGGGAGTCAACTTATCCGTCTAATCGCTTATTTAGGGGAACAACAGTCCTTGAGGGCAACGGAACATTTTGTGTTGATGCAGTTGGTGATGCAACAGAGTTCGGTAAGGTTTATGTTGCTTCACAGATTGTTACCGGTGTTAAAACTCCTTTGACTTTGCAATTGGAAAAATTGGGAAAGGTAGTCTCATATATCAGTTATACAGTTGGTATATTGATTTTGATAGGAAGAATGTTTCTATATGACTATAATGCTCCGTTCAATGTATTGGATTTTGTAAATTATACATTGTCATCATTTATGTTGGCAATTACTCTTATTGTTGTTTCTGTCCCAGAAGGATTACCGATGAGTATCACCTTGAGTCTTGCATTGAGTATGAGGCGAATGCTGAAAACAAATAACCTTGTAAGAAAAATGCATGCGTGTGAAACGATGGGTGCAGTTACTGTTATATGTACAGACAAAACAGGAACATTGACACAGAATCAAATGAGTGTTTATGATTCATTGTTGGTTGCACCAAAAGGCTTTGAAGAAGATTATGATAAATTTGTATCAGAAGCCATTTCATTGAATACAACAGCATTTATTGACAGAAAGGGAGACAAAAGGGAAGTGCTTGGAAATCCTACAGAAGGTGCTTTGCTTTTGTGGCTTGATGATAGAAAGCAAGACTATGTTGCTATAAGAGAAAGTATAAAGGTAATAGAGCAATTACCATTCTCAACAATGAGAAAATATATGGCAACAGTTGTAAGTAGCCAGGTTCTTGGTAAAAAGGTACTTTTTGTAAAGGGAGCCCCAGAAATTGTTATGGGAAAATGTCAGCCAGAGACAATTGGAGAAAGCATTCGTCCGTCACTTGATGGTTACCAGAAAAAGGCAATGAGAACATTGGCTTTTGCTTTTAAGATCGTTGACGATAGAGATGTTGTCTTTACAGAAGATGTTGTTACCGATAACGATATGGTATTTATGGGCATCGTAGCCATTGCAGACCCTGTTCGTGCCGGCGTTAGCGAGTCTGTAGGACAGTGCCTTAATGCGGGTATCGAAGTGAAGATGGTAACAGGGGATACTGTTGGTACAGCAAAGGAGATTGGCAGACAAGTGGGTTTGTGGAACGATGATGTTGATAATGATTCAAATATTATTGTTGGAAGTGATTTTGCTGCATTGCCAGATGATGAAGCGGCAAAGGTCGCTCAAAGAATTAAGATAATGTCAAGGGCAAGGCCGACAGATAAGTCGCGACTTGTCGAACTTTTGCAGAAGAATAATCATGTAGTTGCTGTTACTGGAGATGGAACTAATGATGCTCCCGCTTTAAATGCTGCACATGTTGGATTGTCTATGGGTGATGGAACGTCTGTTGCCAAGGAGGCAAGTGATATAACTATATTGGATAATTCATTTGAAAGTATTTCAAAGGCAGTAATGTGGGGCAGGTCTCTTTACCGAAATATCCAAAGGTTTATATTGTTTCAGTTAACGGTTAACCTTGTTGCATGTATTGTGGTTCTCGTTGGAGCATTTACAGGACAGCAATCGCCATTGACTGTAACGCAAATGCTTTGGGTAAACCTTATTATGGATACTTTCGCAGCTCTGTCTTTGGCATCGTTGCCACCATCAAGTGATGTAATGAATAGCAAACCCAGAAAAATAAGTGATTTTATTATAACTAAATCAATGCGGGGCATAATATTTGCTGTCAGTGCTGCTTTCTTATTTGTACTTGTTGGATTTATGCAGTATATGAGGCACACAGATTTGCCGTTATCCGATTTCTCTATGGAATTGTTTTTTGCCAATTTCTTTGCGGCCGATACGCCAGAAACGGTGTTTACTCAATATGAGTTGACAATATTCTTCACTCTCTTTGTCTTCTTGCAGTTTTGGAATCTCTTTAATGCAAAGTCCTATAAAAGCAGATTTTCCGCATTTAGGCAAATGGGAGAGAGTAAGGTGTTCTTTATGACAGTCTTGGCGATTATTATAGGCCAGGTGGTCATTGTTACGTTTGGCGGTGAAATGTTTGGTGTTGTACCGTTAAAATTGGAAGATTGGCTGATACTATTCTTTGGATCTTCAGTTGTGATGATTTTAGGAGAAATAGGACATCTGTTTTATCGGAGAAGAGTCAGTTAATAGTAAATGAGAAACGTAGGTCGAAGTCTAACAATTCCCCTTTAAAAGGAATAAAATGGATTTTGACCTATTTTATTTCCTAAAGTGCAAACGATTAATAATTTAATTAGCATTTGGAAAAATAGATGTGCTAAAATGAGATTGTAAGGCAAAAATTTCGTACCTTTGCACCAAATTTTAAAAAACGTATCAAAAAGCGTCGAAGATGGACTGGTTAATTTCTTTATTTACTGACAATTCAACCATAGCCCATGATAAATTAGTGAATACTTTACTTGACCAATTTTCCGATTATTAATGAAATTGACATATGAAGGACAGTCAAAGGCGGCGATTTTGGCTGCAGTCCTGGCAAATAGGCCAGGTGGCTGCTTCGCATAGTTCCTGATCATCATGAACTGGTCGTTGAGCTGAGAGAAGATGGTTTCTATCCGTTTGCGAAATCTTTTGTAAGCCCATGTCGGTGGTTTCCAATTATTTTGATTC
>VOFI01001627.1_pt1 | contig 20000 bp, 28 predicted proteins | sample 5384131 | NCBI WGS metagenome assembly VOFI01 (sample SAMN12384728, study PRJNA508395) | human gut metagenome | isolation source: healthy gut H | host: Homo sapiens
GTTCTGAAAAGCTCTTTTTAAGCTGTCGGCATAATCCAGTTCAGTGCCTTTCATCGGCAGTTTAATCAGCCTTATTCCTCGTTGCTCACACATATATGCTTTCATTATTTCTATATTCTCGTCAGCACTTCCTGACTCAATAGCCAACTTTTCTGAAGGTATGTATGTTTCAAGCGGAACTCCAAGCAATCGGTCAGAACCAAGTTCTGCTTTCAAGCCTTTCTTATTAGAATAATAGCTGACAGCCAAAGCAGGAAATAGAGATAAATATTCTTGCTCACAAATTCGGCAGCCTTTATTCAATATCGTCCTTTCATTTATCTTCATACTCCATGAATGACCGTGCCTGCATTTCCACCATGCTCTCTTTGCTGAAGTTCGTGATACTTCTGTCGGCTTCAGTTTATTCTGTTCATAATCCCATTCGCTAAGAAGCTGACTGTCCGTTGTCGCCAAATCATTATATCCGGCAAGGACTTCTCTCTCTGCACAAACGGGGCATACCGTACCTTTCACACGGGCATTGACAACGGATTTCCACTCATTACCGCATTTTCTGCACTTCCACCAGACGTTTTTCCTCGACTTTGCATTTACTTCATCAGGTTTCAAAGGCAAGTTCTTCTCCGACCACTCCGAAGCAATTTCAGGGTGTGTTGTCTGCAAATCGTTAAACCCTTTCGAGAATATGTACCCACTGCAATACGGGCATTTACTCCCACCGGAACGGGTAGAAATAAGGGTGTTCCACTCTCTGCCGCAATCCTTACACTTCCACCACGCCTTACGATTGGCAAAGACCGTAACCTGAGTTGGAAGTAACGGATAATTTCTGTCCGACCACTCGGCAGCTATATCCGGCAGAAGCGTTGCAAGGTCATTAAATCCTGCCAACACTTTATTATGAGAGCAATACGGGCAACCCGTTTTATTTATTGTCCTGCTCTTAACGGCTGCTTCCCACTCGTGACCTTTTCTTACATCTCCATATCACTTTCTTATGAGAACCAATAGAAACCTCTGTCGGTTTTATCTTATTCTTTTTTGACCACTGCTTTGCCAGTAACGGCTCTAATGTCGCCAAATCGTTAATACCTGCAATCACTCTCGCACCGGAACATATCGGGCATTTTTCTCCATTAGAACGAGCCTTAACGCTTGTTTGCCATTCGTGTCCGCAAGTACCTTTCCACCATACTTTTTTATTTGAACCAAAGGTAATATCATCAGGTGTAAGCGGTAAATTCTTCTCCGACCATTCCGTAATAAGCTCTGGGTGTACTTCTGCTAAACTGTTGTTCATAGCCAAACCTCAACCTCCTTGTGCTTAGAGTATATGAAGTTTTGGCTTTATCTTGTAGTTTGCGAATATCCGTATAAACTCAAAGGGCAAGTTGGCAAACTGGAAGTTATCTTCCTGCCAAGGATTTTCCAACAACATAAACACCAACCAGCATTTCTCCAATTGACAATCCCAATAGTAAGCCAGAAATAAAGTCCTTAAAATCCGAACCACCAATTGCATATGAAAGAGCCTGTACTGCAATACCCATTACAATAAGCATAATTCCATATAACATATTTTTTTGCTTTTCTAACTCCTGCGTTCTTCTTAGCAAATCTAAAATCTGCTCATCATCATAGGTACGAACACTATTTTCTTCGGATATTTCACCATCCATCAGTTCTGCCACTGTAACTTCAAGTTCTTCGCATAGGCTTTTTACAATGGAATGGTTCTGTCTGTGCCTGTTCCGTCATCTAAAGTAAACTGTAACAGTTTCTTTGACTTCGGAACTGCTACACACTCTTTAACCTTTACGGCACGGAAATCAGATTTGCTGAATGTATCGAAATCAACCTCTTCTTCAAATAAAGGCTCAACCTTTACCTTAGAAAAATCAATCTTTTCAGACTCAGTTTTTACATTTTTTCAGGTGCTTAGAAGCTGTATTATTTACATCATTTTTCTTATTTCCACCATCTAAGGACTTCATGGTCGGGAACAGTAATACATCTCTGATTGCCTTTCCTGTCAGCAGCATACACATTCTGTCGTCAACCATTGTAGGCGGATACCGCTCGAACGGTTTGAAGATCCATCTGTTGGTTGGCTTCATCATTCCTTTGTAAACGATCTGTGTTGTTCTGAATCAAGAACTTCCTGAGCAACAAAGCGGTACATATTCTCTGTCAGATCCATCATGCCGTGGTAATCTGTGTATGCCTGGTAAAAAGCTCCATCAGAGTGAACTCGACCTTCGTTACGGAATACACGTCCGATCTCGTATACTTTCTCAAGTCCACCAACAATCAGTCTCTTCAGGTACAGCTCAAGTGAAATACGAAGCTTCAGATCTTCGTTCAGGGCATTGAAATGTGTCTCGAACGGTCTTGCGGCTGCTCCACCTGCGTTCTGTACAAGCATTGGAGTCTCAACTTCCATGAATCCTTCTCCGCTTAAATACTTACGGACTGCTGCAAGGATCTTGGAACGTTTGATAAATGTATCTTTAGACTCTGCATTCATGATCAGGTCTACATATCTCTGACGATAACGTGTGTCTGTATCTGTCAGGCCGTGGAACTTCTCCGGAAGCATCTGTAAGCTCTTGGAGAGAAGTGTCATCTTCTCAGCATGGATAGAGATTTCTCCTGTTCTTGTTCTGAAAGCGAATCCTTCAAGTCCGAAGATATCACCGATATCAGATTTCTTTGAAATCAGCGTAAGCATCTGTTCCGATTGCATCTCTTGCTACGTATACCTGGATATTTCCCTGTAAATCCTGAATGTTACAGAAAGAAGCTTTTCCCATAACTCTCTTGAACATCATACGTCCTGCGATTGCTACGTGGATCGGGCTTGCATCCATGATGCTTCTTCTCTCTTCGTAATCATTCTTGAGAGCCTCTTTTGCCTGCTCTTCATCCATACCTTCTACGTTCGGCTGCTGGTGATCTTTTTAAAATCTCAGCCTCATGTGCCTCATAGAGATCTTTTTACTTCGAGTGAATGGTGTGTCTGGTTAAACTTTGTAATCTGGAAAGGGTCTCTTCCGTTCTGCTGCAGTTCTGCAAGTTTCTCACGGCGAACCTTTCTCAGCTGATTCATATCTGGTTCCTGTGTGTTCTTCTGATTCTGTCCCACTGTCTGTTCTCCTTCCGTTTCTATCTGCTTCCGCATCGATTTTTACATAAATCAACTTGGAAGCATTATTTTTTGTATATTGTCTTTTTCGAATTCAGACCTCTTAATAGTAAGAGGTCTGTCCTAAGCTGATTATGAACGTTTGATATCAAGTACTTTGTACTGGATAACTCCTGCCTGTGTCTCAACGTCAACGACATCATTGATTTTCTTTCCGATCAGTGCATGACCTACCGGAGACTCATTGGAGATCTTTCCTTCCAGACTGTTCGCCTCTGTAGAACCAACAATCTTGAACTCCATCTCTTCATCAAATGTGATGTCATAAACCTTTACTGCACATCCAACATTGATCTTATTAAGATCAACTTCATCCTCTACTACAACTTCTGCATTCTTCAGGATTGCCTCAAGCTCCTCGATACGGGCTTCGATATCTCTCTGCTCGTCTTTCGCTGCATCATACTCAGCGTTCTCGGAAAGGTCTCCCTGCTCTCTTGCCTCTTTGATCTTACCTGCAACTTCTTTTCTCTTTACTACTTTCAGATTCTCAAGTTCATCCTCAATTGCCTTTAATCCGGCATAAGTAAGTAATCTTTTTTTGCCTCTGCCATTGTTCCTGCTTCCTTTCTACTTCCTTACCGTCACTGCCTGTTGCAATAACGTTTCGTTTCCTACAACATTTACAGATTCTCTGCAAATCATTTTCTGTCTATACTTTTCATGCATTCAAAGTTTCTTCTCTATATTTTGTCTACAAATATTATAATGTGAGTTTTAAAATGCATGTCTGCTGTCTTTTTCTCTGAACGGCAATCGTTATATCAGCGTCCGTCCGCAATTTCAATATTATACTCAAACTCGCGCTTTCTGTCAAGCAATTTCACTCTCACAGGTCACTTCTGCGCAGTGTATGAAAAGCCTTTAAAACCGCCTTTTTCCGAACTTTTTCCATTCTGTTTTCCAACTGTTTTCCGAAGTCCCGGAGCTTCTTTTTCCTATAGTCTCTGAAAGAGCAGTTCTTCCAGTTCCTGATAGGACTCTACGCGGTTGATTTCTTCACGCAATTTTGCAGAACCTTTCAATCCCTTTGTATACCATGCCACATGTTTTCTCATCTCGCGGATACCAATGAATTCACCTTTGTATTTTAGCTGTAATCTGGCATGACGAAGCATCATATCACGAACTTCTTCTTTTCCCGGACGTTCTGGTAATGTGCCTGTCTCTTCATATGTGATCATCTCGGAGAAGATCCATGGATTTCCCTGTGCTCCTCTTGCGATCATCACCCCGTCACACCCTGTCTGTTTTACCAGCTCCTCTGCTTTCTGTGGGCTTGTCACATCTCCGTTTCCAATTACCGGAATAGAGACAGCTTCTTTTACCTGACGGATGATATCCCAATCTGCCTGTCCGCTGTAATACTGTTCTCTTGTCCTTCCATGCACGGCTACAGCTGCTGCCCCGGCCTCCTCAATGATCTTCGCGATCTCAACCGCATTAACGCAACTGTCATCAAATCCTTTTCTTATCTTCACAGTGACCGGCTTATCAATTGCCTTTACCATTGCACTGACGATTTCATAAACCAGCTTCGGATTCTTCATAAGTGCAGAGCCTTCTCCGTTACGTACAACCTTCGGCACCGGACATCCCATATTAATATCCATAATATCAAATGGACGCTCTTCCACACGTTTTGCCATCTCACTCATAATCTTCGGATCTGATCCAAAAACTGCAGTGACACCGGCTGTTCATCCGGGTGGATCTCCAGAAGTGATTCTGTATTCTTATTATTATATAAAATCGCTTTTGCGCTGACCATCTCCATACACAAAAGTCCTGCCCCCTGTTCTTTACACAACACACGGAATGGAAGATCTGTCACTCCGGCCATCGGTCCTAAGATGTAACGGTTTGGCAGCGTCACATTTCCTATTTTCAACTGTTTCATCATATTCTATTCTTTCTAATCTATAACTATTCTTCTTATTTGACTTTAGTATCATAGTAAATAACTGCCGAAAAGTCAACGTACACGATCTGTTCTTTCGCATTCACACAAAAAAGTCTGAATAAATCCGGCAATCACAAAGCTTTTTGCAATCCTCCATTTATTCAGACTTTTTTATCTGTCTTTTAATATCTCTTGATTTTTCTTGAAGCTGTCTTCTCAAATTCTTTCTCGCGAATGATCAGACTGTAAATCTTTTTTTTTTATATGCCGGTGCACCCTGATTATATTCATCAATCAGTTTTTGAAGTTCTAAGCGGACTTCCTCTTCTCTTTCAAGTCCCTGCTTTTTTTTTGCGTACTCTTCATCCGGATATATTTCTGCCTCGATCACTCCTTTTGCTTCTCTTACTAATACTTCCTGTACCAGTCTTGAAGAACTTAATTTATTCTCCAGTTCTTCCGGTGAGACATTTTCTCCATTCTTTGTAATGATCAGGTTTTTCTTTCGTCCTGTCAGATAGATAAACCTTTCTTCATCTACATATCCAAGATCCCCTGTGCAAAGCCATCCATCTTTCAGTGCGGTTTTTGTTTCTTCCGGCATCTTGTAATATCCTTGCATTACACTGCTTCCGCGAACCCACAGTTCTCCATCTACGGTCTTTGCCTCGCAGTTTGGAAGAAGTTGTCCTACTGAATTCTTTTTTACATTCCATGCAACAGTTGTACTGATGACCGGTGAACATTCTGTCATTCCATATCCCCTGGAGAATCTGGATTCCAAAACGTTCGAACAGCTCAATATAATCCGGGTTCAGGTATGCACCTCCACTGCAGATCGTATGGAACTGAGATCCAAATACTGCTTCTTTTACCACTTTTTCCGGAAGGTCTTTTACATCTTCTAACTTTTTTGCAAAAGTTTCAATCATAAGCGGTACCATCAGAATCATATTCGGCTTAAATAATTTGATATTTTTTTTTGCTACACGCATCAAAGAGTCATTGATACAGATAATTGCACCGAGAGAAATTCCTTTCAGGATATCCATACTCAGGCAGTATGCGTGATGAATCGGTAAAACTGACAGGATCACATTTCTCTCTGGGAGCTTCATATCCAGACATGTCGCGTTCTCAACGAGATTTCTGTGTGTCAGCATCACACCTTTGCTCTTTCCTGTTGTCCCTGATGTGAACATGATCGTACAGAGTTGATCCGAGTAATCTCTGTTTTTTCTACTCCTGTGTCCTCATCTATCGTTTGTTCCATCATTGATTTTGTAAGAGAAAGTATATTACCCTCATTCGCTTCCTTCTGCATAGAAAGGATGTACTTCAGTTTTGTACACTTTTCTTTTCGCTGCTTCAATCACATCTTTACGGATCTCATCCACAATCAGGATTGTTACATCTGCACGGTCGATAAGTTCACACAGTTCTTCTGCCGGAAGTGACACATCCAATGGTACTGCAACATTTCCGCCGTCCACAATTCCAAAATAGGAAGCAATCCATAGATAAGAAGTCGCACCGATCAATGCGATATGACTTTTTGGTTCTCCCAGTTTTTTCAATAATGCTGTTATTCTCTCACTGTCTTCTTTCAACTGTGTGTATGTCTTGCCGCAATTTCATTTTTTCCTGTTTTGTAACGGATAGCGTCTTCATTTCCAAAACATTTTTCTGCATTTGTAAGAATATCGCGAATTGTTCTATATTCCATTTTCTTTTCCCTCTACTTCAAAGACTCAAGATACGCTACAGCTTCTCCGACTGTTCGGATATCTGCTGCCTTGTCCTGTTCAATCTCCACATCCATCTCGTCTTCTATTTCACCAAGCATGCTCATAAAATCAAAGGATGTGAATCCAAGATCTTCCATAAAACGTGATTCCGGCTTGATGTCTTCCTGTTCAATTTCTACATAATTACAAATAATATCTACTAACTGCTCAAACATGATTTTTTCCTTTCCATTCTGTCCTTATCGTGATTTTCAACATGATCCGGATCATCTTTCTTTTATACAAGCTTTATAATTTCTCCAATTGTAAGTTCAGGATTTTCTGCTCCCTTGAACATAATTTTACATAAATAGTAATACAGATATTCCAACTCTTCTCTTGAGATTGCTTTTTTCTGATGTTCAAAGTTGAAATCCAATCCATTATCCTCCGGTCGGTGCATGACTGTCAGATACATTGCCTGTGTTGTCATTCCATTCGGATACCATTTTGTCTTATATTGAATTCCTCCAAGATCTTCCAGTCCTTTCTCCTGCAATGTCATCGGCTGGTAAGTCAAAGACATCGGCTCATACGTCAGTCCATTCTGTGGCTGTGGATATGTCCTGGAGCGATATGCGAAATATTCTGTCGGATCATAATTTGCATGACGGAATAATTCATTCTGCTTATCACGGATTTCATATACTGCATCGATAAACTTCACATCTTCTGAAAATACGGTACGAAACGGGAAAGAATGAATTCTTGTTCCACCGGATTTCTTTTTTCTTTTAATGTAGCCCTTCTGGCAATCGCATTATTGATCGATACATCCTCCTGTCCATTCATTTTCTGGAAATAAGTACGTAATCCCATCAATAAAAGACATGCCAGGGATACCCGGTACTTTTCGCAGAAATCCATCAGACGTTTGGTCGGTTCTGCTTCCAAATGAAAGATATCCAATGCAGAACTCACATCATCTGTCGCATTAAATGCGGAACGAAGCTTTGGATTTTTAAACATTTCCCTCGCTGCATCCAGCTTATCTGTTCCATTAACACCGTTATAAACCGGCTCTGATGCTTCAATCAGTTCCCTGAAAAATTCTCTGTCTCGCTGCTGTGCTTTACTTCCGGCTTCATATGCGAGATCCTTCTTTACCTGATCTATGTAAGAACACATATCCTTTGGATATGGGACACCTTCGTATTTTGCATTACAGTACAGCTCAATAATATCTTTCAGAAATGTGATCAGTGACTGGGCATCTACCACCATATGATGTCCGAGGAAATACACTCCGTTGAATCCATCTGAAGTGCGGATCATTTTAATTTTCGTCATCAGTGAATCCTCGAATGGAAATGGGACTGTTGTCCATTTCTGCATCGTATCAGCTGCCTCTTCCATAGTCACATTGGAGAAATCAACGAACTCTATCTCCCGTTCTTTTCTGTCCTGCTCTGCACTTACAACATACTGATATACATTTCCCTCTTTGTCCTTTGCAAAGCGTATCCGCATCCCTTCATTTCTCTCATATGCTTTGTAAATGGACTCTCGGAGTACATCCCAATCCAGATCTGTGCCAATTGTCAGGCTTGTACCAATATTCAGTACTGCTGCATTCGGACAAAATGGCAGATAATACAAATGAAATTTTTGTGCTACTGTCAGTGGGTATACAGGATATCCTTTTCTTGTTTTCATCATTCTATGATTCCTCCTATAAATGAATCCATTGCTCCTTCATAAGCTTCTCTGTCTTTATAATAACTTTCGCAGTGTCCTGCCCCGTGGATGATCAGCTTCTGTTTTGGAGATTTACAATTTTTATAAATTTCTTCAGACATACTGCATGGAACAAATGTATCTGCGTCTCCATGGATCAAGGACAGGAACTTTTGCTTTTCTGACTTCACGGGCAGAATTGCACTCATCCAGTCCATATCCTGCCTGTTTTTTATTCACCGCATCCGCAATCTGTATTATTGGAAACGCCGGAAGATGATACATACTGTGAAGTACATGTGTAAACACTGCCTTGGGCGAAGTAAACGGACAATCTGCAATAATTCCTTTTACCTGCTGCGGCAAATCAAGCCCGCTTGCCATCAATACTGTGGCGCCTCCCATAGAATTACCATGCAGGAGAATCTGAACATTTTCTCCTTCCTGTCCGATCACCCATTCAGTCCATCGATATGCATCATAACGGTCCTTACATCCGAATCCAATGTATTTCCCTTCACTTTGTCCATGTGATCTCTGGTAAACAAGAAGAACGTTATAACCACGCTTCAAATAATAATTTGAAATACTTCCATAATCTGCAAGCCCCTGGCTCGTGTAGCCATGAAAACAGATCACTGCTTTTTTGCATTTCTTTTCGACATTTCCTGATCCCCGGAAATACGTTCCATGAAGCTTCAAACTGTCTTCCGACCGGATCCAGACATCTTCATGAGGCTGCTCCATCATCCACTCCCTGCATTCCTTCATCTTTGAGAAATACTGATCCCAGTCTACCCCGGACATCTTCATCGTGCGTTCTGTCTTTGCGTTATAACGCATCATTGTTCTTCTGTAAAAGTATGCACTTCCACCTGCCTCTGCTGATACGATTCCCACCAGACCTGCAAGTGCAAGAAGTTTTCCGTAATGCATCATCTTTTTTCACCTTTGCTTCCTTTTTACAGTTATTTCTGTTTCTGTGATTTCTTTATTGCATTCTGTTCTGCTTTTCTGCTATCAATCAGTTTTTTCAGATACAAAGCTTTATCAATGTTGCCTTCTACTTTCAATTTTCCCAGTGTTACTGCCAGAACCGGATCCAGCTTTCCCTCATTGATCTTAAATAATGTCTCTGCCGAACAAGTAAAAATCGCATCTCTGTCATAATACTCGTATGGTTCCACATACAGCTTTCCTTCTTTTACCTCTGCATAAAAGATTCCCTCTGCTTCTCCTGTTATATTAAACTGATATGCAAGATGTTCATTCACAGTACTTACGTCTGCTTCCATCATCATCCCTTTTACTTTTGAAAACATGTCTGCGTATGTCATTCTTCTCTCCCTCTCCTTTTCAGCTTTTCTTCTTTCGACCAGCGGTCGATTTGCTATGTTTTTAATCTATCACTTTTTTCGACCCGTGGTCAATTATCTATTTCAGACAATCTTTTGTTTTAAAGTGTCCTTTTTTGTCCTCTTTTTTATTTCTATTTTATTGGTTCTTCCGACTTTATTGTGCTATACTTAAAAGGATATCGGTCAATTCCGTAATCTGGAACTGGCCAAATATACTTACGAATATACGAGGCGGACTTCTATGCCAAAACAATTAAAATACGATAAGATTCTGGATGCTCTTCAAAAGCTTCTGGAAACCAAAGAACTTCCTAATATCTCTGTCAGTGAGATTGCTCAGACTGCTGAAATTGGAAAAGGAAGTATTTATTATTATTTTTCTTCCAAAGATGCAATTCTTGAAGCACTGGTAGAACGCAATTATGAAGTTCCAATAACAACAGCAAGACATCTTGCAGAGCAAAAGAGATTTCACCTTTCACACGCATGGCTCTGATCTTTCAGGCCTGCCGAAATTCCTCTGCGGCTTTTTTTAAAAACACAGCCATCAACTACAAAGGCTGCACCGGAGCGGGCTTTTCTTCATCAAAAGTACATGAATCATCTCATCGTTTCACTCAAGCCGGTTCTTGCTTCCATTATTGAACAAGGGATTGCACAGGATTTAATCCTCTGTGCTGACCCTGTTTCTCTTGCTGAGATCGTACTGATTGTACTGACTGTTAAGATGGATAACACCTTAGTACCTTCAACAGCAGATGAGATTGAACAGACAATCTCTGCTCTTGTCTCTCTTTGGAAAAAGGAACTGAGAATCCTGCGGGATCGCTAAACTTTCTGATGGCACAGCTGTAAGCAGTTTTCTGTTCGCGGCACCTGCATTATACAACATATCCCACCATTTTGAATCGCTGACGGTGATATGATAAATCATGAGACGAAAGGAGTGTTTTTATGATTATTCGTCCTGTTTTTAATATATTATTACTCCCTGATATCACTTATTTTTTTAAACGTGATTTCTTTCCGGGGGCTGCTGCAGACCAGATTGAAGTCGGTACAGATATTCTGTTTCCATTTTTGAAAAATGAAGTGGATGAGACTACTGTTACTATAGATGATATTTACCCGGTCGGTATGTCTGCGAGAGTCGAATCCATCGGTGATGATGACAGCATCCAGATTCGTACATTAGAACGTGTCAGTCTTGATGATATTGAGCTGGATGAGAACGGACAGATTACAGCTACAGCTTCCATCCGTCCGGAGGTAGATGATCTTCCTTTAGAAGAAGAGCAGACTTTCACAAACCTGCGGAACTCGCTTCTGAAATTTGTTCAGAATTATCAATGGGGGATCTGGGCAAGAAGCTACATTATCCAGAGAAAGAATATCTATGACCTCGGTTCTGCTCTTTCAGATTATCTGAACATTACTTCCGAAGAAAAATATGCAATTGTTGAGACAGATTCCCGCCGTGAGCGCTGTGAACTGATTGAAAATGCGATCAAAGAATTCATGGAAGTTGCCAAAGTTTCTTCTGAAGCACAGGAGGCACAGAAAGGTGACCAGGAGCAGCTTTACAGAGAGGTTGCAATTAAGAAGCAGATCGATTACCTTCAGAAAGAATGAGATGAGATGCACCCGGAAAACATTTCCGATGTCCGTGCTTTTGAAAAAAATAGATCCAGGAATCCGGCATGAATGAAGATGCCCGTAAGGAAGCGGACAAAGTCCTGAATCGTATGAAGCAGGAAGGAAAAGACAGCCATGAATATGGGCTTCTCTATGACTATCTTGATTTTGTCACCAGTCTTTCCTGGAAGCATCCGGAATTTACACCAATTGATTTAAACCGGGCAGAAGAGATTCTTGATGAAGATCATTATGGACTTAAGAAAGTCAAAAGAACGTATCATCCAGCAGATTGCTGTTATGGCACTGAACCGGAAACAGTATGGTTCCATCCTCCTTTTTGTCGGTGCGCCTGGTACCGGTAAGACAAGTATCGGACAGAGTATTGCCCGTGCGTTAAACCGCGAATATGTCCGCATCAGTCTCGGCGGTATCCGAGATGAAGCTGAGATCCGCGGTCATAGAAGAACTTATATCGGCGCTATGCCGGGACGGATCATGGAAGGGATTAAACGCAGCGGCGTTTCCAATCCTGTTGTAGTTCTTGATGAAGTAGATAAGCTTGCGAAAGATTATGGCGGAGATCCGGCAAGTGCATTGCTTGAGGTGCTTGACCCGGAGCAGAACAGTACATTTACAGACCATTATATGAATGTTCCATATGACTTATCCAATGTTCTGTTCGTCTGCACAGCGAATTCTACAGATACGATTCCTGAACCGCTTCTGAACCGTATGGAAGTGATCGATTTTCCAGGATATACGGCGGTGGAAAAATTCCATATTGCCAGAAAGCACTTACTTCCAAAAGCAATGGACGCTATGGGAATCCAGAAGAAAATGTTAAAGATAACGGATGGTGCATTGCGCAAGGTCATTGAAGATTATACGATGGAATCCGGAGTCCGTGGACTTAAGAAACAGATTGATATGCTTTGTCGTTCCGCTGCTGTGCGTCTTGTAAAAGAAGAGGGGCAGACTCTGACAGTAAATAAATCGAATCTGAAAGACTATCTCGGCCGTAAGAAACTGCATCATGACCAGAAATTAACTTCCACACAGCCTGGTGTTGTCACCGGACTTGCATGGACACAGGCAGGCGGTGAGATTCTGTTTATAGAGACAAAGCTGACAGAAGGGGAAGGAAAAGTGATCATCACCGGACAGCTTGGAGATGTCATGAAAGAATCTGTACAGATTGCACTGACACTTGTGAAGTCTCTTTATCCTAAAGAAAGAAAGGTTTTTCAGGATCATGATCTGCACATTCATGTGCCGGAAGGAGCTGTTCCAAAAGACGGTCCATCTGCCGGCATTACATTAACCACAGCACTTGCTTCCCTTGTTACCGGAAAGGCTGTCAGCCCGGATTATGCCATGACCGGTGAAGTTTCCCTCCGCGGAGGTGTACTTCCGATCGGTGGGCTTCCTGAGAAACTGATGGCTGCCCAGAGGGCCGGTATTACAAAAATACTGATTCCTTTTGACAACGCAGATGATCTCGAAGATGTAGCTGCTGAAGTAAAGGATAAGCTGAAAATCACTCCGGTGAAAAAGGTCAGCGACGTTCTGAAGTTATTGCTCGGATAAAAAGTGACCTATCGTTAAACGGAAACTATGAGAAACAAAAGCCCATAGCAGGAATTCTGATAAGTTCAGCAAACTTATCATTCAGATTCCGCCATGGGCTTTTTATAGTTTTAAAATTCGACAGATAAACCGTAATCTATTTATCTGACTATTTATTCCTCTGTCTCTTCTCCAAGATAGAATACTTTGTAAAACATTTCAAGAGACTTGAAAAGCTCTTCCTTTGTGTCCTGCAGCTCTTTGATCTTCAGTACACTTCCGATCTCATCGAATGAGAAATCACCCTCGTTGTGCTCTACTTTCAACTCAAGGTTTCCATTCTCATCAAACACCAACAGGAGAACTCCTCCAACATCCGCTGTATACAACACACACATGATCTGCAATTCCTGTTTCACTGCTTCCGGAAGAGATTCAAATTCCGGGTTCAGATAATATTTCTGCTCATAGGAGCTGGCCGCACACAATACCATTTCTTCATCCATAATTTTTACACCTTATATCACTGCCCACAGTTTCTGTAAACAGTACTTACCTTTCCATATTTTCCACATTCACTGCATAATCCCGATGACTTATTCACATTCCGTAGGTCTTATCCACCTGGTTATACATATCCATATACGCCGCGCACCGAAACTTCTCCGGCATACACCGCCTCTTCGGTTCCATCTTCTTTCCGAACGATCAATTCTCCTGTCTGATTGATTCCAAGTGCGTAAGCATTGTACTGTTCTTTCGCGCCAAGAATCCGGACCTCACGGTCTTTATTAACCAGTAATTCGCTGTAACGTTCTTTCAGATCGGACAGATCTCCATGTTCAAGGAAAACCGTGTAATTCTGTTCAAAGCGTTTCATCACTGCTGCGATCAACGGTGCTCTCTTTACCACATGTCCACATTCCAGTCTGAGTGATGTCGCGGTCTCACGGATCTCCTCAGGGGAACTCTGTCAGGTTCACATTGATCCCTACACCAATCGTTACATGATTAATGTAATCGATCTGAGTGCTCATCTCTGTCAGGATTCCGACGAGCTTCTTTCCATTAATGATAATATCATTTGGCACTTGATCTTTACATCCGGGTTTCCACAGGAATCTCCGCAATCCATGATTCCCTCTGCTACACTTAATGCCATCACAAGCGTCAGCATCGGCGCCTGATCCGGTTCAATCTCCGGACGAAGCAACAAGGACATGTAAATGCTTGAACCTGACGGTGAATCCCAGGGGAACGGCCCCTTCTCCCTCTTCCGGCTGTCTGCTTATCTGCTACCGCAAGTGTACCTTCCGGTGCACCTTCATCTCCCATCTGCTTGATCCTCAGATTTGTAGAATCTACCGAATCGTAATAAACGATATTTCTTCCGGCCCACTGCGTATCCATCAGGCTATCGAGCTCTTCCTTCGTCATCACATCCGGACTATCTACAATATGATAACCTTTATTCCGCACAGCTTCAACCTGATATCCTTCTTCCTGCAGCTGACGGATCACCTTCCAAACTGCAGTTCTTGACACCACCGAACTTTTCACAAAGCTGCTGGCCCTGACACATATCCGTCCGCTTCCCTCAATAATTTTTAATATTTCAGCTTTTCATTCTAATTCCACCTCTCATCAGACCTATAGGATTTTATTTTCTAATAAGAAAGGTGTCTGTCCCATCTCTGGAATAACAGACACCTTCTGCTCTTCTTATTTTCCACAGAAGCCGGTCTGATCTTCAACTCATTTATCATACCAAACTTCTGCTGATTTCTCAAGTTCATCAAATACATTGCGCGTTACTGTTCACACGATGTGCGATTACGTTCTCTTAGAACTCGCCAAGTGTTGCAACCATTACAGCCTTGATCGTATGCATTCTATTCTCTGCCTCATCGAATACTTTGGACTGTGCAGACTCGAATACTTCGTCGGTTACTTCCATATCTTCGATTCCGAAACGCTGTCCCATCTCTGCTCCGATCTTTGTCTTCAGGTCATGGAATGCCGGCAGGCAATGCAGGAAAAATAGCTGTATCTTTTGCATTTGCCATAACTTCTTTTGTTACCTTATAGGTGAAAGTTCTTTGATTCTCTTCTCCCATACTTCGTCCGGCTCACCCATAGATACCCATACGTCTGTATAGATAACGTCTGCATCCTTTGTTCCTTCCTCTACATCTTCAGTCATAGTAATGGTTGCTCCGGACTGTGCAGCATAACCTGCAAGTTTCAACAAGCTCTTCGTTTGGGAAATATTCTTTCGTTGTACATGCTACGAAATGCATTCCAAGTCTTAGAGCATGCGATCATCAGGGAGTTGCCCATGTTAAACCTTGCATCACCCATGTATACAAGCTTACGTCCTTTTAAATCTCCGAAATGCTCACGGATTGTCAGCATATCAGCGATCATCTGTGTCGGATGATATTCGTTCGTAAGGCCATTCCATACCGGAACACCTGCATGTTTTGCAAGCTCTTCTACGACTTCCTGACCAAATCCACGATATTCGATACCATCGTACATTCTTCCCAGAACTCTTGCTGTATCTGCAATGCTTTCTTTCTTACCGATCTGAGAACCTGATGGATCAAGATAAGTTGTTCCCATTCCCATATCATGCGCTGCCACTTCGAATGCACAACGTGTTCTTGTACTTGTCTTCTCAAAGATCAGTGCAATGTTCTTGCCATGATAATGATCCACCGGTACTCCTGCTTTTCTTCTTCTCTTTGAGGTCTGCTGCCAGGTCAAGCAGGTATGTAATCTCCTCTGGTGTAAAATCCTTCAGTGTCAGAAAATTTCTTCCTTTTTAAATCCATTGTTCTCGTCCTTTCTATTCTATAACTATATGAATCAGAACCCTCTCTGTCCTTCTCTTCTTCATATCTTTGAACCTACATTGTAACCGATGAATTTAGTATACTACATCCATGTATAAAAATGCAACTAAAACTTTATTTTACTCTGTTTTATACATATTCATTCAGCGTTTATACATTCTTTTATGCATTTTTATTATTTCTTCTCTGTCTTCCTGCTTCGAACATCAGGACCGCCGCTGCCACTGCCGCATTTAGAGATTCTGCCTCGCCTTCCATTGGGATACGGATGAGACAATCCGCGCAGTCTGCAACTTCATCACGAAGTCCGTTTCCCTCATTTCCGATCAGAAATGCACAACCAGTTGTATAATCTTCCTCGTCGTATGCATTTTCTCCACGCAAATGTGCTGCGTAAGTTTTAATGCCCTCCTTCTGCAGCTCTTTGATCTTCTCCGGAAGATCTTCCACATAGAGGAACGGCATACGGAATACAGCCCCCATCGTGGAACGAATCACCTTTGGATTGTAGACGTCCACGCAATCTTTGCTCAATAAGATTCCGGTTACACCTGCTGCCTCAGCTGTTCTGAAAATAGTTCCGAGATTTCCCGGATCCTGCAGATTATCCAACACAACCAAGTGCGGTGCCTTCTGATTTTTCATCTGCATCAGGTCATTCATCGTATAATTGAGTCTCTTCACAATCGCCAGAATTCCCTGCGGTGTCTTTGTATCTGACACGTAAGCGAACACAGTATCTGTCAGAAGCTCGACCGGCGCCTGTAATTTCTCTAATTCTTTATTCTTCTTTGCAAAGCTTTCTGAAGCATATACTTTCTCAATTCGTTCCGCCGGAATCTCTTCTGTCATTCTTGGTCCTTCCACGAGAAAGATTCCTTTTTCATCTCTTAAGCGGCTCTTCTTCTGCAGCTTCGCCAGTTCTTTGATCTGTGCATTCGATGTACTTGTTATCATAATCTATTTCTCCAATTTTCCAATTCTTTTCGAGTACTTTATTTGCTCCAACCAAAATCAATAGTGCATTCTCCGGAAGCGGCATCTGTGGATTGAACTCTACATTAACATTTCCGTCCTGCATGATTCCTACAACTGTAACTCCATATTTCGTACGTATACCCAGTTCTGCCATACTGTGATTGATCCACGGTTTTGGAACAGCGATCTCAACCATACTGTAATCATTTGACAGTTCAATCCAGTCTGTGAATTCTGTTGCCAGAAGGCTTTTGGCAACCCGGCTGCCCATCTCAATCTCAGGATATACAACAGTATCTGCCCCTACTTTCTTCAATATAGTTCCCTGTAACTTATTCTTTGCTTTGGCAACAACCATTGGAATTCCTATTTCTTTACAAAGCAGAGTCGCCATGATCCCTGCTTCAAGATTCTCCGCAACTCCAATAATTGCTCCGTCCAAATTCCTTGTTCCCAGTGCACTCAGAGCTTCTTTCTCTGTGATATCTGCCGTAATAGCATAAGTTACTCTGTCCGAGATCTCCTGAATTGTCTCCTGTGATTTATCTACAACAATCACATCGCATCCCATATTCTCAAGTGTCAAGGCCACACTCCGGCCAAAGCTACCAAGCCCCAGAACTGCAAACTGCTTTCTCATCGTTTTCTCCTTCTCATATACTGTTCCTTGTTTTTATCGCGTATCTCTTGTTTTCTCTTTTATCTTTTCTTAGCCAACCATAATCTTCGCTTCCGGCAAAGTACGGAACTGATTCTTCTTATCCACATGACCGGAAAATATAAGTGCCATCGTCATTCCGATTCGTCCAATATACATCATAAGCATCAGAACGACATGACTGATATCACTAAGCACCGGCGTCAGATCCGCTGTCAGACCAACCGTTGCCATCGCAGATGTCGCCTCAAACATCAGATCAAGGACTTTCTGCTGTGGCTCGATCACTGTCATCACCGTCACCCCAAACAGCCAGAAGACAAATGTCACAAGTGTGATTGTTATCCCTACTCTTATAATTTCGAATGTAATTTTTCTTCCATAACATTCCGTATCTTTGTTTCCTCTCAAGACAGAAATTGCTGTAAGCAAGAGAACAGCAACTGTTGTTGTCTTGATACCACCTGCAGTTCCTGCCGGTGAACCACCGATGATCATCAGCATGCTGGCCAGCAGCTTCGAACCATTCGTAAGGCCTGACTGAGATACGCTGGCAAATCCTGCCGTTCTCGTCGTCACAGACTGGAAAAAAAGCCGCCTGGAATTTCCCTGCAGCGTTCAATGTTCCCATCGTTGCCGGATTATGATGTTCTAACAAATAGAATCCCACAGTTCCCAAAGTAAGAAGGAACAACGTCATTGTCAGAACAATTTTACTCTGCAGGCTCAGTCTTGTGATCGTTCTTCCGACTGGCCATTTTCCCTTGGACTGTATTGTCATCTTTATATTCTTCGCAAGATCGATCCATACCGGATAACCAAGACCGCTGAGAATGACAAGCATTGTTGTCGTAATTGTGATCACTGGTGTATTGACATATCTCGTAAAGCTTGAATCTCCAAGAATATCTACACCCGCATTACAAAATGCAGAGATTGAGTGAAACACGGAATAGAAGATTCCCTTCGCAACACCATACTCCGGAATAAACTGAAATGAATATCCGATTGCGCCAATTCCTTCTACAAGAAATGTTCCCCACAATACTCTTTCAATAAACCGGATCATTCCTTGAAGTGTGGACAGACCATAGGCTTCCTGAATGACAACTCGTTCCTTCATATTTATTCTTTTCAACCAGAATTAAAAATGCAGTTGTACATGCAATGATTCCAAGTCCGCCGATCTGGATCAGAATAAGCAGAATCACTTTTCCTGCCACTGTAAATTGCGCAGCCGGCACAACTGTCACCAATCCTGTCACGCAGACACATGTTACAGCTGTAAACAGTGCATCGATATAACGAATCGGCTGATGATTTGAAAATGGAAGCCATAAGAGCAGACTGCCAAGCAGAATCACGCCAAAGAATCCGATTGATATGATCCTCACTGTATTCCATTTTGCTCTTCGTGCTTTTCTCCTGTCTTCATCTATATAAAATCCATACATGTCTATCTTTCCTCGCTCTCACATGACAATTATTAAACACCATGTTACCACTCCCTTTTATCATCTGCAAGTAAAAGCTGATAAAACGAAAGATACGCCACTCTGATTCATCCTGAGAACAGCGTATCCTTCGTTTTAAATTATAGTAACTGTTCAGAGCCAACCTCCAAAATGCTACTTCGTCGGTGTGGCGTATCCGCCAAATAAAATTTCAAAAACAGTCTTAAAAATGCAAGCATTTTACATCTGTTTTTTTGAAATTTTGCTTGGCTCTGAACAGTTACAAATTATTAATTTTGAAACATATTTAGTGATCTGTAGACTCGATCGCTCCATCGAATCCCGCATCTTTTATCATTTTCATTGTGTCATCGATTCCCTGGCCTCCGGCTGTCAGATAACCTGATGCAAAGATAGAATCAACAACTTTGAAAAGTTCCGGTTCCAATCCCTTGAAGTAAACTTCTCTTCCTGCTGCACAGCGGATATCGGACTTTGGAATCATCAGTCTTGCCAGACAAAGAACTTTCAAGCAATACTCCGGTGTCAGCTCAGAGATATCACGGTCTGCCAGTTTTGTTCCCGGAATCGGAAGAAGGAAATTGATCGGAACCGATTCCGGATTGATCTCACGGAGATCCATCAGCATATCAACGATATCTTCCTTACTCTCATCCGCATTGCTGTTGATCAGCCGTTCATATCTGGCAAGATGCGCTTTCACGCGGGCCACAAGCTCACTCGGGCTAAACGGCTTCGTCATATAATCATCCGCTCCAAGGCCCAGACCTCTGATTTTATCAATATCGTCTTTTTTGGCAGAAACCATAATAATCGGCGTATTCTTCTGATCTCTGATCTGACGGCATATTTCAAAACCGTCAACTCCCGGGAGCATCAGATCAAGAATAATCA